>Ga0172380_10000297_pt1 | contig 101808 bp, 101 predicted proteins | sample Leawe162metaG_FD_119747 | JGI IMG/M metagenome (GOLD analysis project Ga0172380, IMG submission 119747) | Leachate microbial communities from a municipal landfill in Southern Ontario, Canada - Leachate well 162 metaG | ecosystem: Engineered > Solid waste > Landfill > Unclassified | place...
GAAGCTCCTGGCTTTATGCATGGTTTTAAGGAAAGCGATGCGTCGGAAGAACAGCTACATAGCTATTATAAAAAGCTTTCAGATTGGATAAATAATGAAGGTTAGTTTAAACACAGTCAAGCAATACACAGATATCGATATCTCAGTCGATGAGTTAGTGACAAAGATTAATGCCCAGCTTGGTGGGGTTGAAGAAGTTATTGACCTCGGCAAACGCTACGAGGGCGCAACGATTGTAAAAGTTGTGGAATGCAACGACCACCCGAATGCTGATCGACTACATGTCTGTAAAATCGATGATGGTGGGGCGGTACCGGACGTAGAACGCGACGAAAATGGTCTTGTGCAAGTCGTGTGCGGTGCACCAAACGTACACGCCGGTATGTTCGTGGTGTGGCTGCCACCAAAGAGCACGGTACCTTCAAGTTTTGCCGACAAAGAGCTATTTGTGCTTGATGCCCGCGAGCTGCGCGGTGTAATGAGCAATGGAATGCTCGCAAGTAGCAAAGAGCTAGGAATTGGCGAGAGCCATGATGGCATCCTCGAAATTGATCCAAACGAATGGAAGCCGAGTAGCGAAGAAATCAAACCAGGTGCGAGTTTTGCCAAAGTATATGGCCTTGACGACACAATCATTGATATTGAAAACAAGATGTTTACCCATCGCCCGGATCTTTTCGGCCAACTCGGTGTGGCGCGTGAGATCGCCGGTATCCAACACAAGAAATTCACCAGCCCTGAATGGTACACTCAGCAGCCGAAATTTGAAAATGGTGAAGGTCTTGAACTTGAAGTATTTAATGAAGCGTCAGAAAAAGTACCACGCTTTATGGCTGTGGCTATAAAAAATGTCGAGATCAAGCCAAGCCCGCTATGGCTACAAATTGAGCTCGTACGCCTCGGCGGCAAACCAATCAATAATATTGTCGATGTGACGAACTATGTGATGCTGCTGACCGCTCAGCCGACTCATGCCTATGATTATGACAAGCTGCGCGGCCATAAGCTCGGCGCACGCCAGGCGACGCAGGGCGAGATGGTCAAACTTCTCAATGGCAAGACCTACGAACTCGACAACAGTGATATTGTCATTGTTGATGGCGAAGGCCCTGTAGGACTCGCCGGCATTATGGGTGGTGGTGAAAGTGAAGTCTCGGCGGATACCAAAAACATCGTACTCGAAGTCGCTAACTTTGACATGTACACGGTTCGTAAAAGCAGCATGCGCCATGGCATTTTCACCGATGCACTGACACGCTTTAACAAAGGCCAATCACCACGCCAAAATGCAATCGTACTCAATCTACTTATGAAATCTATTTTCGATACGGCAGGCGGGGAGCAGGCGAGTGAAGTGTTTGATCTCGGTAACTTTGCTGAGCCTGAGGCAGTGCCTGTGACCACAAAGTTTATCAATGAGCGGCTGGGCTTACAGCTAGATAATAACGACGTAGCAGAGCTACTCACGAATGTAGAAATACAGATAGACTCGCCAGAAGACCACGACACCTTCCTCGAAATTTACCCGCCATTCTGGCGAACAGATATTGAACTAGCTGAAGATATTGTTGAAGAAGTCGGCCGACTCTACGGCTTTGATAAGCTTCCACGTGAACTGCCAATGCGTAGCATCAAACCAGCCGCCAAAAATCCTACACGTGCACTTATGCAATCTGTTCGCGAAAGTTTGTCACGCGCTGGCGCGAACGAAGTCCTTACCTACAGCTTTGTACACGAAAAGATCATTCAGCAGGCTGAACAAGACCTAGCTCAAGCTTTCAAACTCTCAAATGCGCTGAGTCCCGACCTACAATATTACCGTCTGAGTTTAATGCCGAGCTTGCTGGCCAAGATTCATCCGAATATCAAGAATGGTTTTGAAGCCTTTGGCCTCTTTGAAATCGGCCGGGTTCACGCTAAGTCTGAGATTGACGATGAGGGACTACCAAAAGAATTTGATCGAGTCGCCTTTGTCTACGGGGCAACAGAAGCAGAGGCTAGTTCATATTATGTTGCCGGGCGCTACTTAGCTCAGATTTATCCTGAGGCAGTCCTCGTGCCTCTCGCGTCGATAGGCGTGACAGATCATCTACTCAGCCAGCAAATGGTAGCACCATTTGAGCCGCTACGATCGGCTGCTATCATGAAAGATAACCAGATTGTGGGAGTTGTGGGCGAATTCAAGGCATCTGTCCGGCGAGCGTTTAAACTGCCTAAAGCTGCCGCTGGATTCGAAGTATTTCTATCTGCACTTGCGGAACGTGCGAAGGCAGCCTACAAGCCACTGAGTCGCTATCCCAGCGCCGAACGAGACATTTGTTACCAGGTTGCTCAAGCCATCACCTACGGTGAAATTATTGCAGCTATGAATAGTGCGATGACTGACGGCACGCTCGATGTGACAATAGCTCCCGTCGATATCTATCAGCCAGAAGGCGGTGATACGAAGAATGTTACCATGCGGCTAACGATTTCTTCGTACGATAAAACATTGTCTGGTGACGAGCTGACTGCAGCGGTAGATACGGTATCTCAACCCGTCATTAGTACTCTTGGCGCAACGATTGTCTAAATAAAAGATAAGTGCCCCATGATGGGGCACTTATGTACTCTCCTTATTTAGTGACTAATCTTCTTTTTCGGTGTTGATGTCGACCTGAGCACCCTTGGTGTCGGCTGCTACCTTGATGGCTGCTTTATAACTATAGAGTGATTCGTAGTAATCATAGAAAGTCTCAAAGGTTTTGAGCGTCTGGGCTTTTAGGGCAGCCTTCTGTTCGTCGGTCATGGCGCTTTTATCGATTGAAGCGCGGAGCTGCTCTAGCGCGGTCAGTTCCGTTTTTAGGCTACCGGCCTTCGTGACAAGATCTGCCCTCAGGACATCACCATTTTCGACGGTCAGACCGTTATCGGCAATGATCTTATCGAGCATTGCGAGCTTGGTGTCGTGCATTTTTTGGAAGCGATCGGCTGAGATCCAACCCCACCATTTTTGGCCGTCATAATTACCGCCGTAGTTGAGGTGCATACCTCCCCAGTATCGACTGGAGTGCTGAGAAGTGGCGTTAGCGGATCGCCCATCTCGACCATCGCCACCTCCATGGGCGAATGTCACAGCTGGCGTGAGCGCGACCACGGCCGTAAGCGCTCCTGCGAACATAAATGTATGCTTAGTGTTGATATGCTTGGTTGGAATTTTCATAAATTTCCTCCTTCTGCATTACTTGCTATGCATATCTAATTATACCATTTTTAGCATAAGCGCTTCAAAATCACCTCTGTTATATGACGGGTTGACAAGCTTAAATTTAAGGTTGAACTTACTTTTTCTTCAGCTTGAAACCAGCTACTCAACAGGCCATATGAAGGTCTGAAAACATTGTTGAATCAGCGCTCGCCCTGTATGATAAACGTAAGGGTAATATGAAAAAACGCACCAAACCATTTCTTAGTCCATGGCGCATTGTGTTCCTCGCAGTTTGCGTGCTGGTGATTGCCGGCCTCGGTGCTTTTTTGCTACTGAATGGCAAAAATATTGCGGTGCTCAACCCGCAGGGGATTATCGCCAGCAAGCAAAAAGATTTGATTATATTTACGGTGCTTCTTGGCATGGTCGTGGTGATACCGGTGTTTATTATGCTGTTTGCCTTTGCCTGGAAATACCGCGAGGGTAATACCAAGGCGCGCTATACGCCTGAAGCTGACGGCAACCGGGTGATTGAAATTATCTGGTGGGTGCTCCCGCTCATCATCATCGTCATCCTCAGTGTGGTGACATGGATATCGACTCACGACCTCGATCCGTACAAAAAGCTAAACTCGAAAACTGATGCAGTCACGATTCGCGTGGTTGCTTTGCAATGGAAGTGGCTCTTCATCTATCCAGACCAAGGGATTGCGACGGTAAATGAAGTGCGTTTTCCTGAAGACACGCCAGTGAATTTTGAGATTACTGCCGATGCGCCCATGAGCGCTTTCTGGATTCCGAACTTGGGCACGCAGACCTACGCCATGAATGGGATGACCACCAAGCTCAGTCTCGAAGCCGATAAGGTAGGCGAGTATCGCGGGTCAAATACCAATATAAGTGGTGAAGGCTATGCTGAGATGAATTTCAAGGCGATTGCGACGACACACAAAGAGTTTGATATGTGGGTGAAAGCAATCGCCGGCTCAAACAGTCACCTCGACTGGGCCACCTACGAAGCACTTGCCCAGCCGAAAAAAGATCAGCCAGTGATGTACTATATGCTGCATGAGCCAAATCTCTATGCTATGATACAAAATAAATATATGGATGGTCACGCGACGAATATGCATGATTCTGACATGATGAATCATGAGGGGATGAACTAATATGTGGGGAAGGCTGAGTCTCGATGCGTTGCCGCACGATATGATTACTATCGGTGGCGTTATTGGCGGCGGCCTGGCGCTTCTCGCGGTCATTGCCGGCCTCACCTATTTCAAAAAATGGCGCTGGCTCTGGGACAATTGGCTGACGTCGCTGGATCCGAAGAAGATCGGTGTGATGTATTTGGTGGTGGCGACGATTATGCTGCTTCGTGGTCTGGCTGATGCCGGCATGCTGCGGGCGCAACAAGCGGTTTTTGCCACCGGCGACGGCGGGCCGATCTCGCCCGATATGTTCCAGCAGGTTTTCTCAGCCCACGGTACGATCATGATTTTCTTTGTCGCGATGGGGGCTCTTTTTGGAATACTGAATTTAATTGTGCCACTGCAAATTGGCTCGCGCGATGTGGCGTTCCCACGACTCAACTCCATTAGCTTTTGGTTGTTTGTCGGCGGGATGGTGCTTATCAATCTCTCGCTGGCGCTGGGGGAGTTTTCAACGGCCGGCTGGCTGGCGTATCCGCCACTCTCAGAGCTACAGTATAGTCCGGGTACGGGCGTGGATTACTGGATATGGAGCCTGCAGATAGCTGGTATTGGTAGTTTGCTTTCAGGTATCAACTTCTTGATTACGATTTTTACGATGCGCCGAGCCGGTATGACACTCATGAAGATGCCGATCTTTATCTGGTCGGTGATCGGGAGTATGCTGCTGGTGGTGTTTGCGTTCCCGATCTTAACCGCCACGCTGAGTATGCTGTCGCTTGATCGGACGCTTGGCATGCATTTCTTTACCTCCGACATGGGCGGTAACCCGATGATGTATATCAACCTCATCTGGGCCTGGGGACACCCGGAGGTCTACATTCTTATCTTGCCGGCGTTTGGTATTTTCTCAGAAATTGTGCCAGTCTTTAGTAAAAAACGCTTATTTGGCTACACCTCCATGGTGCTGGCGCTGATGGCAATTACGATCTTGTCTTTTACCGTCTGGCTGCACCACTTCTTTACGATGGGAGCGGGGGCAAACGTCAACGCGTTCTTTGGCATTATGACGATGGTCATTGCCATACCGACTGGCGTGAAGGTATTTAACTGGATATTTACGATGTACCGTGGCCGAGTAAAATTCGCCACGCCGATGCTGTGGTTTATGGGCTTTGTCGTGACCTTTACGATCGGCGGGCTTACGGGTGTGCTGATGGCAGTACCGGGCATCGACTTCCAGGTGCATAACAGCCTCTTTTTGGTGGCGCATTTCCATAATATGATCATTGGCGGCGTCATATTTGGATTCTTCGCCGGCCTCACGTATTGGTGGCCAAAATTTACCGGTTTTCGTCTGCACGAAGGCCTGGGAAAAGCCGCTTTTTGGTGTTGGCTCATCGGGTTCTTATTAGCCTTCTTGCCGCTGTACGCACTTGGTTTGATGGGCGCAGCGCGACGGCTCGATAGCTACGATGCGTCGCTTGGGTGGCAGGGTCTGTTTATTGTCGCCGGCGTGGGGCTACTCATCATTGCGCTCGGAGTACTTTTCCAAGTTGTTCAGGTCGGGTACAGTATTTGGAAACGCCGCGAGCTGGCTGTCGGAGCCGACCCGTGGGATGGACGTACACTCGAATGGTCCACGTCCACGCCGATTGCCGAATATAATTTTGCGACGCTGGCGCCCGTCACCTATCGGGATGATTTCTGGGAGCAGAAGCATCGCAGTGACATAAAGGAGCCAGTGACTTTGGTGGAACCGATCCGTATGCCGAAGAATACCAGTCTTGGTGTTGTAGTTGGCGTACTCGCGACCGCCATTGGCTTTGGTATCATTTGGCATATGTGGTGGTTGGTACTAATCGCTCTTGGCGGGGCTATCGTAGCGGTGATTGCGACGACGCTTCAGGAAGATACCGAAAAGATCATTGGTGTCGATGAGGTGGTGGCGACCGAAAAAGACCTCAGAGGAGTAAAGCTATGAGTAAACCACGCTTACTTGAACAAAAGTTTCTAGACTATAAAACCAGTACGGGCTTTTGGCTATATCTAATGACAGACTGCGTCTTATTTGCGAGCCTGTTTGCAATCTACGTGGTGCTGCAGCCAGCGACTGCTGGTGGTCCGAGTAGCAATGAGATTTTTAGCTTGCCGATGGCCCTCACCGAAACCATCATTTTGCTGACGAGCAGTTTTACGACCGGCCTGGCGCTCCTTGCCCTCCGGCAGCGTAATGTACGACAGTTAATCGTATGGCTCGGGGTTACCTATGTACTCGGTGTGTCGTTCCTCACCATAGAGCTGAGCGAATTTGCGGCGCTGGTTGGGGACGGTCATAGTTGGCAACAAAGCGCATTTTTATCAGCCTTCTTTACGCTGGTTGGCACCCACGGGCTTCATATTCTGATCGGTTTATTATGGCTGCTCATAATGGTAGTCGTCATATTTAAAAAAGGTCTCTCGGCCAAAGTGACGCGCCAGCTCGGGCTATGGGGACTATTTTGGCACTTCCTCGATCTTGTCTGGGTGTTTATTTTTACCGTGGTATATCTGATGGGAGCCGCGTCATGACGAAGCGCCAGACCGAGCAGCGCAGCATGCTCGTAAAATATATCCTAGGCTTTTTGGTGTCGCTAACGTTGACTTTGACGGCCTATATTTTGGTAGCGGGACAAGCATTTAGTGGGACGTCGCTGGTACTAATCATTGGGGGGTTGGCGCTGGTACAGATGCTGATTCAGCTCGTCTTTTTCTTGCACGTCACCGATGAGGTACGGCCACGCTTCCGTCTAGTGAGCTTTGGGTTTATGGCGGTTATCTTGGTGATCGTGGTGGCCGGCTCGCTGTGGATTATGTACCATCTCAATTACAATATGATGGACATGAGCGGCCAGGAGAAAAATGACCTCATGACAACCGAACGAGACAAAGGCTTCTAGTGGCAGGCACAATCAAAGATTATTACCGACTCACTAAGCCCGGCGTACTCTACGGCAATGTGCTAACAGCTGCGGCTGGCTTCTTGCTGGCGGCACGTGGCCAGGTGGATCTGTGGCTGTTTGTGGCGACGATCGTGGGTATGACACTGGTGATCGCGGCGGCCTGCGTGCTCAATAACTACCTCGACCAAGACATCGATAGTATCATGGCTCGTACCAAATCTCGGCCGAGTGTAAGTGGCACCATACGGGGCAGTTCCATGGTCATCTATAGTATCATCCTTCTGGTGCTCGGTACTGGTATTCTTGCATTATGGACCAATTGGCTGGTGGTTTCGATCGGGCTGATTGGGTTTGTCGTTTACGTGTGGCTCTATGGGGCACTGTCCAAGCGCCGTTCGATTCACGGTACACTGGTGGGTAGTATCTCCGGTGCGATGCCAATTGTCGGTGGCTACGCGGCTGTCAGCGGCCAGGTAGATGCCGGTTTTATCATCGCTTTTCTGATTATGTTCTTTTGGCAGTTTCCGGAGTTTTACTCCATCGCCATTTACCGGCGCAAAGAATACGCCGCTGCTCGCATTCCGGTAATGTCGGTCGTAAAAGGCGTGCGCTCCACGATCATTCAGATATTTATCTACACGATTCTCTACGTCCTTAGTACCCTGGCGCTCACCGTGTACGGATACACTGGTTATATCTATCTCGTCGTTATGGCAGCTCTTGGTGGTTATTGGATTTGGCTCGGTTATCTGGGGCTTCGGACCACTCAGCCGGACGCGTGGGCCCGGCAGATGTTCAAATTTTCGATGATTACCATCCTTGCGCTCTGCGTTATGCTGGCGGTCGGTCCCGTGCTGCCGTAAATGGTATACTAGGGCAATAGTATATAACTAAAACTAATAGGGTAGGCGAGTATGAAAGTAACGATTGTGGGCGGAGGATTTGGCGGCGTAAAGACCGCGCTCGAACTTGCTAAAAATAAGGAAAACCACATTACCTTGCTTAGCGATAAACCTGACTTTCAGTATTATCCGGCGCTTTATGGCACGGCTACGGGCCGCAGTCATCTGCAGTCCTGGGTGCCACTTGGGACGATCTTTGCCGACATGCCAAACGTCGATGTGATCATTGATCCAATTATTAAAATTGATCCAAGCGCGAAGACGCTGACCGGTAGCTCGAAGCAAACATATCCGTATAACCTGGCTGTGTTGGCGCTCGGAACAGTCACGACCTACTTCGGCATTAAGGGTCTCGATACGTATTCGTACGGTATAAAATCGGCTGAAGAAATTCATGAATTGAAGCGGCATTTGTACCACGCGATGTTCGAAGAACGAACGATCGAAAAAGAATACGTGGTGATTGGGGCGGGGCCGACCGGTGTAGAGCTCGCTTCGGCTATGAAAGCCTATATTGAACGGTTGCGGATTGATTATCGATTACCTAAAAAACGAGTTCGTATCACGCTCGTGGAAGCCGCACCGCGGGTGCTGCCTCGCATGAGCGAAGCCACCAGCCGCAAGGTTGAGCGGCGCCTCAAACGCCTGGGCGTACATGTATTGACCGGTCAGAAAGTTGAGGAGCAGACGGCCGATAGTCTGATCGTGAATGGCAAACCGATCAATAGCCACACAGTCATCTGGACGTCTGGCGTGGCCAATTCTCCCTTCTACCAGGCCAACGCCAAACACTTCGTGTTTGCCAAAAACGGTAAAGTGGTTGTTGATGAACACATGCGGGCCATGAAAGACGTGCACGTCATTGGCGACAATGCCTACACGCCCTATAGCGGCTTGGCGCAAACGGCGCTGCACGATGCGATTTTTGTTGCCAATAACCTAGAGCGAAAGCAGGTGGGTAAAAAACGAAAACTCTACAGCGCGCGTCTGCCGCCAGTCGTCGTGCCGGTGGGCGAAAACTGGGCGGTCTTCGAGTGGCACAAGCTGCGCTTTAGTGGTCGTCTGGCAGCGCTACTTCGTTCCTGCTCCGATATGATCGGCTACTCTGATATTCTGCCCTTAGGGCAGGCACTGGGCGTTTGGCGAGCGCAACGGGTCAAGGAAGATGATTATTTTCCCCCATCTTCGTAGGTGGTATGACATGAAAGGGCGTATGATAGGACTATGATTGAATCATTTCTGTGGGGAGCTGCAGCGGCGTCGTCGCTGCTGATTGGTGCGCTGATTAGTATGCGTTGGTATCTGCCGAAGCGGGTCGTCGGTGTTATTATGGCGTTTGGTGTGGGCGTGCTCATCAGTGCGGTGGCCTTTGAGCTCGCTGAAGAGGCATTTTTAACTGCAGGAGCAAGTGTTAGCCTGGCGATTGGCCTTGGCCTTGGGGCCGTTACCTTTTTTATCGGTAATATCATTATCAATCGTATGGGTGGACGGCACCGAAAACGCCTGGAAGGCAACCCGGAGAGCACCGGCAAGGCTATCGTACTTGGCACCGTCCTTGATGGTATTCCGGAATCGATTGTGATTGGGCTAAGTATTGTCCATGGCGGTACGGTCAGTATAGCCATGCTGGCGGCCGTTTTCTTGTCTAACTTGCCAGAGTCTATCGGCGCGACTAGTGGTATGAGGCGGACTGGCTGGCGGCGCTGGCCGCTCCTCGGAATGTGGGGGCTGGTGGTTCTTATATCGGGGCTGGCATCCCTTGCCGGGTTTAGCTTGTTTCAAGACGCCTCGGCTGATGTCATTGCGTTCACTTTGGCATTTTCAGCCGGCGCGCTTCTTACCATGCTGGCAGACACCATGATGCCAGAAGCCTACAAAGAGACGGGTCAGCTAGCTGGAATCGTCACAACGCTTGGTTTTGGGATTGCCTTTTGGATTAGCATGTTTGAATAACTGCTCATGGGACAGCAGTTTGCTATAATGGGGAGAGCACTAGAACAATAGGGAGACATATGGCTACAAAAAAGAGTCAGAGAATATTCATCTGGGTAATTGCGATTGTGATGACCGTCGGAACAGTGGCTGGTTTTATTGCGATGATGATCGCTCCAACCAACCAAAAGATTGACCAAGCAGCGCAGGAAAAAGCACTGGCTGAGTATCAGAAGCAGGCAGCAGAGCAAGAAGCTGAGCGGGTTAAATCACTCCGACCGCTCGATGGGTACCAGGCCGAACCATTTGATGCTGCGTCGGTGACGAGTCTGAAGAGCGAAATACTGGTTGAAGGCAGCGGAGAAGCGCTGAAGAAAGATTCGCCGCTCAATATCAATTACTTTGGCTGGACTGCTGACGGCAAAATATTTGATAGCACCAATGTTAATGGCGTCACGACTCCAAATGATCAATTGACAATGGGTACGGTGATTGAAGGCTGGAAAAAAGGCCTGGAGGGCAAAAAGGTCGGCTCGACCGTAAAAATCATGGTTCCGACAGATCTCGCCTATGGTGAAAACGCAGCTGCTTCGGGTCGTCCCGAAGGTCCGCTGTATTTTATAGTTGAAATAAAATAATAATGCTATACTAAGTATAGTAAAGGAAAGATATGAACGATCAGATGCACGATGTCATTATGGTAGGAGCCGGACCCAGCTCGCTGGCCGCCGCAATTTATACCACCCGAGAAGATATAGAGACGGTTTTATACGAAAAAGGTGTGATTGGCGGTATGGCCGCGATTACCGATAAAGTCGATAACTACCCAGGCTTTCCTGAGGGTGTCGAGGGTATGAAGTTAGCTGATCTCTTGCAATCACAGGCAGAACGCTTTGGGGCTAAGATTGAGTTTGGTGATGTGTCTGAAATTCGCGATGAAGGCAGCTCGAAGGTGGTGGTGGTTGACGGCAAAGACGTGCACGCCAAGGCGATCCTGATTGCCACCGGCAGTGACTACAATAAAATCGGTGTCCCAGGCGAAGCCGAATATTACGGCCGAGGCGTGCACTACTGTGCGACCTGCGACGGAGCTTTTTACCGCGATAAACGACTGGTCGTGATTGGCGGTGGTAATTCAGCAGTCCAGGAAGCGATCTTCCTGACTCGATTTACAACGCATATTGATCTGCTGGTTCGTAGCAAATTAAAAGCCAGCGAAATTTTGCAGCGCGAACTCAAAAAATACGAAGCCGATGGCAAAATTACCATTCATTATGGTGTGAATACTAAAGAAATTGTGGCGACTGACGGCAAGATTACATCAGTGCGTGCCGAAAAAGATGGTAAGGAGATCAGCTACGAGACCGATGGCGTGTTTGTATTTGTCGGCCTCAGCCCAAATACCGAATTCTTAAAAGGCAGCGCGATTGAGCTCGATGAGCATCGCCTTATCAAAACTGATGCGCGCCACGAGACTTCCATGAAAGGTGTGTTTGCGAGCGGCGATGTGCGTAGTGGTGCGACCCTGCAGATCGCCAGTGCGGTAGGCGAGGGAGCTGCTGCCGCCCTCTCGATCCGAGAATACCTCGACGGTCTCAACCACCACATCTAGGTTACCTAGAAACCTAGAAACTTCGCTTTCGAACGCTTTCCACGTCAGGCCCTTTCACACCTAGAAATTCACGACTCAGCGATGTAATTTCTAGGGTTGCAGTCGCTTGAGCCTGGCTTAGGTAAGGTTCGACGCTCAGGTCTTAGCTAACATGATCGCGAAAGAAACTTTCCAGCTGTGAAATCACGGCTGGATTTTCTGTTTCAAGCGCAATCTCACGGGTGCCGAGAATAACGCCGCCATGGACAAAATTATGCGAGCCTGTTACGGCGATCTTTTTGCCATTTGGCATCGTGAAAATCATGAACTTCGCGTGCAGGTAAGGGCTGCGAGTATAAAGGGTCTGAGTACGGGTTATAAAATGAGTGAAACGTAGCACTGCGCGGTTAAGTGGTGTCGCGCCCTTGCCGGTATTAAAGTAGAGTTTTGCTCCTACTTTTTTTAGTAGTCGATTGAGGCGGGCAGTTGGTCCGTACTGAGAGACGTAGAGCACCGAGCTGGCGTCGCGAGTGAGCGTACAAACGCGGCGGTAGATGATTGAATCAAGCGGCAACCCACCGTCAATATGAACGGTGCCAATGGAAGACGGTAAACTGCGGCTTCGATAGGAAAAACCACCTTTATCGGCGCGCACCAGCCGGTCGAACTCCTCATCAAGGACTGAGGCCAGAGACGAGTCGGTTACCTTAAACATATAATCATTATTTTTAATAGCTTCGTCATAAAGATTGATCCCACCGAATGAGTAGACAGTGTCATCCACGACACACCATTTTATGTGAGTTCGACCGGTGAAGGGGGTGCTCGAGAAACTACCGAGCCAGTGAAAATTGGCATGACTGTCTTCGAAGCGTTTGCCCATAGCGGTGAGAGCCCGGGATTTCTTGGTGAAATAGCGGGTTGGAATAAAATGACCCGATAGTTCGCCATACGTAAAGACATCGGCAGCAACCTCCACTTGCACGCCGCGCTGGGCTGCTTCATTCAGAGCGCTAATCAGCTGATTGGTAGCCTCATCATCGGTCACCATCATACACAAAAACGAGACTCGTTTTTTTGCTTTTTTAATCGCTTTGGTTGCATCCTCGATGTAGTCGCGAGGCAGGAGTAGAACAGGGTTTGTAGCCATACTGGGTCTAATTATACCCTGAAGGCGATAAAACTGGTAAAATAGACCGTAGTAAACAATCGAAGGAGATACTTTAATGGCAGATTTTAATCAGGTTTTGACACCAGGTAGTGTCGACGAGGGCACGGTAAACACGGTAGTTGAGATTCCCCAAGGCTCACGACTGAAGGTAGAGTGGGATCGCGAGCATGCGGCATTTATGCTGGACCGCGTGGAGCCGGCTATTTTTGCCAAGCCATGTAACTATGGTTTTATTCCGCAGACACTTGATGAAGATGGCGACGAGCTCGATACGCTGATCATCTGCCCGGAGCCACTGCCAACCGGCGTCTGGCTGGAAGCTAAGATCATTGGCGTTATGAAATTTGAAGATGACGGTGAAGTTGATGACAAGATCGTGGTGGTACCAAGTGACAACCGTGATGACGGTGATGCTATCAATTCACTGGATGACATCAAGCAGCTAGTAAGACAGCTCGAGCACCACTTTACGCACTATAAAGACCTCAAAAAACCTGGTAGCACGATCGTGAAGGGTTGGGGCGACGCAGAGGAAGCGAAAGCCATTATTCACGCCTGTATTGAGCGCTGGAACAATCGCTAGTACCGATGCCTATCTCACGTGCTGCCAAGCTTGTCATCTTTGATGCAGAGGATAATGTGCTGCTACTTCGACGCAGCCATACTCACCCGCAGTATGCGCTTGGTCCGGATTTGCCCGGTGGAATCATTGAAGACGGGGAAGATTTTGCGCATGGCGCGTGCCGTGAGGCTCTCGAAGAGACTGGGCTAACGATAGAGCCAACTGCCGTAAAATTAATCTACAGTTTTGAGCAAACCTATTTTGGTAAACCAATTTCACGATTTATATATGCTGTGCGATTGACCGACGTGCAGCCTTCTATTTCGATAAGCTGGGAACATGACAAGTCGTCATGGGTGAAACCCCGAGATATAAAAGGTCTTGAAGAGCCCTACCAGCAAGGAATTGACTACGCCAATCAGCATAACCTCTGGAATGAAGTTTAGACCTTCTTTTTCCGGCGAGTCTTATCGCGGATAATCGCCGCGGCGTGCGTCATGGTTTCAATCACGCCCAGCTGCTTGAGCTGCATACGGATTTTGGCGCGGGCGTGGGTTGTGGTGGCGAGGTCGAGCCAGGCTCGTTTAGGCTGGGCTAATTTACGGGTCATGACTTCTACGATATCGCCGTTATGAAGCGGTTTATCAAATGAGTGAATATTGCCATTAACCTTAAAGCTGTAGGCGTGTTTGCCAACATCGGTATGCACCATGTAGGCAAAGTCCAGTGGGAGGGCACCAACGGGCAGATTATAAATATCGCCTTTAGGTGAATACACAAAAATCCGGTCACCAAAGACATCCACATTCAGCTGATCTTCTGAAATTTCTTCATGATCGCTGAGGCGCTGAGCAATTTCTTGGAGTTCGGTGATCCACTGCAGTTGTGAGGGCAAGGTCGCAACCGCCTTTCGTTTTCCATACACGCTCGTGTCTTTTTGGTCGTGGTAGTGGAAGCTGGCGGCCAGTCCACGCTCGGCATAATCGTGCATGGCTTCAGACCGGATCTGAAACTCGACGATTTGTTTGTTGCGAGTAATCACTGTGGTGTGCAGGCTCTGGTAGCCATTAGGCTTTGGCACCGCGATATAATCTTTAATACGGGCGATCATTGGCTGATACATAGTATGTAAGATGCCGAGTACTTTATAACAATCGTCCTTATTTTTCACAATAATCCGAAGCGCCATCAGGTCGTAAATATCATCGATATTACCATCGACTTTCTTGAGCTTTCTAAACAGGCTATAGACGCTTTTGATCCGGCCATTAATTTCAAAAGAGATGCCTTGGCGCTCTAATTCCTCTTCCACTTCCTGGCGCACGACGCCGAGTTTACGGGTGCTACGCCCCAGACGTTTTTTCATAAGATTCTGAGTGTGTTTGAATTTCCCCGGGTCCAGGTATTGAAAGCCGAGCTCTTCGATCTGTAGGCGCACCTGGCCCATACCGAGTTTATCTGCCATTGGTGCAAAGACCTCGAGGCTCTCCCTGGCAATCTTTTGTTGCTTATCTTTTGGCATGTGCTCAAGGGTGCTCAGGTTATGCAGACGGTCGGCGAGTTTAATGATAATGACTCTCACGTCGCGGCCGATGGCGATCAAGAGCTTTGAAAGGTTATCTTTGGTCTGAGGCAGGTAGCTGGAGAGATCGCGCATGCCGGCTCGAGCCTGGGTAATCTTCGTGACGCCATCGACGAGGAAGGCCACGTCATGTCCAAATAAGTTCTCAATTTCGTCGAGCTCTACAGCGGTATCTTCGACGGTATCGTGGAGGACTCCAGCGAGCACCGTGTCGATATCCATACCCCAATTAACGAGTGTGGCGGCTACTGCGATAGGGTGCGTCACGTAGGGTTCACCACTGCGGCGCTTCTGACCTTTGTGTGCATTTTTTGCAAAGTCGATAGCGTGCTCTAGCTCGAGGATCTCGTTCTCATCATAGAGAGGCTGGGCTAGCTTCAGTAACTCACTCTTCTTCATATACTAGTAGTATAGAACAATTCGAAAACCCATGATACAGTAAAGGCATCGTGACGAGGAGGCGAATTCTGTGGTCAACCTGACCCCCACGATCTCCCGGCTGGCGTTCGGCATGAGCCTGCGCCAGCCGGGTTATACCTTTATTGCACCGACGATTAAAACGATATACAATAAGATTAATTGAAAATGCTAACGTTAAAGGGTGGGATACGCACATGGCAACAGTAAAAATAGCAATCAACGGTTTCGGTAGGATCGGCCGCAATGCGTTTAAGATTGCCTTCGAGCGCAGTGATATTGAGATTGTGGCGGTCAACGACCTGACCGATACCAAGACGCTCGCCTATCTCTTAAAATACGATAGCAACTACGGTACCTACCAGCACGATGTCACGAGCGACGGCGATCACCTCACTGTGAATGGCAAGGCGGTCAAAGTGCTGGCTGAAAAAGACCCCGCCGCGCTGCCGTGGGCCGACCTGGGCGTTGATCTTGTGATTGAATCCACCGGCTTTTTCACTGATAAAGAGGGTGCCTCCAAGCATATTCAGGCTGGCGCTAAGCGCGTGGTCATCAGTGGCCCAACCAAAAGTGATGACGTCGATACGATTGTCCTAGGCGCCAATGAAGACAAAATCGCCGGCGCGACAGAAGTTATTAGTAATGCCAGCTGTACCACCAACTCACTGGGGATGGTGATGGCTATTCTCGATAGCGAATTTGGTGTCGAAAAGTCGCTGCTGACGACCGTCCATAGCTACACCGCTAGCCAAGCCCTGCAAGACGCACCTAAAAAAGACCTGCGCGAAGGCCGGAATGCAGCAGAAAACATCGTCCCGACCTCTACGGGTGCAGCCGTCGCCGTCACCAAAGCCCTGCCGGGCTTAGTCGGCAAGTTTGATGGCATCAGTATGCGTGTACCGACACCGGTCGTGTCAATTAGCGACATCACGGCACTGCTTTCTAAAGATGTGACGGTCGAGCAGATCAACGAGACATTCAAAAAAGCTGCGAAGGATCCATTTTACCAGGGAATTTTGGGTGTGAGCGACGAGCCACTGGTGAGCCGTGACTACATCGGTAATAGCAATTCCGGTACGGTTGATCTGGCACTCACGCGTGTTGTCGGTGGCAACCTGATTAAAGTCTGCGTCTGGTACGACAATGAGTGGGGCTACTCCAACCGCCTCGTCGAACTCGTGGCCGATGTGGGCAAATCACTAGCAAAACAGGCCTAAACCGCTTATACTTGAACTATGAAGATCTACTTGGGCGCAGATCATAACGGCTTTCAGATGAAAGAAAAAGTCTTCGCATACCTGGCGAAGCATGGTTACGAGGTGGAAGACGTCGGCGATGAGATACTCGATCCAGCTGATGATTTCCCTGAATTTGCCCAAATGGCGGCGCTGAAAGTTATTGGGGATGAGGATAAAGATCCACGGGCGATTCTGCTCTGTGGTGGCGGCCAGGGCATGGCCATGGCGGCAAACCGCTTCCGTGGTATCCGCGCGAGCGTCGTGTGGGATGCATTTGAAGCCAAAATGACCAGGAATGATAACGACAGCAATGTGCTGTGTCTACCGTCACGCGTGCTCGAACATGACGAGACAGAATGGCAGGGGATTATTGAGACGTGGCTCAATACGCCGTTTGCGAATGCGGTTCGCTTTAGACGGCGCAATGCCCAGATTGACGAGCTATAGTTTATGAGTGAGATTGCTGCCGCACTGCTGGCCGAGAATGCCGAAAATTACAAACAACAAGCTCAGCTGCTACATGAATTCGTGAAGCGGGTGCATATTGATATTACGGACGGTGAATTTACGCCTTCATTTACGGTAACTGCGAAAGAACTCTGGTGGCCCGCCGAATGGATAGCCGATATCCATGCTATGGTGGCACGACCTTCTGAGCATCTGCAGGCGCTGGTAGCGCTCAAACCGCATTTGATTATCTTTCATGCCGAGGTGCAAGAAGACCTATTGCCGATCATGCAGTATATCAAGCAAAACGGCATCAAGGCCGGGGTAGCGTTGCAACGCTCGACCGTACCGCAGACCGTTAATGCCGTTATCGACGCAGCCGACCACGTCATGATCTTTAGCGGTGATCTCGGCCATTATGGCGGCACTGCTAGTATGATGCAGCTTGAAAAAGTTCGGCTGATTCGTGCCATCAAACAAGACGTCGAAATTGGCTGGGATGGCGGCGTGACAGTTGAGAATGCCTTTAGCTTGGCTCATGGCGGGATAGACGTACTAAATGTCGGGGCGACCATCGCCAAATCGGCCGACCCGGCCAGCACCTACGCCACACTTGTGAATGAGATCAACAAAGAGGGGGTAATCTAGCCATGGAAGGCCAACTTACTATCTCTCAACTAGAGCAAAAGGCCAGCGACATTCGCCGCGATATTATAACCATGCTGGAAGCAGCTGGGAGTGGCCATAGCGCCGGCCCCTTAGGCCTCGCCGATATCTTCACGGCGCTGTATTTCAATATATTGAATATCAATCCCAAAGAGCCTGAGTGGCCCGATCGTGATGTATTTTTCCTGAGTAACGGCCACTGCGTGCCGGTACAATACGCGGCTATGGCGGAGCGCGGCTTCTTTGACGTGAAAGAACTCACAACACTTCGAAAACTTGGTACCCGTCTGCAGGGTCACCCGGAGCGCGAGAAGCTACCGGGTCTCGAAAACACCAGCGGGCCGCTTGGTAGCGGCGTATCACAGGCTTCTGGCTACGCCTATACCATGCAATATATCGATAATATCAACCACCGTTGGGTCTATTTTGTGACCGGTGACGGCGAGCTGGACGAAGGCAACATTTGGGAAGCAGCTATGTTTGCCGGCAAGTACAAGCTGGGCAATCTCATTGGCTTTATCGACCGCAATAACATTCAGATCGATGGTAGCACCGAGGAAGTCATGCCGCTGGAGGATCTGCGTGGCAAGTGGGAAAGTTTTGGCTGGCATGTGCAGGAGATCGACGGGCACAATATCGAGAGCGTCATCGATGCTGCTAGCATGGCGCGGGCGATTACCAACAAGCCAAGCATTATTATTGCGCATACCATCCCAGGTAAAGGCGTGGATTTCATGGAATACGATTACCATTGGCACGGCGTGGCGCCAAATAGCGATCAAGCAAAAGACGCGCTGAGAAAGCTACGCACATTAAATGGAAAAATCACAGGAGAACACGAATAATGGAAACGGCTAAATGGATAGGTTATATTTTGCTAGTTATTATCGCCGCATATTTCGGTGTCTTTGCTGGTTTTATGGTAATTATTTCCGTGAGCCGCTTAAACTGGAACCCTGGCACCTATGAAGTACACCCTATGCTATGGGTAGCATATATCATTCTGAGCGGATTCTTCCTGTACATAGCGTCGACGGCATTGACGGCAGCACGAACAGGTAAGTGGAAGTGGTGGCGATAATGTATCGGCTGACAGACAACCTGTTTGATGATGTGGTGGAAGAACCGACCCGTGCCGGTTTCGGGCGTGGCCTCAAGGCGGCCGGCGAGACGAATGAAGCTATCGTGGCGCTGTGTGCCGACCTGACCGAAAGTACTCAAATGCACCACTTCAAAGAGGCGTTTCCAAAGCGATTTATCGAAATGGGAATCGCCGAGCAAAATATGGTGACGGTCGCCAGTGGTATGGCCCGAGCCGGTAAAATTCCCTTCACCAGCAGCTACGCCGCTTTTAGTCCCGGGCGAAACTACGAGCAAATCCGTACTACGATTGCACTTAATAACCAACCGGTGAAGATCATCGGTTCACATGCTGGTGTCAGCGTGGGCCCAGATGGCGCCACACACCAGATGCTAGAAGATATCGCCCTCATGCGGGTGCTGCCAAATATGGTCGTGATTGCACCTGGCGACAGTATCGAGGCCGCTAAAGCAACTCAAGCGATTGTAGATAACGGCAAACCAACCTATTTACGTCTCGCTCGCGAGAAAACACCGATTTTTAGCACCGACGAATCACCGTTTGAGATCGGCAAAGCCTACACCCTCTGGGAAGGTCATGACGTGACGCTACTGGGTACCGGTACGATGACCTATCAGCTTCTCAAGGCTGCGAAACTGCTGCAGGAAAAGGGTATCTCCGTCGATGTAGTGCATGTCCCGACGATCAAACCGCTGGATGATGAGACGATTCTTTCGAGTGTGCGTAAGACAGGACGTGTCGTCACAGCCGAGGAGGCCCAGATAAAGGGTGGTTTTGGTGGAGCCATAGCCGAACTGCTAAGCGAAAAGTTACCGACCCCACTGATGCGGATTGGTATGGAGGATCGCTTCGGTGAGTCGGGCAAGCCAAATGAATTACTCGAGTACTTCGGGCTCACGGGTGAGAAGATGACCGAGCGAATTACTGATTTTGTGAATAATACGCCAAAATACCACCAAGGATTTTAGTCCATAACATAGGCATATTGACTTTTTAATACACTTATGCTATAATGTACTTATACCGTTGGGAAATTCTTAACGGAAGCACCTGATAGGAGAGTGTCATGAAGACGCTCAATGAGTTTGTTGAGGCCAACAACACCCAGGCTCCGAAGTTCGTGCGCACGTCGCGTAAGGGCAACTCGGTGTGGAATGTTGTCGAGCCGACGAAGTTTCTTGATGGGACCCTTGAGTCGTCGGGCTATGCCTGCACTTGGTTCCATGTGGTGATTGTCAACCCGCAGGGTAGCGTGATCCACGTCGAGTCCCTCTACGAGGAGTACAGCTACTAATCTGTAGCTAAAGTTCTTCATCTTGCATCTCGACGAGTTAGTTTAATGACCTTGTCCCTACACGACAATTGCATAACACAACTTCATATCAGGCACCACCCGCTCGGGGGATTATCCGAAGCAGCCGACCCACGCCCGGCATAAAGGCGCAGGCGACCACCACATGGTGGTCGATTTCATTTTTGATAATAATTCATTACATTTCTCGGGGTCTGGGGTATCTGCAGCCTCCCTGCGATAAAGCGAACCGAAAGGCTTTCGTACTATGTTGAGGAGTGTTTGAGTGTCTACGAGTTACCGAAACAACGAACAGCCTTTCGGTGAGTCTTTTCCAGAGAGGTGAAGCCACCCCAGCGGTTTTGCTTCTTTTGCACGCTCAAAAGAAGGCGGTTTGGTTCTTTCCCGAAAGAAAGAACAGAAAATGCTATAATTAACCATAAGAATCATAAACAAAGGGCATCACAATCTTATGGGACTGACCATCAAACAAATACGGGACAACACCACGCGGGCACGACATCTGTATCAGCGCACACGGTCGCAGCATTTTGCTGTCGGAGCGTTTAATATCGACAACCAAGAGACACTGATTGCCGTAGCCAGGGCTGCGCAAAAGCTGAATTCACCGGTGCTTATTGAAGTCAGTGATGGCGAAGTCAAGGCCATGGGGCTCGAGAATGTGCGCGATCTCGTCGATAATTACAAGGCCGAATACGGTGTCGAGATGTATCTGAATCTCGACCACAGCCCGACGGTCGAAGATTGTAAGCGAGCGATTGACGCTGGCTATGAGTTCATTCATATCGATATCTCGCAGGCCAATCACGAAGCTAGCACCAGAGAAATTATTGAAAAGACGAAGGAAGTTGTGGAATACGCCAGGTTTACGGGCGCACTCGTGGAGAGCGAGCCGCATTATTTTGGTGGTTCATCCAATGTTCACACTGAAAATATTGACTACGAAGAGATTAAAAAGACGTTTAGTACTCCTGAGTCGAGCAAAGCCTTTGTCGATGCCACGGGTATCGATACCTATGCGGCCGCTATCGGCAACCTCCATGGTAAGTATCCGGTACCAAAAGAGCTTGATCTCGAGCTGCTGCAGCATATTCGTGACGCAATTGATTGCCAGATATCCCTCCACGGTGGGAGTGGGACGCCGCTACATTACTTTGAAGAAGCCGCCAAGATCGGCGTGAGCAAAATCAATATCAATAGCGATATGCGCTATGCTTTCCGAAAGACACTCGAAAAGGTGCTGGCCGATAACCCGGATGAATACGCGGTCGTTAAGCTGATGCCAACCGTTTACGAGGCCGTTCAAGCCGTTATTGAAGAAAAAATATCAGCCTTTGGCTCTAAAGATAAAGCGGTGGTTTAGCCCAGCCGCTACGATCTGCGAGCCATCTTCGGTAGAGTGTAGGGAGAATGGTTATACCCTCGAAAGGCTCTACAAGGTATGCTGATAGTTCTCCTTCATCGATCTCAGCTCTGATCATGTTAAGTGCAACTAATCCTTTCGTGCGAATTGATGCTTCATCAAGAGAGGTGGCTTTGAGATATTCAAATTGCTTGAGTGCTGTAACATTCAAGGCGTCACTATAGCCATGTTGGTGCCAGGCGCTAAATTCCACGAGATGCTGTTGGATTGGGGCATCACCAGAAAATTCATCATAGACTCTCTCAATAACTTGCTCTACTCGGCTCTTTGACAAGGCATCACGCGTTCGAGATGTCCGCACATTGCCTCTGGAAATATCATAGCCAACTTTCACTTCCGTCATAGGGTGTAGTGTACATCCTATAGAGTGATTTTTTCAACCATAAGTGGTATAATTTGATCTAATGAGTGGGCAGACACCGAAACTATTAGCAATTGGCGCGGCAGTGCAAGATGTCTTTTTGAGCCACAGCGACGAGTTCAAACCTGTCAGCGATAAACCGGCTCACGAGCAGTTTATGCGCCTCGAGCTTGGTTCCAAAGCCGATGTGAATAACATCAATTTCAGCACTGGTGGTGGAGCAACCAACGCCGCAGTGACATTTGCGCGTCAAGGCCTTCATTCAATCTTCATGGGTGCTGTCGGTCATGACCCGGCCGGGGCGGCTGTGCTGGCTGATCTGGATAACGAAGGTGTCGATACGACGCATGTGAGTTTTTCGGCCAAATACAATACCGGCTACTCAGTACTCCTTCTTGCTCCATCTGGCGAGAGGACAATTCTCACCTACCGGGGCGCATCGACTCACTATAACGAGCACAATTTTGATCTCGGCGACCTGGTTGTCGATTGGATTTATCTTTCCAGTATGAACGGGCATATGGATACGCTCAGCCGACTCTTGACCCAAGCCAAGCGCTCGGGCGCGAAAGTCATGTTCAACCCCGGCAAAGGTGAGCTCGAGCAGCCCCAGAAACTGAAGAGTCTTCTCGAGGATGTCGACGTATTGTCACTCAATAAAGAAGAGGCTGGCATGATCGTCGAGGGTGCTGACGGTGAAGAACTAGCACGTCACCTGACTCACTATGTACCAGTCGCGATTGTCAGTGATGGCCCACAGGGCGTCCACGCCACAGATGGGAAGACTGTTATTCGGGCCGGCATGTACCAAGACGTCAAAGTTATCGATCGCACCGGGGCAGGTGATGCTTTCGGCTCGGGATTCTTGAGCCAATGGGCAACGGGAAAGAGCCTAAAAGAGTCGATTGTATTTGCCAGCGCCAACTCTACCTCAGTGGTGACCAAGATTGGGGCCAAAGCCGGGATTCTGCACCAGCACGCCAAGTTACATGACATGCCTTTGCACGAGAAAGCGTTTTAGGAAAGAGACAATGACGAAATTCTTACACGATCTACTACCCGCCACGACTCCGCTGTTTCCGCAGGTGCTCAGTCAGCTAGAGCGTTCCACTGGCAGCAGTGGAGTCGATGTACGACTCATTGCCGATATTACCCAACACGCCCACCGTGTGATGCGCGGGCTGCGTCTCGACCCAGCCGACACCACGGCACGGGAGCTATACTTGGCGCTCAATGCGTACGTGCATAAAGCAGAATCACACGAGTTACTCTTTGATGCCGATTTTGTACTTTTCAAGGTAGATGGCGAGGTCGTCTCGTTCAACCTTATCGATATTATCGAAAACTCTCACCATAATTTATCGTTTGAAAACCGTCTTATGAGCCACGGCGAACGGGCGCTGCGCGGGGAAATCATCGACCGCTATATGCAACATCCACGTACGAGTGAAGCGACCGTCAATCAATTGGCTATCGACGCCGGCCTCAAGACCGAGACCGATCCACATTATCCTACTGTCAAAGCTCACGCGCGGGTAGTGAATGCCGGCCCATCTCTCCTTGCTGTTGGCGACATCTTTACCGATGCGTTTATCAAACTTGACGAAAAATATGCTCGGATTGACACCGATTCCGATGGCAACAAGCGCCTGAGTCTTCCATTTGGCTCTAAACCGCCCTATGAACGAGTTGATATCGTCAAAGCTGTCGGTCCTTCGCCAAACGCGGCCGTTTCGAGCGCACGTCTCGGCCTCAACGCTAGCCTGATGGCGTGGGTAGGTGATGATCTACCTGGTAAAGAATCGTACGATTATTTAGCAACGCAGCATGTGGGTACCGAGCCGATGGTGACACAGGCAAACACCAAGTCGAGCTATTGGTACGTGCTTCGCTACGGTGCCGACCGGACTATGCTGGTGAGGAGCGAATCATATGAGTACGCGTGGCAAGCGCCAGAGACGACACCCGACTGGCTCTATCTTTCCTATATCGGGGCAGCCTCGTGGCCGCTGCATGAAGCTCTGCTCGAGTATCTCGATAAGAACCCTTCGATTAAATTTGTCTTCCAGCCGGGTACGTACCACTTTGAATGGGGAACCGAGAAACTAGCTGGTATCTATAAACGTGCCTACATGGTGGTGATGAACCGCGAAGAAGCCGTCGATGTGACTGGTAAATCGTATGACTCCTTGAGTGATCTCGCTCAAGCCCTCCATGAACTTGGGCCGGAAGTTGTGGTGATTACGGATGGTCCCAACGGTTCGTATGCATCGTATGACGGCAAGCTCGTCACCGTTCCAAATTATCCTGATCCCGCGCCACCGCTTGATCGCACCGGGGCAGGCGACGCGTTTGCCTCGACAATCGCCGCTGCGCTAGCACTCGGCGAATCAGTCGAAACCGCTCTACTGTGGGCGCCGATCAATAGTATGAATGTCGTGCAAAAGCTTGGTGCCCAAGCCGGACTGCTGACAAAAGCTGAGATCCAAGAGTATCTTAAAAAAGCCCCAGACTGGTACAAGGTATCGGAGTATAAGGGATGAGATATCAGATCTGTGTCTCGGGTGCTGCTAGTGGTTTGAGCGTCGAGAGTTCGCACGAGATGGCCTTTCAGCTCGGTAAAATTATCGCCGAAAAGGGCAAGACGCGCACGACCGGCGCGACGGTCGGGCTGCCGCACTACGCTGCCATGGGCTTTTCGAGTGTGGAGCACACCAAGGGTGTGTCGGTTGGCTTTTCGCCGGCTAGTTCGTTCCGTGAACACGTGGCCGTGTATCGCCTCCCAACCAAAGAGTTCGACTACATCAATTTTACCGGCATGGAATATGTCGGCCGCGACGTTCACCTGGTGCGCAGTAGCGACGCCGTCATTACCGTTGGAGGGCGTATGGGGAGCTTGCATGAGCTTTCAACCGCGCTTGAAAGCCGCAAAGTCTGCGGCGTCCTGCTCGGTAGTGGCGGCCTGGCTGATTACGTGCAGACGCTGCTTGCTAATATCGAGGCGCCAGGTGCCCGTGATGTGATTTTTGACACCGACCCAGAGGCACTCGTGACAAAAGTTATTGCTGCCCTTGATGCCAAGTACGCCGATTTTCAGCACGACGGCACGGACAGCTACCTGAATAAGCGTTTGGCCGAAAAGGGTTAGACTACCATCGTGGCTCATCTGAGTGATCTACATAGTTTTTAGAAAAGATAGTACAATATAAAGATGACTAAATTTCGTCTTGAAACCAAATACCAGCCTACAGGTGATCAGCCAACCGCGATCGCTCAGCTGATTGATGGTCTCAATAAGGGCGAAAAAGAACAAGTACTTCTTGGTGTCACCGGCTCTGGTAAAACCTTCACCATGGCCAATATCATTCAGGATCGGCAAGTGCCGACGCTGGTGCTGGCGCACAACAAGACCCTGGCGGCACAGCTATATTCCGAATTTAAGGCATTTTTTCCAGACAATGAAGTGCACTACTTCGTCAGTTACTTCGATTACTACCAGCCAGAGGCGTATATCGCCAGCAGCGATACCTATATTGAAAAAGATTCGGCCATCAATGAAGAGATCGATCGACTGCGTCATGCCGCCACGACAGCCCTGGTGACCCGTCGCGACACCATCATCGTGGCAAGTGTGAGCTGTATTTATGGCATTGGTTCGCCAGATGATTATGCTGAGATGTCAATCGTGGTCAAAAAAGGCGAGCGCCGCCTGCAAGACAAATTCGTGCGCCTGCTAACTGATATTCAATACCAGCGTAATGATATCGATTTTCATCGTACTACCTTCCGTGTCAAGGGGGATGTAGTGGATGTCTTCCCGGCCGGTAGCGATGTAGCCTACCGCATAGAATTCTTTGGCGACGAAGTCGACCGTATCACGCGGATTGATCCACTAACCGGCGAAATCTTGGGTGAGCCAGATCAGATCACCATCTTCCCGAGCAGTCACTACGTGACACCCAAGCAAAAGCTGGAGCGGGCGATAGCCAATATCAAAAAAGAGTTCGCCGAGCGAGTGGAATGGTTTGAAAAACACGATAAGCTGCTCGAAGCACAGCGTCTATCGCAGCGCACCAAGTACGATATTGAGATGCTGGAGGAAACCGGCTTTGTAAAGGGAATCGAGAACTACAGCCGCTATCTCACCAACCGCGAACCAGGCGAGCAGCCAGCCACGCTGATGGACTACTTTGCCGATGATTTCTTGCTGCTGGTTGATGAAAGCCACATGACGCTGCCGCAGGTGCGGGGCATGTATAACGGCGACCGGGCGCGAAAAGAAGTGCTGGTAGAGCACGGTTTCCGCCTGCCGAGCGCGCTGGATAACCGCCCGCTGCGCTTTGAAGAATTCAATCGCCATATCAACCAAGCGATTTACGTCTCGGCTACCCCGGCCGAATATGAGCTCTCGCGTAGCCCGGAGCCCGCCCAGCAGGTGATTCGCCCGACTGGTCTACTTGATCCTGTTATTGAGGTCCGCAAGACCGAAGGCCAGATCGACGATCTGATCGCTGAGATTCGTGATCGCACGGCCAGTGGCCAGCGCGTGCTCGTCACGACGCTCACCAAACGCATGGCCGAAGACCTCTCGCAGTACCTGCTGGAACTCGATATTAAGACTGCCTATATTCACAGCGATGTCGACACCTTAGAGCGGGGGGATATCTTAAAAGATCTGCGTCTGGGTGTTTACGACGTGCTAATCGGTATCAACCTGCTACGCGAGGGTCTCGACCTACCAGAAGTCAGTATGGTTATCATTATGGACGCCGATAAAGAAGGGTTCTTGCGCTCAGAGAGTGCGCTGATCCAAAACATCGGCCGCGCCGCTCGTCACCAAGAAGGTAAGGTGATTATGTACGCTGACAATATGACGCGCTCTATGCAAGCCGCCATCGACGAAACCAACCGGCGCCGGGCGATTCAGGAAGCATATAACATCGAGCACAATCAAACGCCGACCAGTATCGATAAGGCAATCGATGAAGGCCTCCGTGCGATCATCCCGATGAAAGACGACGGCAAAAACAAAATCGATCTCAAGAAAATTCCGAAAGATGAATACGCCTCGCTAGCCAAAGAGCTAAGAGGTCAGATGGAACTCGCCAGTGCCAACCTCGAATTTGAAAAGGCCGCCGAACTACGTGATCTTATCGCAGAGATAAAAGCGAAGCTATAGACATAAGCACGTATTGACAAAAACTACTAAAAGTAGTATAATGTTTTCGTACTTTAAAATACGCCATTTATGCGACGAATACAGGGGTCATGCTAATGAATGACTTTTGTCTTCGTCGCATCAGGTGACGAATTTCGTGAGGTGGCGATACGCTGCACGAAAACATCGATAGTATCGCAATTGGAGATGGTTCTAATGACGGAGACCAAGCCCGGTCGGGTCTACATCGACTACCGCTGGGAGGTCAAGGACGGAGAGTACTTTTACACTCCCTCCTTCCCAGAGGACTACGTTCGGACGGAGACACCGCACCTCGTGCCCAATGGGAAGTGGGTCATGGAGCGCCCCAGCTGGGGCTGCGGCTACCTCGCTGGTGTCGAGTTCGACGAGCTCGAGCAGCTGTTGTACAACGACAAGGATGATGTTCGCCGCGGAATCTTCATCTGTGACAGGCCCTTCGGCTTCGTCATGGTGGAGCCGGAGGACGTCATCGTCTACCCGGACGTGGTGAAGCCCAGCAGTCGCAAGACGCTGGTCTACGCACGCCAGGTTCACAAAGGCGAGCTGGGTCGAGGTGTTCACACCCCGACGCTGGACTACGTTCGCCAGCCGCTTCCATCACACCGAGGACTGGGCATGAAGGCGCGTGAGCGCCGTCGTGGCCAGCACGGCTGGGTCAAGCTCGCCGACCTCGGCGAGATGTCCGGCTGCGGCTACCGCCCCGACAAGGAGGTCGAGCTGATCCTCGGCTTCTGGCAGTTCTCAGGGCACCGCAACTACCGGTTCTACGAGAACGATCAAGACGGTGGACAGCTCGTCGATGTCGCCTGGGGCTCCGGCCTCGACATCGAGAGTGGCAACGCCGAGTTCAAGAGCCTGACCCAGGAGCAGTTCCGCAAGGAGTGCTTCGACACCTCTGAGGTGTGGGTCCGACGCGGCTTCGCGTACACCATCCTCCGCCTGCAGGCCCTGGGCGTCAAGCCCGAGGTTCTGCAACCCACCTGAGCCCAGCTCAGGCCGACCCCGCAAGACTACTACGATCCGAAAGGAGAGTGGGAGACCCTGCGGGGTCTTTCATTTGGAGACAAAATACTTCTTAAGCTTTAACTCTAGACAAACTAGCCGATCTGTGCTATTATTATGACATTGCATTCGATGAATGTCGAGCCTCTTTCAAAGACTGGGTTAATCCAGCCACCGAAATATCCTCTCGCTGTTCTCTCTGAATCTTCCTGAGATTCTCTGACTGCAAGTGATAGGATTTTTTATCTTATCCCACGCTATTACCAAAATAACGAAAGGGTTATATTTTCTATGGCATATCAACAAAACAGAGGCGGACAATCCCGTAATTCACGTCCAACCGGCGGCAACCGTAGCTTCGGCGGCGGACGTCGTGGCGGTGGCAACCGTGGACCGGCGAAGAAGTTCATCCACCCCTCAAAATTTATCAACAAAGCTGTCGAGAAGGCTGACGAAGTCATCTATGAGTCGAAGCACAAGTTTGCTGACTTTCCATTTGGTGCGCAGCTACATCACAACGTAGCTAGCAAGGGTTACGATACGCCAAGTGCTATTCAAGACCAAGCGATTCCGCACATTATTGACGGCAAAGACGTTATTGGCCTGGCCAACACCGGTACCGGTAAGACGGCTGCCTTCTTGCTACCGATTATCGAGCGCCAAAGTGGTATTACGCTTCGTCCGAGCGTGCTGATCATGGCTCCGACTCGTGAGCTGGCTCAGCAAATCGACGAGCAATTCCGTGCCTTTAGCAAAGGCCTCGACCTCTACTCGACGCTGATCGTCGGGGGTGTCAATATCGACCGTCAGATCCGCGACCTCAAGCGCCGACCGCACGTCATCATCGGTACACCTGGCCGCCTCAAAGACCTCATGAACCGCCGCGTTTTGCAGCTCAAGAACATGACGACGCTCGTCCTCGACGAAGCCGACCGCATGCTCGACATGGGCTTCTTGCCTGACATTCGTCAGATTATTAGTGAAATGCCAAGTGATCGCCAGACGCTATTCTTTAGTGCTACGATTACGCCTGAGATTTCAGTGCTGGTAAATCAATTTTTGAAAGACCCTGTCACGGTATCAGTACGCACCAGTGAAACCGCCGAACACGTCGAACAAGACGTTATCGAATCACGCGACAAGGCTCACAAGATTGAAATCTTGACAGAGATGCTCCGTGGTGACGACTACGACAAAGTCCTTGTCTTTGGTGAAACCAAATTCGGCGTGCAGCGCCTGAGTGATCACCTCGATAACAGTGGTATTCCATCTGTGGCAATTCACGGTAACAAAAACCAATCACAGCGCCAACGCGCCTTGAAGCAATTCAAAGACGAACGCGTGCGCGTGCTGGTAGCGACCGACGTCGCAGCTCGTGGCCTCGACATTCCGAACGTCTCACACGTGATCAACTTTGACACGCCACAGACCTACGAAGACTACATTCACCGTATCGGCCGAACCGGCCGAGCTGGTGCCAGTGGTAAAGCTCACACCTTTATCGACCGACGCTAGGCCTGGTCTGGTTAAGTATGAATAGACTGCAGCAGCGCAGTCTATTTTGTTGAGGGTTGTTACAGTATTGAATTCATTTAGAATCGTCATTCGATTTCGTTTGTCTCCCTTCTAATATAGAATATTTTAAATTATTGCTAAATAGAGCATAATTGAGAAAGAGTAAAGACAGAGGGAAACACTTATGATAAGAGACGAAGAGCCAAACGACACTATAATTCATGAAACTCTACTAAAAGATCCATTAGGTAGAAACGAACAGATGAATACGTTTTTAGGTTTACTCAATTCAATTACAAAAAATGCGACGATTGCTATAGATGGTGATTGGGGGTCAGGTAAAACGATATTTGTAAAACAGATAGAATATTTAAGCAGGAAAAGTTCTGAAGGCATAGATATGCTGTCTGATACAACAATAGAAAGTTTTAGAAAGAATTATGATGTCTACTATTTCAATGCGTGGGAAAACGACTACCACAAGGATCCATTGCAGTCGCTCTTATTCAGTTTAATCAATGACACATGGAGCTTGCGAGAAAAAGTTGGGGACAAAGTTGTCAAACTAACGAAAGGTTTAAAAAGATCAATCACAAAGGTGGCAACATTGGGTGTTATCGATGCTGAGCAGATAGACAAAGCGGAAAACATCTCAAGCTTAGCAAAAGATATAAATACCGCATCAGAAAGAAAACAGGCCGTAGATGATATATTAAAAAATTATCTGGACATTACGGGTAAAAGATTACTGTTTATTGTAGATGAGCTGGATAGATGTAGGCCAACGTATGCAGTAAATCTATTAGAAGTAGTAAAACACTACTATAACGATGAGCGAATTGTGTTTTTGCTTTCAACAAACAATCAACAACTATCTCACACCATAAGAAAAGTCTACGGACAGAGTTTCGATGGTCCAGCTTATCTCAATAAATTCTACGATTTAATATTTAACTTGCCAGATTTAGAACCTAAATCTTATATAAAATATTTGGGATATAAAACAGACGGTGGTTATTGGAAAGATACTGCACCGATTGAAGTGGTTGAGTTTCTTGGATTTAATATACGTCAAATCAATAGGTATTATTCAAGTCTCAAATTGATTGAAGATTTTTTTGAAACGACCAATATGTTTGTTGATGATGATTATTCACATCAGTTAGTAAAGTTTGTTCTCATTCCCTTGGCTTACGGACTTAGGATTAAGAGTAGTGACGAATATGATAAATTCGTTTCAGGTAAGAGTAAGGCTTTGATCCAAGAATTTTATCATTCATCGAGTACGCTAGAAATTCTGTCTCAAAAAATGAAGTCAGATACAGATGAGCGACAGCCAGAAGAAGTATTGATAGAATTGTATGAAAGAGTTCTAGATAAAAAGATTTCGCAGTCCCGTGAAAATTATCGGTACATTGAGGGCGGTAGAACTTTCAAAAAAGTTGTACTGCTTATGAACGCAGCCGGAAAAATTGACTAAAATTGTAAATCTATGGATAAGAAGCAAGGCGTCATTAATGTTATCCGACATGAAAAAAATCGGATTAGGGTGATTGGTGTTTTCGAAGGAATTCAATACAAGTTATTTCAAATTCAATTTCACAAAGGACGGCGGGGGCTACAACTTTTTGTGCACCCATTTATTGATCCCCCTGGCTTACTAAGTAAGATGAAATATACTGCCGGAGGGCCAGATTCACAGAATGTCAGCATGTTAGATAATGGCTTTATTACCAAACATGTAGCAAAATACTCTCACGGAGAAACAGGTTATTCCCATTTATCTCAAGACGGTAGAATATATGGCAATTTAGTTACGAATAATTCAGTACCTTTAAAAAATACAGCTGGGCATTTATTCACAATTCATTTATCTAATACTGCGATGTTCCCTCGTTTAGAAATAACTCCTAATTCAGAGGCTCACAATTTAAGGCTGGATTTTGTGAATGAAAAACCAACGTATTACAAATTAACTGGCTGGTGGTATGACAGTGCTACCGTTAAACAAAACATTCAGTCTGGAGGACCTCATATAAACATGCAGATTGGATCAGAGCTACGAACTGGGGTTGTTATGGCGCCAACATTCAATGATTGGTCTGATCAATTCTTTTTGGCTCTCATGTATGAAGGGCTCAATATACCTAGCGATGAAGACACTTCTAGCTTTAATCTTATTGGAGGATTTTCTGCAACGTCACAGGATTTTTCAAAAGATGTAGAATTCTTATCCATGGTATACCCTCACGAAGATGGAGGTGATTTGCCGTCTGCTGATTTTAGAAAATTAATCTAAGTATTTATGAACGTACCTCATCAATGGTCGGTAATACTAGAAATATTATATTTGGTAACAAAAAATCCATTAAAGAAAGAGGCAATATGTTCATTAGGTCATCGAAAACTCAATTGCACTTTAGCCCAATCGCCAGATACGGTGTAATAGAGTAATGACACAAATCTCTCGCGATGATGTGCTAAATTCTGAATTCGTCCATAAAGGGTTTCTGCGCATAAGAAATTATCTATATCACTATCTCTGAACGTAGTGGTATATTTACATATTGATGAAATAGTTATAAAATAATCATCAAGATCGATGACTTAGAGAGGTGGTGGAACCAATGTCATCATCGATGAGTGCCGAAGAGAAAGTCCGGAAGTTGCATAGCGAGGTCAAAGCGACGGATATCAAGCCGTGGTGGCGACGATGGCTGATGTACATGGCCTATCACGGAGTCTTGGATCTGCATGGCTCCATGTGCCGGCAGTGCAAGCAGCCATTTCCGTGTGCGACGATCCAGACCCTCGACGGCTAGCCCGTCCAGAAGTTGTATGAGGCAGGATGCCCGTCCTTCTGGTCGGGCGTTCTGCTTTCTTTACTATAAGTTTGAAAGTCATCCAGTAGGTAATGTCAAAATTTCGATTGTACTTTAGCCCAATCGCCAGATACGGTATAATAGGGTAATGACACAAATCTCTCGCGATGATGTGCTGCATTTGGCACAGCTTTCTAGCTTGCAACTTGCCGACGACGAAATCGATAATCTTCAAACCGACCTTGCCAACATACTTGGTTACGTTCAGCAGCTCGGCGAGCTCGACACCTCGGGTGTAGAGCCAACGTACCAAGTGACTGATCTCGAGAATGTGTGGCGCAATGACGAAGTGACTGGCTCGGGTGTGTGCCAAGAACAGCTGCTAGCGCTAGCACCGGCGCAGGCCAATAACTCCGTGAAAGTACCGAAGGTTTTATAGTATGGTGAAACTCTCTGATTACACCACCGGTTCGGCTGTCGCGCACGTGCAGGCAGCGCTTGAAAAAGCCAAAAGCTCCGAATCGTACCACGCCCTGCTGAGTCTGACTGAAGAACGCGCGTTGGAGCGCGCTGCCAAGGTAGATAGCGGCGAAATTACCGGTAAACTAGCCGGTGTGCCGTTTGTGGTAAAAGACAACTTCCTGGCGTTTGGCGCCCCCACCACTGCGGCCAGCAAAATACTGGAGAACTTCACCGCGCCCCTGCAGGCCACTGCTGTTGAAAAACTCGAAGCCGAGGGAGCGATTTGTATTGGCAAGGCCAATCTCGATGCTTTTGCCCATGGTGCCAGCACCGAAAACTCGGCATATGGGCCGACCAAGAATGCCTATGACGATACGCGCGTGGCGGGCGGTAGCTCGGGTGGCTCTGCCGTTGTGACGGCACTCGATATCGTGCCGTTTGCACTTGGCTCTGACACCGGTGGCTCGATTCGCCAACCAGCCAGCTTTAACGGCGTCTACGGCGTTAAGCCAACCTATGGCACCGTCAGCCGCTACGGTGTGGTGGCGATGGCCAGTAGCACCGATTGTATCGGCTGTTTTACGACCACTGCCGAAGACGCCGAGCTGATCATGGATATCATGGCCGGTAAAGACGAGCGCGATATGACGACGCTGCCCGATTTCTTTGCACCCGAAGCGAGCATAGCACCACTGAAGATCGGTGTGATTGCCGAGTCGATGAACGATGATGTCGATGCCGATGTGCGTCGGGCAACACAAGGCTATATCGATAGGCTACAAGCCGCCGGACACACGGTGGAAGAAGTCAGCCTGCCTATTTTGAAATATACCCTGGCGATGTACTACATCATTATGCCAGCCGAAGTCAGTAGCAACCTGGCGCGCTACGACGGTATCCGCTACGGCCTACGCGCTGAAGCTCAGACACTGGCCGAGCTATACGGCAAGACGCGTGACCTTGGCTTCGTGACCGAGAACAAGCGCCGTATTATGATCGGCAGCTACGTGCTCTCGAGCGGCTTCTTCGACGCCTACTATTTGCAGGCGCAAAAAGCTCGCACGCTGCTCATCAACGAATACAAAAAACTCTTTGAAACCTACGATGTGCTGGTAAGCCCAACGGCACCAACCGCGGCCTTTAAGCTGGGTGAGAATACCGGCGATCCGATCAAGATGTACCTGGCCGATATTATGACCGTGCCTGCCAGCCTGGCCGGACTACCGGCTATTAGCGTGCCAGCTGGTACCAATGAAGCCGGGCTGCCGATTGGTGTGCAGCTGACCGGATGGCGGCGCAGTGATGCCACGCTTCTGGCACTGGCTAAATCTATGGAGGTAAACTAATGGACGGCGTGGTCATTATTGTTTTTGCAGCCGTGCTGATCGTCGGCGGTATTCTGCTAGCCGTCATTTCAGTGAGCAAAGGCGGCAAGAAATACCTGGATGTTGAAAAGTACCGCGTGAAGTGGCTGGCTATCGAACAAAGCGTACAAGAAGGCCAGGAGTCGACCTATCACCTGGCGCTGATGAACGCCGATAAGCTGCTCGACCAAGCCCTGAAAGAACGCGGCTTCCACGGTAACACTATGGGTGAGCGCATGAAGTCGGCCCAAAAAGCCTGGACCAACGCCAACCAGATCTGGACAGCCCACAAGCTGCGCAACCAGATAGCCCATGAGTATGAGGTACGCGTGAGTCTCGATATGACCCGGCGGGCGCTGGCTGCCTTTAAACAGGCACTAAAAGATGTGAGGGCGATATAACCATGGTAACCAAAGATATTCTTGATACATACGACATCACGATTGGTATTGAATGCCACGTGCAGCTGGCGACAGCCACGAAGCTATTTAGTAGCGCCGATAACGATGCCCGTGACCGCGAACCAAACAGCGTAGTAAGCCCGATCGATTATGGACTGCCTGGTATGCTGCCGGTCTTGAACCGCGAGGCCGTCACGCTCGCCATTAAAGCCGGTAAAGCTCTGAACGCCGAGATCGCTCGTGTCAGCCGGTTTGATCGTAAACATTATTTTTACCCCGATCTACCGAAGGGGTACCAAACCACCCAGATGTACAACCCGATTATCCTCGCCGGATATGTCGACGCGCCACTAGAAGACGGTTCGACGGTGCGGGTGCGTATTCACCACGCCCACATGGAAGAAGACGCCGGCAAGCTGACCCACTACGCCGACTATAGTCTGGTCGACCTCAACCGAGCAGGCACACCGCTGATTGAAATCGTGTCTGAGCCTGATATCCATTCCCCAGCCGAAGCCAAAGCTTACGCCACGGAACTCTACCGCCTCATGACCTACGCTGGTGTGACGCACGGTGACCTGTATCACGGCAATATGCGGTTTGATGTGAACGTCTCGGTCGCGCCAAAAGGCGCAACCGAACTTGGTATACGAGCTGAGGTGAAGAACCTGAACTCCTTTAGAAGCGTCGAGAAGGCTGCTGAGTACGAATTCCAGCGCCAAGTCGAGCGGCTCGAAAAAGGTGAACGCGTGGTGCAAGAAACGCGCGGTTGGGATGAAGCTAAACAACGCACCACCAGCCAGCGCTCCAAAGAAGACGCCCAAGATTACCGCTACATGCCCGATGCCGATATTCCACCAATTGTGCTGAGTGAGGAAGAGATTACCGAGATACAAGCTGGCGTCTCGAAACTACCGCCAGAGTACCGCGAAGAATTCGCCGCTCTTGGAGTTGATAAATCCGTCGTCAATACCGTGCTTGCCAAGCAGCTGCTGGCTGAAATGGTTTCGCAGGTATTAGCGCGCGACCAAAAAGCTGCCCGGCGTGTGGCCAACTGGGTCGCGAGCAACCTAAACATCGACGAAGAAGCCCAACTGGACTCAATCGCCCGGATTGATGATCTATTAGAGCTTGCTACCATGACAGAGGCAAATGAAATATCATCAAACGCTGCCAGCGAATTATTTAACGACCTTATGAGTGGTGCGACCGACCCACGCAGTATTGCTGAAGAGAAAAACCTACTGCAAGTAAGCGACGAGGGCGAGATCGCTCAGATCGTCGACGAGGTCCTGGCTGATCCTGCTAGCCAAAAAGCCGTTGAAGATATAAAAGCTGGTAACGACAAAGCCATCGGCTACCTCGTTGGCCAGATCATGAAGAAATCGGCCGGTAAAGCCAACCCGGCTTTGGCCCAAAAACTAATACGCGAAAGGTTGTAAATGCTATGAAACCAGTCACGAAAGCCGTCATCGCTGCTGCCGGGTTTGGCACTCGCTTTTTGCCGCAAACCAAAGCTATGCCCAAAGAAATGATGCCGTTGATCGATAAACCGATCATACAGTATGTGGTAGAAGAACTGGTGGCTGCGGGCATCAAAGACATCATCATCGTCGGGAGCAGCAACAAACGCGCGATTGAAGATCATTTTGATGTGCCGAATGAAGACCTGCTGGCTAACCTGCGCGCCGGTGGTGAAAAGAAGCAGCATTTGATTGATGAACTCAACGATCTTTCTAACCTGGCTAATTTCATTTACATCCGCCAAAAAGGCCCGTATGGCAACGCGACGCCACTTACCAGTGCAGCGCACTTGATTGGTAAAGATGAACCGTTTATTTATACCTGGGCAGACGACTTTATCGTGGCTTCACCGAGCCGGTTCGAGCAGATGATCAGTGTGGCCCAGCAGCATAATGGCGCCGTGCTTTCATGTAAACCAGTGACGGATGACGCAGAATACGATCGCTACGGTGTGGCGGCGGGCGAGGTGATCGAAGAGGGGCTCATAAGAATGTCACATATCGTCGAGAAACCTGGTAAAGAAGCCGCTCCCTCAAACTTAGCATCTGTCAGTAGCTATTTGCTTACCGGCGAGTTCTTCAGCTACCTAGAGCGCGCTCAAAAAACCTTCAACGGCGAGGGTGAATTTACCTTCCAGCCTATCATGCAGGAAATGATCAACGACGGGCATGCGTATTACGCCTATGAGATCCAAAACAGCAAGTATTATGATACCGGTGACAAGCTGGAATACCTAAAAACGGTCATCGATTTTGGTCTGTCGCACGACGAACTCGGGCCTGATCTTCTCGACTACTTGAAAAATAGGTTACAATAGAAGAGTAACCATAGAAAGGAAGAATACCTATGGAATGGGCTCAAATACTAGTTATTATATTGTCGGTTTTCTTGGCACTGTTCTTGCTACTCGCCATTGTACTGACGGTTATGCTGATTAAGCTAACCAAACAAATACGCTCGGTGACCGGATCGGCGCAGCGCACGGCAGAAAATGTCGAAAAAGCTGTGGCAGGCATTTCTAACATTACATCACCTGTCTACCTAGCGCGTATGCTTGGTAAGCAAATTAAGAAGTTTAAAACTAAGTAGGAGGAATTATTATGGCTAAAGGAAAATTCGCACTAGGAGCAATCATTGGCGCAGCAGTTGGAACCGTCGTCGGAGTCCTCACCGCACCTAAAAGTGGTAAAGAGACCAGGGCTGAACTAAAAGCAAAGGCCGAAGAAACTAAGGCAGAAGCCCTCACTAAGGCAGACGAGCTCAGTAAAGAAGTGAGCAAACGCGCTGCTGAGGCTCGTAAAAAAGCTGATGAAGTGACCAACGACGCTAAAGCTGCCGCACTTGATGTGAAAGCGAAGGTTGAGGCGAAGGCAGTCGAACTAAAGACTGTCGGCGAAGACTACAAAGCGCGTAGCGAAAGTGCTGTTCACGGTGCTGTCGATGGCGCAAAAAAAGGTTTTAACAAAAAGTAATTTGATTATACGCATAAACAATGACACACTATATTCATATAGCTGTGTCATTTTTATTGGAGAATAGAACGTGGTAAAAAAACTAATACATCGAGTCACTAACCGAATCAAAAAAGATAACGAGAAGGGCGCACGCCAATCTGTACTTGAAGATCTGTTCTATGATTTTAATCGTACTCGTGTTCAGGTGTATAAGATGAACTTTTTTCGTGGTATTTTCTTTGGCCTCGGTAGCGCACTTGGTGCAACCGTTGTCATTGCGCTGATCGTCTGGCTCCTCAGCATGCTGACTGACGTGCCTGGTGGCCTTGGTGACTTTATCCAAAGTATTATTGATGCGATGAGCAAACCGCGCGCCTAAGCGTCAGCTTGGCTTATTTTACTACAGCCCCGAGCGAGACTGATAGAGTATACTAGAAGCAGGTATGGGGGTTAAAACAGAGTCTACGAACACGCAGACGGTTCAATTGAAACCGTCTGATTATGTGCACCTGCATAACCACACCCATCATAGCTTGCTCGATGGTCTGACGAAGATCCCTGATCTTGTGGAGGCGGTCGATAGTATGGGCATGGAAGCGGTGGCGATTACCGATCATGGCACCATGAGCGGCGTGGTTGAATTTTATAAGGCCGCTAAAGACACCGGTGTCAAACCGATTATCGGTATCGAGGCCTATATTGCGGCCCGTTCGCGCCACGACCGTGACCCGCAAAAAGACAAAGCCCGTTATCACCTGACGCTTCTGGCTATGAACGACGAAGGGTACCGTAACCTGATGTATCTGTCCACCACTGCCAATCTCGAGGGCATGTACTACAAGCCGCGTATGGATCATGACCTGCTGGAGAGTCACAACGGGGGCATTATCGCGCTGTCCGGCTGTGCGAGCGGGGAAATTGGTGAGAATCTACGCCAGGATAACTATGAAGAGGCTAAACGCATTGCTGCCTGGTATAAATCAGTCTTTGGTGATCGCTACTACCTAGAGTTGCAGGACCATGGCCACCTAGAGAGCCCCACCAAGTGGGAAGTGCAGACCAAGATCAATGGCTACATTGAAAAGCTCTCGAAAGAGCTCGATATCCCCTGTGTGGTGACGAGTGACGGGCATTATCTCACTCACGATGACCAAGACGCTCACGAGATTCTGCTGTGCGTGGGTACGGGATCTTTCCTCAGCGACGAAAAACGCATGAGCCTGAAGGACTTTGAGCTCCATGTGACTGAGCCAACCGAAATTATTGCCCGCTGGGGCACTACCCATCCAGAGGTGATTTTGAATACCAAGCGCATTGCCGATCGTTGTAATGTGGAACTAGAACTCGGCAGGATCTTGATTCCGAAATTCCCAACACCAAACGGGGAAACAGAGAAGGAATTTCTCGATACCCTCGTCTACCGTGGGATGGCGATGCGTTACGAAGGCAAGACCGCGGAAGAAGCGACGAGTCTCAGTAATGATGAAATCCGGGCCATCCTGAAGCCCGAGCACCTCGAGCGGCTCGATATGGAATTTGGTGTGCTCGATAAAATGGGCTATAACGGCTATTTCTTGATCGTGCAAGACTTCATCAACTGGGGTAAGAGCCAGGGCATTATCTTTGGTCCGGGGCGTGGCTCGGCGGCCGGCTCGATCATCGCCTATGCACTGAATATTACCGATCTTGACCCACTCAAATACGACCTGCTGTTCGAACGATTCTTAAACCCCGATCGTATCTCGATGCCCGACATCGACATTGACATTCAGGACACGCGCCGCAACGAAGTGATCGAGTACTGCGCCAACAAATACGGTGAGTCGCGTGTGGCGAACATCGTCACGTTTGGTAAGATGGCCGCCCGTGCGGCTGTGCGTGATGTGGCTCGGGTGCTGGAGGTGCCCTACGCCGAAGCCGATCGTTTTTCCAAGATGATCCCGCCACCTGTGCAGGGTCGGCATATCCCACTGTCACGCAGTATCATTGATGATGCCGATCTGAAGCGTGAATATGAAACCAACCCAACTGCTAAACGCGTGTTTGACTACGCTATTCGACTAGAAGGCACCATCCGTTCGCACGGCGTGCATGCCGCCGGTGTGGTGATCGCACCAGACGACATTGTGAAGTATGCACCACTTGAAATGGCCCAAAAAGGCGTAGTCTCGACTCAGTATCCGATGGGGCCGGTGGAAGAACTCGGACTCCTTAAAATGGACTTCTTGGGACTATCTAACCTCTCGATTATTAATAATGCGCTGCGTATCATCAAGAAAGTCTATAAAGACGATATTGATCTTTCAACGCTGCCCCTAAATGACGAAAAAACCTATGAACTATTTCAGCGTGGCGACACGACCGGTGTCTTCCAGCTAGAATCTGCGGGTATGAAACGGTATCTGCGTGATCTCAAGCCGACGGTCTTTGAAGATATTATTGCCATGGTAGCACTATATCGTCCGGGGCCAATGCAATTTATCGATAGCTTTATTCGGCGTAAACACGGCCTCGAGACGATCAACTATCTCGATAAGGGCATGAAGAATTCGCTTGAGAGTACTTACGGTATTTTGGTTTATCAAGAGCAGTTTATGCAGATTTCTAAGGAATGGTGTGGATTTACGGGTGGCCAAGCCGATACGCTGCGAAAAGCGGTCGGTAAGAAGAATATTGACCTGATGCGCAAGGTGAAAGTTGACTTTGTGGAGGGCGCGGTCAAAACCAGCGGGGCTGACCCGAAAGTGGCAGAGAAATTCTGGGATCAGCTGGAAGAATTCGCTAATTACTGTTTCAATAAATCCCACGCGGCTTGCTATGGCCTGATCTCATACTGGACGGCGTATCTGAAGGCACATTATCCTGACGCCTTTATGGCAGCGCTTATGACCAGCGACCAAGACGACATCGACCGCTTGGCGATTGAAATTAATGAATGTAAGCACATGGGCATCGAGGTGCTGGCTCCAGATGTTAACGAATCGTTCGTGGAGTTCGCCGTGGTACCGGAAAAGTCGCAAATCCGCTTTGGCATGGCCGCCGTCAAAGGCGTGGGTGTCGGCGCGGTGGAAGAGATTTTGCGTTCTCGTGATCTGGACGGTAAATTTACGAGCGTCGAAGATTTTGCAAGACGGGTCAGTACGGCGCGGTTCAATAAAAAAGCTTGGGAGTCACTCATAAAGAGCGGTGGCTTTGACAAATTCGGCGATCGCTCTGACCTGTTATTTAATCTCGAAACAATCCAGGGCTTCGCCAGTAAGCTGCAAAAAGAGGCGCTGAGCGGACAGACCGACATGTTCTCACTCCTTGGTGCTGATTCGTCGATGCAACCGTCGATGACCCTGCAGCCTGCACCGGTCAAACACACTCAGAAAGAACAGCTTATGTGGGAGCGTGAACTCCTGGGACTCTACATCAGTGCGCATCCGCTCGATAATTACGACAAATATTTTGAAGAGCAGACCATCCCGCTTTCTTCAATGAAGCCTGATGTTGATGGCAAAAAAGCCACCGTGGGCGGCATCATCACCACCCTTCGGACCATTGTCACCAAAACTGGTAGCAAGATGGCCTTTATGGGTATCGAAGATAAGACAGGAGAAGGTGAGGTGATTGTCTTTCCGAATCTCTACGCCGAGCTGGGTGCCAAGCTAGCTCAAGATGTCGTGATCCGTACCACGGGTAAGATTAGCGCTCGCGATCGTGACGGCAATCTGGGTGATGAGGCCAAGCTGATCGCCGATGAGATCATTGTTGTGAGCGACAAAGACCTGCGTGACTATGAGTCGACCGGCCGCAAAATGAAAACCCCGACAGTTAGTACCAAGGTGAAAGCCGAGCGCATCGCCAAGCAAACGATTGAGAAGGCCACCGAAGCCGTCACATCATTACCCATTGTCGAGAATATTCCGCTGAAAAAATTGTTCGTGCATATCAAAGATCCTGATGATCACGACGCATTGTTGAATCTTAAGAAAACTTGCAGCGACCACCCTGGGCTCTCTGACATTGTCTTAGTGCTCGGCTCAGAAAAGAAATCGGCTATCAAACTGCCATTTCGGGTAGAGCATAGCGACCTGCTGGTTGGCAAGCTGGTAAAACTCCTCGGCGAAGACGCAGTTGTATTGAAGTAGATGCTACAATATAAAGCATGAGCGTAAAGGCCCGTGGATTTACTATTGTTGAGCTGCTGATTGTTATCGTCGTGATCGGAATCCTCGCCGCTATCACCATCGTGGCTTATAGCGGCTTTCAAGACAGGGCGGAGGCATCCAAAACAGCCACTGCGATGCAGGCGTATAAAAAGGCGCTTATAATGTACAAACTTGATAATAGTATCTATCCTTCTGCGGGAGCATTTTGTCTTGGAGATCAATATGGTGCGTTCACGGGTCAATCGATTGCATCGTGCCGATACTCAACTTCTACAATCGCCGCAGCAGGAGGTGCGCCAGCGCGAGACCTCCTGAAGCCGTATATGAACGGCTCTTTACCGATGCCAAGCATCAAATTCATCCATGACTCAACAGGAAGAGAATACGTAGGTGGACATTTTTACGGATCGGGCTACAACTACAAGCTAGATGGAAAAGCGGTTGTGACGATTGAGTATTATGTAAAAAGTGATACTTGCAGTGTCGGGCCCGTCTATGCTCCGACGCCGCCGAACTTTGTGTCACCACCGGTAAATCGGTCAGAGGCACTTGCGGATGGCTCGCGGTGCTTTTTGCTCTTAGCTGACGACTAAGCCGTTAGAGCGTAGAGGGTGATTCCGGCGGCTACTGAAACGTTAAAGGATTCTTTTTGTCCAGCCATCGGGATCTCAATGATATCATCGCATTGATCGAGGAGCTCTTTCTCGATGCCATGAACCTCTTCGCCGAGGAGTAGGGCTACTTTTTCGGGTGTCTTGTATTCGCGCAAGTTGATGCTTGGATCCGCTTGTTCAAGTCCGACGACGCGGTAACCTTCGTGTTTTAGTAACGCTAGATCGGGTAGCTCCTGGTGCTCAAACGACACCATAGATTCTGCACCGAGGGCTGTTTTATGAATCTGACTGGTTAACTTTTCGGCAATGTGTGGCAAGCGGGTGTCGTGATCCATTTTAGGATACGGTGTATAGCCACTGAGGATGAGTTTCTGCACGCCAAATCCCTCGCAGGTGCGAAAAATAGACCCTACATTATGTGTGGAGCGGATATTATGAGCGATGACGATAATTTCAGGCATTAGATTCATTGTACCACCTGATAATTCTTATGGTTTATGGTAGGATATAAGGAATGGACGAAGACAAAATTCAGGCAACCCGCCGCGAGCATGAGGAGCAGTCCACGCGTGAGCGTGCGGCCATACTCGGCGTCGCCTACGTGGATACGCGCGAGCTGGAAAAAGACCTTCCGCTTTATGAAGGTATCCTTACGATTGACGATATGTATAAAGGCCGTCTGGTGCCACTGGCGGCGGGAAACGGCGAACAGCCGTTTCGTTTTGGTATCACTACCCAGACTCCCCAGTCTCTGACCCAGACCATGCTCAGAGAGCACAATGAGAAGGGTGAGAACGTGCAGTTTGCGCTGATTAGCCAGAGCGGCTTCAAAGCCTTTATGAACCGCTATGACCCGCCTAAAGAAGTCATCTATGATGATATCAAGATTGCCTCGGAAGGTGATAGCGATACGCTGGGTGCGGTTAGTAAAACGCTTAATTCGGTCGGGACTGACCAGGTGTTTGATTATCTTATCGACCAAGCCGATAAGCTCGGTGCCAGCGACATTCATATCGAGAACGAGCGTGAGAATATTCGGGTACGTATGCGTATCGACGGCGCTCTTCATCCGGTGGCAGCCCTTGCCAAGGAGCGCTACCGCGTAATTATGGCGGCACTCAGTTCACGGGCGAATATCTCGACAGCCGCGACCGAGCCGCAATCTGGCCACATGCAAAAAGAAATCACTCGCGATAATGCCACGCATCTTTTAAATATGCGTATCGAAACCATCCCGACGCTCTACGGCCAAGACGCTGTAATTCGTCTGTTTAACTTCGACGAAAGCCTGCTCAACCTTGATCTGCTGGGTATCCCTGCCCAGCAACGAAAAGAGATCGATGAGGTGGTGAGCCATCCACGTGGCATGGTGCTGATGGTAGGACCGACGGGCAGCGGTAAGTCGACCACGCTTTACAGCATGCTTAACGCGCTCAATACGACCGACCGCAAGCTCATCACGCTGGAAGATCCGATTGAATATGGTCTCACCGGTATTTCGCAGATCCCGATTGATACGACGGGCGGCCAGAGCTTTGCTGATGGCCTGCGTGCGGTGCTGCGCCTCGACCCAGATGTAGTGATGGTGGGTGAGATTCGCGACCAAGACACGGCCAAAACCGCTATTCAAGCCTCAATCACAGGCCATCTTGTACTCTCGAGCTTTCACGCCAACTCTACTTCTGCCGCGTTTAGCCGTATGATCGATCTCATCGGTGTGAACCCTATCTTTAGCTCGGCCATTCGCCTCGTGATTGCCCAGCGCCTGGTACGCCGGCTGGTGGATGAAACTAAAGAAGAATATGAACCCGATGAAGCGACGAAACAATATGTGCGCGATGTACTCAAAGACCTACCAGACTCATACGAGAATAAGCCAAACTTAGATAATTTCAAGCTGTGGCGGCCAGTCGAAAGCGACGACGCACCGTTTGGCTACAAAGGCCGCGTGGTGATTATGGAGCAAATGGTCGTCGGGGATAACATCCAGAAGTTTCTGCGCGGGGATGTAACTGATATTCATACCGAAGTGATTGAAAAAGAAGCTAAAGCGGGCGGGATGCTAACGCTCCTGCAAGTAGGAGTGCTCGCGGCGCTGCGCGGTGAAACGACGCTTGAAGAAATCGGCCGCGTTATTTAATTACTTTGGCTATTTGGGGTACAAGACGTTCATCAAAGACAGGTGGAATAATGTGCTCGGCATCTGGCGAATCTACTAGTGAAGCGATGACTTCGGCTGCAGCAATTTTGTGCTGATCGGTAATCTTGGTGACACCATTATCGAGCGCGCCTCGGAAGATACCTGGGAAGGCAATGGCGTTATTGACTTGGTTTGGAAAATCGCTGCGGCCGGTGGCGATGACGGCCACACCGGCGGCTTTAGCAACATCTGGCATGATCTCTGGTGTGGGGTTAGCAAGGGCAAAGACGATTGGTTTTTCGTTCATTGTAGCGATCAGTTCAGCGGTGAGGAGTTCGGGTTTACTGACACCAATAAAGATATCGGCGTTTGTCATAGCATCTTTTAGCGAGCCGCTGGCGGTTGCGTCCACATAGCTGAGAAGCTTTTTCTTTTCGTCGTTCAGGTCGCTCCGACTTTCGCCCACGATACCAGTGCTATCCACTGCGACGATGGAACCGATGCCATAGAGGTGAAGAAGCTTGGTAATAGCCGTACCGGCAGCACCAGCGCCAATAATCACGGCTTTGCATTCGTTCAGGTTTTTACCAACGACTTTCATGGCGTTGATGAGGCCAGCGAGCACAACTACAGCTGTGCCATGTTGGTCATCGTGAAAGACCGGGATATCGAGCTCGGCCTTCAGACGTTCTTCGATCTCAAAACATAAGGGGGCAGCGATATCCTCGAGGTTGATGGCGCCAAAGCTCGGAGCAATGGCTTTGACGGTCGCCACGATTTCATCTGCCGTATGTACGTCGAGGGTAATCGGGATGCTATCGATGCCTGCAAAGTGCTTAAAGAGCAGCGCTTTACCTTCCATGACCGGCATTGAGCCTCTGGGGCCGATATTGCCAAGGCCAAGGACGGCTGATCCGTCGGAGATAACAGCCACCAGGTTGTTGGTCCAGGTATAGACGGGTAGCAAGCTCTCGTCCTCGGCAATCGCGCGACTGACAGCGGCCACGCCGGGGGTATAATAGGCGCTCAGCTTTTCTTTAGTCAGCTCGCTACTGTCGCGAAGTGACGTGGTGATTTTGCCTTTGTATTGCCGGTGGAGTTCGAGAGCTTGTTCGTCGTAGTTCATATGTATCTAGTATAGCAAAGTGGCGAGCTAGCATGCCAAAAACAATCTTGCCTAAGAACCCTTTAAAAGACGCAGAGTTTATGCTATAGTTGATACTTGATTGTTATATAAATGAGTAAAGCGAGAAAATAATGAGTTTTGCACTAATCCAAAAAGTTAATGACGAGCAGAAAAAGCACGCTGTTGTTGACGTTCGCAGTGGTGACACCGTGCGTGTGCACCAGAAAATTAAAGAAGGTAACAAAGAGCGTATTCAGGTATTTGAAGGCGTGGTTATCCGCACCGACAACAAGCAGCAGCACACTTCACGAATTACCGTGCGTAAGATCGCTAGCGGTATCGGTGTTGAAAAGAGCTTCCTATTACACAGCCCACTCGTCGACAAAGTAGAAGTCGTTCGCCGATCTAAAGTTCGCCGTAACTATCTCTCATTCCTACGTAACCGTAGTGGTAAGAGCGCTCGTTTGACTGCCCAAAACTTCGACCGCGAAGGTATCAACACCTTGGCAGAAAAGCCAGCTGAGGAACCTGTGGCTGAAGAAGCTACCGACGCACCTGCGGAAGATAAAGCAGAATAGAGATCGATTTGCCGTAAACAACCCGCTATACCAAGCGGGTTGTTTTAATGTGGGTATAATAGACTCATGATACTTGGGATTGACGAAGTTGGGCGGGGGCCGTGGGCGGGACCACTGGTGGTCGGAGCGGTGGTGCTCGGCGGCGTCGAGATTGACGGGCTGACAGATAGCAAGAAGCTGACGAAGAAGCGGCGCGAGGTATTAGATGTAATTATTCGTGAATCAGCCGCCGCAATTGGCCTTGGCTGGGTGCATGCCGAGGAGATTGACGATGTGGGGTTATCGGCAGCGTTAAAACTTGCCACCAAGCGAGCGGTTGAGCAGATTACCGTGCCATATCATGAAATCATTATTGATGGCACGATCAATTTCTTGTCTGAAACCACGAAAGGCCAATACGTCACAACGCTCGCGAAGGCCGACCTGCTGATCCCCAGTGTCTCGGCGGCGTCGATCGTGGCCAAGGTCGCGCGTGATGCCTATATGGCCGAACAAGACACACTTTTTCCCGGCTACGGTTTTAAAAGCCACGTCGGCTATGGCACGGCGGTGCACCGGGCGGCAATCGAAAGCCTCGGTGTCACGCCGCTGCACCGCCTGTCGTTCGCACCGCTGGCGAAGTATAAGAAAGAGACGTCTGATCGAGTTCGGGCTGCAGATGTTTCGGAGAACGAACAGGTACAGAAGTCCTCGGTTGTGACGATGAAACAGATTGGTGATATGGCAGAGAATGAAGCAGCGCGTTATTTAGAGGCAGCAGGCCACCAGATACGGGAACGTAACTGGAAAACTAAATACTGCGAGATCGATATCGTTTCAGAATCAGGCGGGACGATTTTCTTTACTGAAGTGAAGTACCGTCGTCAGCTGCGCCAAGGTGGTGGATTGGCAGCTATTACCCCCACAAAACTGCGCCAGATGAAATTTGCCGCGCGGGTGTATGCGTCGTATCGCAAACTTCACGAGATTGATCTGAAACTTGCGGTCATGTCGCTGACGGGTGAACCACCAAGTGTCGAAACATTTTTAGAGCTCGAGGAGGGCTGAGCGGACCGCTGGGCCGTCGCGCTCAATCAATTCCACGCGGCCTTCGATTTCACTAATACCCATCGTGATGACACGGGTGAGCGACGCATCTTCTTTGAGCGGCGTAAAGAAGTGGATGTATTCTTGCAGCTGAGAGCGGGTGATGAGCCCGGCGGCAGCGTAGCGCGGAAAGTAATCAAAACTCTTGTCACCGCTAAAAGTCTGCTCGATCCATGCCCAATTATCGCGTAGCCAGCGCCAGGTTTTGGTGCGGCTTTCTTTGCCGCGAATCAAGTAGGCAAACCATCGAAAAATATCTTGAGCGCGCACGACCGATTTATCGGTCATTTGACTCAGGAGAAGATCGATTGCAACGGGATCTTTGGTGGATGTGAGGCCAGAGGTGAGGTCTTCTTGGAGTTCGGGTGAGTTCGTGTCTTTATAGATGGCGAGCAGGTCGGTGACAATACCGGCCTTGACCTCATAACGGACCACCGTACTCAAAATCAATGTCCTGAGCTCGGGATTGAGCTTTTCGAGATCATGTGCTTCGTAGAGAGCCTTTGCGTGGGATATAACCGTCTCGTCTTCGCTATATACCATGAGGCCAAGGATTGTCGAACGTAATTTGGTATCATTCTCCGGTTCGTTAGGTTGCGGGTCCCAGCCGAGACGTTCGTACTGCTCTTTTGACACGCTACCAGCCAGGTGCCGTAGTTTCTTTTCGGCTGCTTCGTCATCGGTGACGAATTTTTTCAGCTCACTGAGCGCCAGGCTGATAATATCCCAGACGCTATCGTTGGTTTCGTTCGCGTATGCGTCAAGCAGTGGAATAAGCTCGGCACTGCCGATGACTTCGCCTCGCGCAAGCATGGTTTGTTCATGAAGGAGCTGTAGACGATCGAGCGGTCCTAGAGAGCCGTCCTTTACCTGAGCGATAAGCTTTGCGAGATGCTCGCTCGGATAGTGAGTCAAGAAATGGGCCGTATCGCCAATATTGAAGCGCTCATCATCGGCAATAGGCAGATGGAGTTCTTTGGTCTCAAGCAGTGCAGGCACGTCTTCGACGGAAAGGGCATTCAGTGGGATAGGCCAGGCGGCTGAGCTGGGCTGATGGGGACCAACGAAGAATTGTTCTTGAGCGAGGCCATCGGGCGTGACATGGACAACTGGGAAGCCTGGCTGGGTGATCCACGTATTCATAAAATCGGTAATATCCTTACCGCTGACTGCAGCGAATGCATCCCATAGGTCTTGACCTTCTGTATTTTGGTAGGCGTAGGCCATAAAATAGTTTTTTAGACCGGTTTGGAAAGCCTCTTTACCGATGTATTGTTGCAGCATTCGAAGCAGTCGAGAGCCTTTAGCATAGACGATTGCGCCATCAAATAGTGTGCTGATTTCGTCGGGGTGGTGGACGTCTATTTGGACTGCCTGGACGCCATCGATAGCATCGCGGCGAAGTGCCATAATACTTTCGTTCGACGCAAAATCGAGCCAAATATCCCATTCGGGATGCAGGGCGTCGACGGCGATGTATTCCATCAGGCTGGCAAAACTCTCGTTCAGCCATAAGTTATTCCACCATTTCATAGTCACGAGATTGCCAAACCATTGATGCGACAACTCATGAGCGATGACGGTGGCGATATAGCGCCTCGTACTAATACTGGTGGTGGCAGGATCAGCCAGCAGAGCAACTTCGCGGTAGGTTATAAGCCCCCAGTTTTCCATGGCACCCGAAGAAAAGTCAGGCAGCGCCACATGGTCAGCCTTCGGTAGCGGGTAAGGTGTGCCAAAGTATTCATCAAAAAACTCAATCGTTTTGGTGGCGTGCTCAAGCGCAAAATCGAGACTCTCGGGTGAATGTGCGGGCGTGGCCCAGACGTTTACCTCGACGCCACTAAGCGTCGTGGCGGTCTTTCTGTGTAATTCTCCGGTGACCCATGCCACCAGATAGGTGCTCATACGCGGTGTCGTCTGGAAGCGGGTGACCAGTTTGCCACCCTCGTCGCGTTGCCAATAGATTGGCATGTTGCCGAGGACGCTGACGCCAGTTTCTGTGGTGAGCGTCACATCAAAGGTGGCTTTCGCTGCTGGCTCGTCGACACAGGGGAATACTTCGCGGGCATGATGGCTTTCAAACTGGGTGGCAAGCAGTTCCTTCTTGACGCCGTCAAGTTCAAAGTAGCAGGGGTAAATACCGTGCATGGCATCGGTGATGGTGCCAGAAAAGCCGATTACGACAATGTGTTTTCCCGGCTGAATATCATCGTGTGTGATAGTAAGTTCGTCGTTGATGCCCATTGCGTACGTGGCTGCTTTGCCATCCACAGTCACAGTGCTCATAGTCAGGTCTTTGCTATGCAGGACGATCTGATTTGCGGTCGCTTCGCCTTCAATCGTCACGGTGCCACTAAACGTACGCTGTTCGCGCTCGAGTACAAGAGAGAGGTCGTAGTGGGTCGGTATAAATTGGTCAATCAGTCGGTTTACAGTATGCATCCTTCTATTGTAGCAAAGGTATAATGAAACCATGGCCTCTCGATATCGAACCAGGCGGCTCATTGGCGCCCTCATCATTCTACTTGTAAGTGTGTTTGGCTTGCTAACCAATCCGCAGCTCTACGAACAGACCGCGCCTACGCCGCAGACGTCGCAAGTGAGCGATAGCCCCGCGCTCGAGGAGCTTGCTAATCTGCCTGTGAAAAAAGGCAAAGCCCCAAAGACGGGCTATGATCGCACTCAATTTGGTAATGGCTGGACAACAACTCAGGGCTGCGACACGCGGAATATCATCTTGCACCGAGATCTCAAAAATCCTGTTGTCGATGAAGGCTGCAAGGTCGTCAGCGGTACACTTCACGATCCGTATACCGGCAAAACGATTCTATTCCAACGCGGTGCAGGGACAAGTCAACTGGTGCAGATCGATCACGTGGTGGCACTGAGCAACGCCTGGCAGACTGGCGCCCAGCAGCTACGGCCCGATCAGCGTGAAGAGCTAGCAAACGATCCGCTCAACCTCCTAGCGGTCGACGGTGCGGCTAATCAGCAAAAAAGCGACGGCGATGCCGCCACCTGGCTACCGGCTAATAAACCATTTCGGTGCCAGTACGTGGCGCGGCAGGTCAGTGTGAAGAAAAAGTATAACTTATGGGTGACGACCCCTGAGAAAGAGACTGCGCAAAGGGTATTGATGCGTTGTGCGTGACTAAATTATAATATTATGCTATAATATTAATTAAGAACCTTAATAATTTAGCATTCTCTTGAGAACGGCGTTTTGAGTATTTATCCTGAGGTTTGGTATTCAGTACGCCGTTTTCAAGCAAACATGACGAGCTCACCGCATCCGATATGTGGAACACTGAGAGAGTCAGCGGCAACAAGAGAGGAATGTGAGTCACGATGACGAGCATTTTCAGGACTCCCTACGGGGAGTTGCAGCAGTTCATCCAAACCCTCCACTCTGCTGGTTTCAAGCGCGAGGACATCACTCGAGTCAATCTCAACCCAGTAGATGCTCAGCGAATGTACGCCTCAATTAAGGATGGGCAGTCTGCTGGATCTTGGTATGTCTCGCCCGAATGTCAGGCAGAACGAGCTGGTCAACTCTGGCAGGACATTCTCCTGCCCGAGCCGCCCAAGGATTTCAGACCTGCTACCGCGAGCGAAGTACTTCTGCTGCACGTTCCGCGGTCCTTCGACGAGCTGTGGGATCTGATCGATATGCCAAGAGGCTGTACCAAGTGGCGCTCGAAAATCCTCAAGACCGTCAACCGTAGCCTGCGTTTCGCGCCCAACAAGCGAGTCTACACGCAACCTGTTTGGCTGGCCTTTGACCCCGAGCACGGTAGGGGGAGGCGTCCTGACTCTTTATGGGGTCAGGACAACCTTGCTGCCTCCGAGGTTCTCTCGGCGCTCATCCAGTTTCCTAAGTGGATGCTCACCTGGGATATGGACGGTGTTTCGGCACCAAACATGAGTGGCTACCAGTTTAAGCATGAGGCGGAGTGGTCTCACGTGCCGTACCTACGGTGGGAAGAAGGTTATGGATTGGAGCTGGGCGCCGATCCTGCAGAAAAGGACTCCGCCTACTGGGCGTCGCCGTCGGTCAGGGAGTGCTGAAGTTCGGTTCTTTCAAGAGCCGGAGAACTGCGGACGTTTAGTCCGCAGCTCTCCGGCTCGACCCGCCCTGTTTTACTTGGAAAAGTCAGAACAGGGCTTTTTCATTGGGAAGACTTGCGCACCTTATACGTATGAGCTATACTAGTCTTAGTACATTTTCCGGCCGGCAGGTCGGATTTTTTCATAAAAGAAAGGATATTTTATATTTATGGATGACATAAACCTAAAACAACTGACTTTGGCGGTACGCACTATCGCCGAGGAAAAGAACCTCCCAGAAGAGGTCGTACTAAGCGTCATCGAGCAAGCAATCGCTGCTGCTTGGCGACGCGACAATGGTGAGCGTGACCAAGACGTACGTGCCGAGCTGAATGTCAATGACGGCACAGCTACCGTCTACGTGGCTCGTGAAGTCGTGGAGCTGGTCGGTTCTGAAGCGCTGGAAATTAGCTTAGATGACGCCAAGAAGGTGAAAAAAGATGCCAAACTTGGTGACGTGATCGAAGAAAAGCACGAGGTCACGAGTTTTGGTCGCGTGGCCGCTCAAACCGCCAAGCAAGTAGTCCTTCAGCGCCTGCGCGAAGCGGAGCGAGAAGTTGTACTTGAAGAATACGAAGACAAGATCGGTACGATCGTGACCGGAACTGTGCAGCGTGTTGAACCACGCGTGATCCGCGTGGAGCTAGGTAAAGCCACTGGTATTATCCCGCAGAGCGAGCAGATTCAGGGTGAATTTTATAGCATCGGTAGCCGCCTGAAGGTGTTTATTAAGGATATTGAGCGTGATAACCGTGGTCCGCAGCTGATTCTTAGCCGTGGTAACGAAGCTTTTGTTGAGCACCTTTTCCGCCAGGAAGTGCCTGAAATGGAGAGCGGTGCTGTGGAGATTAAAGCTATCGCCCGCGAAGCCGGCCGTCGCACCAAGCTGGCTGTTGCCAGTACTGTACCAGGTGTCGACCCTGTGGGTACCTTTGTAGGTGGCCACGGCACACGTGTCCAGGCCGTCATGAATGAGATCGGTGACCAAGAAAAGATCGATATCATTACCTTTAGCGAAAGCTCAGAAGAATTCATCCGTAACGCTCTGAGCCCAGCGGAAGTCGTGAAGGTAGAGATCGATGAAAAAGCCAAGCGCGCCAAAGTATTTGTCGCCGAAGACCAGCAGTCGATCGCGATCGGCCGCGCCGGACAGAACGTTCGCCTAGCGAGCCGCCTGACTGGCTATGAGCTTGATATCGAAACGGCTACACCGAAAGTTGCGGAGCCAAAGGCGCCTCGAAAGAATATCGAGGATAGTTTGCTCGACGCCGTAGAACAAGCCACTGAAGAATAGGCATAGGCTTTTTTACAAAACCCGTATTCTCGAATCTCGCTCATGAGGCCCTTACGCGCCTAGAAATTCACGACTCAGCGATGTAATTTCTAGGGCTGCAGTCGCTTAAGCCTCATTTCGCCGAGCTTCGAGAATACAGCTCACGCAGATTTAATAAAAAACTAGCACTCGCTTGACCCGAGTGCTAGTTTTTAATATACTAGATATAGCAACGTCAGCAAACAGAGAAAACGCTTGCGCCTAGGGACTAAAGAAAGGATAATGAAAGTATATGGCAGATGACTTTTCAGAATTTGTCACTCGTCTTACCGACAACGCTCGGACCAGCTTGCAACACGCCGACGCCATTGCTCGTGGCTACGGCAGCGCATATATCGGCACTGAACATATTCTTCTCGGCGTCCTCGCGCAAGGCTCATCGGTTGGTGCCAAGCTCCTTGCTGACATCGGTGTCACGCTCGATCGAGCCGAACTTGCCCTAAATCTGACTCCACGCACACTGATCGTAAGCACCGGTGCCAAAGGTTTATCTGAAACCGCCAAACTGACGCTCAAAATGAGCTGGGAGATCGCCCAAGAGTTTCATCAGGATTTCCTCGGTACCGAGCACATTCTCTACAGTATTCTCAGCCAGAAAAACGCCCGCGCCACCGTGCTGCTACGCGATATGAATATAAATCTGCCCGAACTCAAATCCGAGCTCGAGGAATTCTTTGACCGCCAAAATAATGCCTACCAGGGTCTTGATGGTTTGAATGCCGCGACAACCAAGAAGAAAGCCAAGGGCGGCGCCCTCGATATCTTCGGCATCGACCTCACCAGTGAAGCTAAGCATGGCCAGCTCGACCCAGTCATTGGCCGCGACGATCAGACCGAGCGTATCATTACGATTCTCAGCCGCCGCACCAAGAACAACCCGGTGTTGATCGGTGAGCCGGGTGTCGGGAAAACCGCAATCGTCGAAGGCCTGGCACAGCGCATCGCCCACGAAGACGTACCCGATCATCTGCTCGATAAGCGCGTCATTCAGCTGGATCTGGCGGCTATGATCGCTGGGACCAAGTACCGCGGTGAATTTGAAGAGCGCCTCAAGAAAGTGATTACCGAACTTAAGGCTCAGAAAAATGTTCTCGTCTTTATCGACGAGCTCCACCTATTGGTTGGTGCCGGTGCTGCTGAGGGCGCGCTTGATGCGGCTAATATGCTCAAGCCCGCTCTCGCGCGTGGTGAGATTCACCTAATTGGCGCCACGACACTGGATGAATACCGCAAACACATCGAGAAAGACAGTGCCCTGGAGCGACGTTTCCAGACGATTATCGTACCCGAGCCAAACCTCAAAGATACCGTGGCGATTCTGAAGGGTCTCAAGCCACACTATGAAAAGCACCACGGAGTCAAGATCGACGATGAGTTGATTGAAGATGCTGTGTATATGGCCGACCGCTACGTATCGGAGCGCTTCATGCCCGACAAAGCCATTGATGTCATTGACGAAGCGGCCGCACTGGTGCGTGTCAAAAAAGATCGCAAGCCAAGTAAGTTGCGCGATTTTACGAGGCAACTCAAAAACCTCAATGAAAAGATGGAAGAAGCCGTGGCAAGCGAAGATTACGAGCGTGCGGCGCTGTATAAAACCCGCATTAGTCAGATTAGCCAGAAGCTCGATGAAACCAAGGAAGAGTTTGAAAAGAAAACTCCGGTAGTACTGGCTGATGATGACGTGGCTCATGCTATTGCCACCATGACGGGCATTCCGGTCAAACGAGTCCAGAAATCTGAAGCGAAGTTACTGCGTAACCTTGAAAAACATCTCGGCAAATACATCATTGGCCAGCACGAGGCTGTTGAAAAAGTTGCTCGCGCTATCCGCCGCTCGCGGAGCGGGGTCGCCAGTACCCAGCGTCCGATCGGTTCGTTTGTGTTTATGGGACCTACCGGGGTAGGTAAGACCGAACTGGCCCGCGTGCTGGCCCGCGAAGTCTTCGGCAGCGACGATGCACTGATTAAAATCGACATGAGTGAGTTTGGCGAGCGCCATAATACGTCGCGTCTACTCGGTGCCCCAGCTGGATACGTTGGTTACGACGACGGTGGTCAGCTGACCGATAAAATTCGCCGCCAGCCCTACAGCGTAGTGCTCTTCGATGAGATTGAAAAAGCCCACCCGGAAGTATTTCAGCTTCTCCTCCAGCTACTGGAGGATGGCAAGCTGACTGATGCCAAAGGTCGTCAGGTAGATTTTAGTAATACCATCATCATCCTCACTAGCAACCTGGGGGCAGACCGTATGATGAAAGAATCGAGCCTTGGCTTCCACGCCACCACTAAGTCTGACGAGAAGCAGCTCGATATCGAGCATGACAATAACGCCGCGGCCACCCGCGAAGCGCTGGAAAACATGATGCGCCCCGAGCTTATCAACCGCTTCGACGCGATCGTGACCTTCCGGGCGCTAACCCGCCGCGAAGTCGGCAAAATCTTTGATAATTTCATCAATGATCTGCAGCAGCGGCTGGTCCGAAAGGGCATCCACTTAGTTATTTCACCTGCTGCCAAGAAGTTTTTGGTGAGTGAGGGCCACGACGAAAAGTTTGGTGCCCGGCCGCTTCGGCGTGCCATCCAGGATCTCTTGGAGCACCCGCTGGCCGACGGTATTTTATCTGGTGAGTACGAAAAGGGCAGTGTCCTTACGGTAGGAGTGAAAAAGGGTGGACTCTCCATCTCCCTCACCAATGAAACCTAATCACCACGCCGGTCGCGCGATTGCGCTCGGGGTGTTAGTGATTTGTTTTATTATTGCTGGCTGGATACTATTTAACCGCCAGTATATTGTCGATCAACTGATGGTTTGGCAGTACCAGCCCACGCGTGAGGTGGAGTCGATCGCAACGCGAGCCAAACTATCTGACCACGGTCAGTTTTATTTTTATGCCTCGCAGCCGCAAGTCGATGAAGCTGATGTTTTCAATCAGCAGTGTCGCAAGCAAGAGGAGCACAGTGCGATTCTGGGCTGTTACTCTGCCCGGCGTATTTACATCTATAACGTCAGTAATGACAAGCTAGAGGGGATAAAAGAAGTGACGGCTGCTCACGAGATGCTGCATGCGGCGTGGGATCGGCTGAGCCCGCAAGAGAAAAAGCACCTTGAGCCGCTGCTTGAAAAAGTTTATTCGCGTGTTGCGACCACGGAGCTGCGAGACAGAATGGCGTACTATGAACGAACCCAACCGGGTGAGAAATATAATGAGCTTCACTCGATCATCGGTACGGAAGTTAGCGGTGTCGGTAGTGACCTCGAGCAGTATTATGCCCAGTATTTCACCGACCGCCAGCAAGTTACTAGCATGCATCAGCGCTACGAATCTGTCTTTACTCAGCTAAAGCTAGAGGCTGATAGTTTGGTCACGCAGCTCACCAGCCTGGCGGCTGAGATCGATCAGCAAACAGTGGCTTACAACGCTGCTGTTACTCAACTAAATGCCGACATCAGCAGCTTTAATGATCGAGCGACTCAAACGGGCGGCTTCAGTTCGCAGGCTGCTTTTAATGCTGAACGCAGTCGTCTGCTAACGGCCTCAGGCGATTTGGAAGCACAGCGGGCCGCTATCAATGATATGATTACGCGCTACAACCAGCTGCGCACCGAACTCGAAGCCATCAATGCCCAGTCTGCAGCGCTTACCCAAAGTATCGATAGCACGCTCGCTCCAGCGCCCTCTATCTAAAGTACTTGACGCTCCAAGCATAAGCGGGTGTATACTAAAGGTAGCTATGTAGGTACTGGCTTCTTAACGGGCCTTTCCACTTACAAGCTTTTACAATTTAGATGACCTGAGGGTCATCCATATTCACATCGTTAGGGTGATAAACAGAGTATTTGAATGGTTGATTACTCCTTTTTGCCACTGACTTAACTCCAAAATCCATTCGCTAATCAAATAAGAATTAGCCTTTTTCTTGAAGAAGAAAAAGCTGGGAGTGAATATGAGAAACACAATCATTAACAAACAAGTTCAAGTCACGGCTATGGGATTCAAAAAGAATCTCGTAGCGTATCCGCGGCAGATGGAGTTTGACGGTACAACCTACGACTTCATCGATGCAGGTATCGGGTGCATGGTTCGCTCTGGCGAACGGATTGCCCAGATCCTGACATTAACCGATGGGTACAGGCATTTCAAAATGCGTAGTGACAACCGTGGAGGCGTCTGGACGTTGCTCAGCATGAGCAGTTAGCCCGTAGCCCGAGCGAAGAGAATGGCACCCCAGCCGGGGTGTTATTTTTTATGATAGTTTACAGCCATTCCTCAGAATACTTTGTCACACTAGAAAGACAGCCAGAGAAGGAGGGCTCCAGATGCCGAAAGACGACTACACCGTACAACATAGTTACCAAGATGATTTTGGTGGCGGCCCTGACCCAATTATGAATGAACAGGATGACCCGACGAAAGAGCTGGGTGTCTCACCTAAAGAGTTTGCAGATGAACTCAACAAGCTCGATCTTGATGAGCCCGACTCTGAAGATGCTCGTGAGCGCGTGGAGGACTTAGACGAGGATATAGATCAAGAAGGTACAAAAGTCTAAAACGTAGACGCATCTACTGACATATCGATAGCTAGGTGAAAAAGTGTTCACTGCTTTATCGCGGGTTGAAATTCATAATAGGTAATATGAAAACACCCTATAAGAATTTCGATCTCCCAAAACAACATTTAATCGGCGAGCATTATGTGCCGGCTCGTGCCCGTCACACGGACGAAATCGACCGTCGTCGGTCGTTGCCGCGGGGCACGGTGCTATTGGAGCAGCAGCAGCGAGGCCTAGCTATCGTAGGTCATGTCCTCGACCACGTTGAAGATGAAGCCGACGTCCGTTTTGCCACCGAGATGGCGGCAATTAGCGGTCTGAATGCTGGCTGGTACAGCTACGGCCAGCAGGCTCCTGTGATGCGTCGCCGGCTGGAGCTACCAGAACTAGCCGACGATACGTATGACTGGCGTGAAACACGCGTGGGGTTAATGATTAAAGTTCGTGAAGGTCTGGCGCATGCGTCGGAGTTAGCTACTGTGCTTACACAGGCTACACCTGAGCACCGTAGCTTCAAGCGCTACACTTTTAACTTCGGCAAGCAAATAGGCAATGTCTCGCTGAAGCTTGCAAATGTTGGCCTTGGCAATGCGCCATTATCCATGAATGCCTTCGACGTGCAGTCGGCGGTGCGTGAAGAGAGTCTGGTGGTGCTTGATCGTGCCCGGACGATAGCTGGAACAATTGGCATCAATCCGTCTATCGCACAACTTGCAGATCCAGATAGTCCGCTAGCGGTCTATTGGCGCCGGAGTGCACCGAACGGTGCGTTTGAAGCATTTGAGCAAGCTACTGAGGAGGTGCGACATGCAGCCTAAACGTAAAACGTCTCATCAACGAAGCTGCCCGCCGGAGCTGCGCACATTTTGTGAAGTGTTTGCATGTTCGGTAGCATATTCTCTGCCGCAAAATCCGGGGAAGTATCCCAATAAAATCCCGCTTGTTCGCTGGCAGGGTGAAGTTGTCCCCGAATATCAGTACATACCAGAAGCGTAAAATGAATAAAGCTTTCGAGCTGGTCATCGCGGTAGGCTTTAAAGAAACCGTGTCCATGGACGTTAAAGTCTGCCCGAAGTCCGGTTTGGTCTTCGCATGCTGCAGCTGCGACATCGAGCGTGTTTTGATCTGCCAAAGGTTGGGCTTGCATGAAACCGACGAGGCCGAGAAGCGGATGGGTCTGGCGTTTATAGAGTAGCCAGGCGCCGTCTTCCTTTCGCCGGGCGGCCAGGAGCAAGATAGAATATGCCCGGTCGATCATGCGGCTTTGTTTTTTGAGTGCCCCTTTACCAACCCGCCGGCCTTCGGGCGTAAGAGTATATTCGCCATCAGGTGTTTTTACCACCAATCCAGCTGCTACCACTTTTTTCAGGTGGTAGGTAAAGAGCTTATTGTCAATATCATCTGGCTTCAGCTCATTAAAACGCATACTCTCGGTAAACGCTAAATGGTAGACGATGGAGCGCTGGATGTGATGATCAAGCATAGAGCTAGTATACAATACGATAAGCATTAAAAAATCCCGCTCAGCATGCGAGCGGGACAATAAGCATATATTTGGTTATTCTTTGGCTTTCTTGGGCTTTTTAACTTCTTTTCGCTTGTTCTGACCTTTGGCCATAGCTAACATCCTTTCGTTTTATATGTTTTGCCAATATGGATGGAATGCTAGCTGTTCATAATGACTACGTGAGCTCCTTTGCTTACGTATCTAAGTATACACCCATAAAGCATGAGCACTAGGGTATACTATACATATGAAACGTCTTTTTTTGTGTATGTTCACCCTGGTGTTTGCGCTGCAACTGTGGGTACCAGCCGCTGGAGCGGCAGTTAATGACTTCTCTATTAGTAACTTTGAAGCCGATTACTATCTAGACAGAGACAGCGACAACCGTTCGACCCTCAAAACTGTCGAAAAGATAACCGCCGAATTCCCTCAATCAAACCAAAATCATGGCCTGGAGCGAGCTATCCCAATGAGCTACGATGGCCACAGTACTCACGTGGCGATTAAATCGGTAACCGACCTTAGCGGAAAGCCCCTAGAGTACTCGACGCGTACCAGTAATGACAATTTAGTCCTGCGTATTGGTGAGGCTGATCGCTATGTCCACGGTCGTACTTCGTATCTCATTACGTACGAACAGCGTGATGTAACGCGCTACTTTACGAATGTGAATAGTGATGAGTTCTATTGGGACACGAATGGTACCGAATGGGCGGTGCCGATTGATGCACTGACGGTACGGCTCCATCTTAGTGATGAGCTCGCCGGGGCACTGACGGGTCTGACGTCATGCTACCAAGGTAGCGCGGGTAGTGGAGCACTCTGCTCGCTCGAAAAGGACAGAACCGTATTTGGCGCCAGTGCGAAAAATCTGAAGGCTTATGAAAATATGACGCTAGCGATCGGTTTTAAGCCGACTACCTTCGCTGACTACCAGCCAGGTCTTACAGATAAGCTCATAGAAGTATATATGCTTTCTCTTGTGCCGATTAGCATTATAGGCCTTGGCCTTAGTGCGTGGTTCGGCGTGAGGTGGTGGCGTTGGTCTGGTCGCCAAAAAGATCTCGGGACAATTATACCCGAATACCTACCACCCAAAAGCACAAGTGTCGCGGTATCATCCCGAGTCATAACGGTGCGTCGCCAAACTGTCTTTGTAGCTCAGCTGATTGACTTTGCGGTGCGTGGCTATATCAAACTATTTGAGACACAGCCAAAAAGTCGCCGCGCTAAGGCTCAGTATACGATCAAGATTGTACGCGATACGAGCGATCTTCTTACTGAAGAACAGGATATGCTAAAAGTTATTTTTGGCAGTACGGATATCGGGCAAAAACGTTCACTCAAAACTTTACGAAATAATACTACCGTCTACAATCGCATGAGAGACTATGATAGAAAGTTAAAAGATTTGGTTCGGGGCAGCTATGAGATTCGTTCAAGCGATACACGAAAATCGAGCTGGTATAAAAAAGCAGGAATCGTCGTTTTCATACTGGCGGTTGTCACGTTGAACCCGGGCTTACTTATTGCTGCAACAGTGGCTCTCATATGCAGCTACACGCTATGGCCATTAACCGATAAGGGACTTGGCTTGAAGCGCTATATCTATGGCCTAAAGATGTATATCAAAGTTGCCGAGACCAAGCGGCTAGAGATGCTGCAAAGCCCTGAGGGAGCTCAAAAGGTCCAGGTAGATCCTAACGACCCGGCACAGCTCGTAAAATTATATGAACGTGTTCTTCCGTATGCCGTACTGTTCGGTGAAGAGAAAGAATGGCTGAAGCGCATCGGGGTATACTACGAATCATTAGGCTCCAGCCCCGATTGGTATACGGGACAATCGGCGTTTAACGCAGCAATATTCAGCGCTTCTATGAGCGGCTTTGCGAGTTCGGCGAGCTATGCGAGCGCAAGTTCCAGTAGCTCAGATTCGGGTGGCTCATCGGGTGGCGGTTTCTCTGGCGGTGGCGGTGGCGGCGGTGGCGGTGGCGGCTGGTAGCCGCTATGCTTGCGAACTCTGCCGGATACTTTTATTATAGTCTTTATGACAGAAGTGCCACAATATAGGATACGATCGGCCCAGCAGTACATTGAGCGATATTCCGCGCGGCTCACACAGGCGAGTCTCGGTGAGCGTGCGCTCTATATGCTTATGATGCAGGGAGAGGGTAGCGGTGCTCCTGGCGCCGTCGAAGCACCAGTGTTCATACACCAGCTCCGGCGGTACTCAGACAGGCTAGGGATGAAGTTATCCTTTGCCGACGATGACGGATTTCCTGGAAGTGAAATCATTGCTGGCTTGATGCTTAATAATTTTTGGCATCCAGACATAACGTTGCAACTGAAACTGAGCGGCTACGCGGGTATAACGAGAGTGCGAAACAGCTACGTTCTTTCATATGAGGGAGAGGGCCTGGATGATATTGATCGGATTCTCGAAGATTATTCGCATACTACCGAGGATAACTCCCCGGCGATAGAGGAAAAGCGCGATGACAGCCAGCGAGAATGAGACGAGCAGAATTTTCAACGAAGCTACATCCGATTTGACAAACAAACGTCATCATATTATATTTTAGATCAATGAGAGAGGTCGAATGGGCGCGAGCTCATTGGAGGGGAACTCTCATGTAGGTGCATCGACTCCCGAAGCGCACCTACGGGCGGGTAAGAAGGTCGGAACCGAGTACGGCCTTCTTCCCGCCCACCTAGCACATCGTGAGGACGGAGGAAGCGTGTCAGCTGTACAGCGTAAAGGATGGTCTCGTCATCAAGTCATCCTGATTGTCGCGGTATTCATGGCGGTCGCATGGCTGATCTTGCATCAGTTCTGTGGCGTCAGTCCGCGAGAGTTCGTGGTGGGAGCGGCTCTATGGGCCAGCGTCATCGCAGCTTTCGGGATTCTCATCGCGTTGATGTTTTTTCGCGATACGACAACGAAGTAACTGCTTTCCTCATCCCTAGGGTCAAGTAGCGTCTGGATAACCAACGTGAATGAGCCATCTCTCCTAGGGCAAATTATGCCGCTGAACGTATGTTCGGCGGCTGCTTTAATTCTTGGCAAACTGACGCAGGATTTTTTCCACGTGCTTCCCTCTGGCCAGTTCATCGATCATTTTATCTAGATAGCGGACTTCTTGCATGAGTGGGTCTTGTATGTCTTCGACGCGAACACCACAAATCACCCCGGTGATAAGTTTTCGCGAAGGGTTTAGTAAGGGAGCTTTTTCAAAAAAAGCCTGAAAGCTTGTTTGTCCTTTCAGCTGGCGTGCTAGCTCACCTTGGCTATATCCAGTCAACCAGCAGATAATTTCATTGACTTCAGCTTGTGTGCGACCTTTCCGCTCTGCCTTGGTGACGTAGAGCGGGTAGATGCTCGCGACGGGCATGTTGTATATTCGATCGTTCTTCACGAAGTAACTTCTAGCAATTGACTATTTTTAGCCACATAGGGCTCGGTGCAAGCGGCGAGGTTGAAACAGCAGGGGCGGCGGTGCTTGCCGTTTAGCTTCGAGATTGTTTTTTCAATTCGCACGGCGCGGGTTTCTTGGCTCAGCGTAGCGTTCATCCAGCGGATCCACTCCCAGCGGGCCATCGGCGTGATGTCTCGCCACTTATCTTTTACCTTTGTAGGCGCAAGTTTCAGGGCATCGGCGAAATCTTTCGGTAGGGTTGGTTCCGGCCACTCTTTAGTCGTCGTTATTTCAACTTTCACCGTATCGCCAGGTGCTACGTGTGCAGCTTTCTGCAATTCCTCAGTCACCCTCAGCCAATGACTCCAGCGCCCGTCCGGTTCAAGCACCGCCTTGAACTCATGGCCGTTAATCATCCCCGTTACGCTAATTTGCCCGCGAGAGGGCAGCTTGACACTTTCCTCCTTTGGAACCGCCAGGATTACCCAATCTTTAAGCGTGTAGAGTGTTGTTTCGAAACGAATTATTACCGGCGTATATTTCATGTCCTTATTGTAACAAATATTCTTATCCTCTGTCGTACCTAGTGGCGCAGAGTGTGAGGTATAATAGAATTATGAAACGACTCTATCGCTCGACGACTGATCGCAAAATTGCCGGAGTGTGCGGCGGCATTGCTGAATATCTCAATATCGACCCTACGGTTGTTCGCATTATCGCGGTAATATTATTACTTCCTGGTGGCGTACCGGGCTTACTGCCATATCTAGTGATGTGGGTGGTGATCCCTGAAAATCCTGAATCCGTCGCAAAAAAGTAATTGCTATTGACAAATCAAATAATCTGTGCTATATTTAGGAATAACAAATGTTTTTCTCTTTGTAGCCTCGTAAGTTACCTAACAGAACCAACCTTTACTTGTAGCACTCGCTTCAAGCGTTCATCATTCCATTAGATGGCACAGATACGCCCGGGATCATGAATCGTACCGATAAAGACTAACTGGACTTAAAACAGAAAGATCTTTGTTGCTACGGTCACTATACGGGCCAGCTGACTCATGTGTTTTGTCATGATAAAACACCGTACCTTCGTATAGAAAAACGCCAAAAAATAGACTCGTCTGTCATGGATGGGTCTATTTGCCATCTACCAATGAAGGGAGCGTATAATAGAGACATAACAGGAGGCTGCATGACAAAAACAACCGAAGAGTTCAAAGTGAATGGTGAAGACTTATTAAAGAAAGTCAAAAATCTGATTGATGAAGGTAATGTCCGTAAAATCACGGTCAAGAACAAAGATGGCAAGAGCATCGTAGAGCTTCCGTTGACTATTGGGGTCGTGGGCGTAGCTCTGGCACCGCTGCTTGCGGCAGTGGGCGCGATAGCTGCACTTGTGACAGAATGTACGATTATTGTAGAGCGCGAAGACAACTAGGCTTCGAGAGCGACCAGTTCGATATCAAACACCAAGTCACTATTTGGCGGAATGTTAGCTGCTGCACGGACAGGGCCGTATGCCATAGCGGAGGGAATGAGTAGGCGGCGTGTTCCGCCAACTTTCATGCCTGGCACGCCTTTTGTCCAGCCTGGGATAACTTGGTGCAAGCCAAAGGTAGCCGGGCTGCCCATGTCGTGACTACTCTGAAAGATGGTGCCGTCTTTGCAGAGAGCGCCGGTATAGTGGGCGGTAATGGTAGCGCCTTCGGGGACTTCTTCGCCGGAGCCCTCAACAGTGTCGATAATCTGTAGCTCTGTCACGGCTGCGAGCGGTTCAAAATCTAGGAGTTTGGTGCCTTCCAGGCGCGGTGAATTATTCATATATCTAGTATAACCTAAAACGGGGCTCTATTTATGTCGTACGGCCCGTTTGAACTTGCGCTCAGCCACCGGGTCGGCGTAGCGTGCCGTCGGTTCGTAGAAGAAAATTCGATCGGCCTCTTTCTTACGCGCATCGACTTCTTTGATTGCGTTTACGAAGAAACTCTCGATCAGCCATTCGCGACCCGGCGCGGTTTTGCCCTCAACCACAATATGCCACAGGCCATCGTTCCACTCCTCGACAATACCAAGCTTGAGGGGCTTCGCGACAAGAGCGGCACTGGAGGGAACGGCATCAATAATCTCTTGGAGTACGGCAGTCGCTCGTTCGGGGTCTTTGGTAAAGACGTCCACGGCGTAGGTGCGTAGGCCATTTGGAGTGACGTGGACTGCTTGAATCTGCTGGTTATGAATCCAGACTATCTCACCACTGAGGCTGCGCAGCTTGGTGGAGCGCAGCGTAAAGCGCTCGACGATGCCATTCACATCAATAAATGGCTCTACCTTAATGAAATCTCCCACATGGAACCAGCCTTCGATAATCATGGCTGCACCAGTCGTGATATCACGAAGCAGCATACCGAGCGTCTGTCCGGCAAACACCACAAAAAAGGCGCTGGCACCGATAGCAGCCGCACCGCTGCTCGACGGCGGGCTAATAATCCGCCAGGCAATGTAGGCAACGACGGCCACAATAGTCGCGCGTACCACAGCGATGGTGATACTGAGGTAGGTTTCGATTTGACGGTAGCGAATGAATTTTTCTTGATTGGAAATACTATCCGATTTGGTGCCAATAATCTGTGCCAGTTTAACGATAGCTTGGCTGACAAAGCGGCTCGCAACGTAAGAAATAATAATAGCCGTGATAAGGATCAACACCGAGCGATACGCGTTCGGTTCGGTAAAAAACTCGTGGGTCTGGGTGGTGAGGTTGGTGATTATATCGTTCATGCCAGTGACCTATTATACCCCACAACAGCCCGCCTCTATGGCTTTGACCTATATGGGAGGCCACGTATAATAGATAGTAGGGGCGTACAAGCGCTTTGAAAATCGAAGGAGGTGTATGGGTAGGACGAATCAGTACACAATGCAGGATCCTAAGGATCAATATGAGCAACCAGACATTAACAAAGACCAAACGCAGCCGAAGCCGGGGCTCGATGCCAAACTTGAACCACAGGCAGACCACGGCGAAGAGACATACCAAGGGCTCGGCAGACTCAAGGGGCGAAAAGCTCTCATTACGGGAGGCGACTCCGGCATCGGACGAGCGGTGGCTATCGCGTTTGCGCGCGAAGGTGCCGACGTGGCCATCGTTTATTTGCCTTCTGAAGAGACCGATGCCAGGGTAACTGTGGCTGAGGTTGAGGCAGCTGGCCAAAAAGCGCTGGCCATTCCGGGAGATATTACGAGCGAGGGCTTTTGTGGCGATTTAGTCGAAGAAGTTGCCGACGCCTTTGGCTCGATCGATATTTTAGTCAATAACGCCGGCAAGCAGGTATACGTCGAAAAGCTTCAAGATGTTACGAGTGAGCAGTTCCAAAAAACTTTTGCGACCAATGTTTTTGGCATGTTTTGGATAACCAAAGCGGCAGTAAAACATATGCCAAAAGGCAGCGCTATTATCAATACCACGTCTATTCAGTCGTATGAACCTTCACCTGGCTTACTCGATTATGCTTCGACTAAAGGTGCCATCACTGCCTTTACGCATAGCCTCGCCAAAATGCTCGTCGAGCAAGGCATCCGGGTGAATGCCGTTGCCCCCGGTCCTATCTGGACGCCACTACAGCCAAGCCATGGCCAACCGCCTGAAAAGCTCGAGAAGTTTGGTGAACAGACGCCCATGGGCAGGGCTGGGCAGCCTGCCGAGGTTGCCCCGGCGTATGTCTTTTTGGCCTCGCAGGAATCAAGCTATATCACCGGTGAAGTCATCGGGGTGACCGGTGGCCAGCACACGCAGTAACAAACGAAAGGAGGTGAACTAATGCCGTATAGTTCTGTCGGTGACCTACCGGACAATGTCACAAACGTGCTACCCAAGCATGCGCAGGAGATCTTCATGGAAGCCTTCAATAGCGCCTACGAAGAGTACAAAGACGAGAAAGACCGGCGCGGGGATGAAACCAGGGAAAACGTCGCCCGAAAAGTCGCCTGGAATGCGGTCAAGCACAAATATGAAAAAGGTGATGACGGCAGGTGGCACCCTAAAGTATAAGGAGGATAATGAACGCCCAAGATTTACGAAAAGAAGCCCAGAATTTACGCGACAAGGCCCAGGCGCTCAGGCGTGATGCGGAAAGCCACGCTCAAAAAGCCGCCGGTATGAGCTCAAGCCAAGATTTTGATAAAGCCAAAACCGAGAATGATCAGGCGCAGCATTTGAATGAGCAAGCTAATGATCTGGAGCAGCAGGCTGTACAGAAAGATGAGCAGGCCACTCAGCTAGAGCAGCAAGCAGAGGCCTTATTGCAACAGCGCCAGCAACTGGAAGGGCAGATGAAGGCTCTTGATGATCAGATCACGCAGCTACGCGGCCCATCGACTTTCGGCGGATTGTTCTAGCGTAGTATAATAAGAGCCAATGGCAAAATCTAAAACCCAATTCGTCTGTCAAAACTGCGGTGCGAGCTATCAAAAGTGGACAGGCCGATGCGAAAACTGCGGTGAGTGGAATACGCTCGTCGAACAAGCACCGCTTAATAGCGGTAAATCGGCTGTTGCTAAAGGTGCGTCCAGCGGACGCGTGCTGGCCGTCCAGACCATGCAGGCCATTAGCGCCCAAGAGGGCTACACGCGGCTCGATACCGGCATTAGCGACCTCAATGACGTACTCGGTGGGGGCATACTGCCCGGTGGGGTGATACTGCTGGCTGGTCAGCCGGGTATCGGCAAAAGTACGTTGCTGCTCCAAGTGACGGCATATATTGCCGCCAGTGTGCCAGTGCTCTACGCCAGTGGGGAAGAAAGCGCCAGCCAGGTAAAACTGCGCGCCAAGCGCCTCGGAGCCGACGGCAGTGAGCAGCTGAGCTTTGTCGCCAGCACGAGTGCCGACGATATCGCTGCCACGATTCGAAGTGGAGCTTATAAACTAGTCATTATCGACTCTATCCAAACCCTAAGTTTAGATGATATGACGAGTGCGCCTGGTACGGTGAGCCAGATTACGAATAGCAGTAACGTCATTATTCGGGCTGCTAAAGAATCGGGTGCCGCGGTAGTGCTCGTAGGCCATGTCACCAAGGAAGGTTCGATCGCCGGGCCAAAAGTACTTGAACACTTGGTGGACGTAGTGCTGCAGTTTGAGGGTGATCGCTACGGTGGCTTCAAGGTCGTGCGCGCCGCCAAAAACCGTTTCGGCAGTACCAATGAAGCCGCGATTTTTGAAATGGAAGAAGAAGGCCTGAAGGTCGTTAAAAACCCGTCGGCCGCGCTGCTGGCGGAGCGCCAGAACGCCGATGGATCGGTAGTGCTGGCCACACTGGAAGGCACGCGGCCGCTGCTGGTGGAGATCCAGGCACTTGTGAATCCGACCAATTTCGGGTATCCTAAACGTACAGCCTCAGGTTTTGACCTGAACCGACTCAATCTTTTAATTGCGGTGCTGGAGCGACGCACCAAATTGAATTTATCGGATAAAGACATATATATTAATGTTGTCGGCGGGCTGAAGCTGAGCGATCCAGCGGCTGATCTCGCAGTGGCCATGGCGATTGCCAGTGCGGCGGCCGGACGACGCCTCAGTGACGGTGTGGTGGTGTTTGGCGAAGTGGGTCTGGGTGGTGAGATTCGCAGCGTCCAGCACGTCGAAAAGCGGGTGGCAGAAGCCAAAAAACTTGGCTTTAGCGAAGCACTCGGACCGGTGGGAACTAAAAAGCATTCATTTATTAAAGGCGTGAAAGATTTGCGCCAAGCATTAATCGACTACGTAAAGTAGCAAAAAGGAAACAAACTTATGGACACATTAATTATCGTATTACTCCTTGTAATACTGGCTGAACTTACCTATTTATTATCTAAGCAGCCTACTAAAATAAACACCAAGACCGGCCGACCGATCTTCGTCGACACCTCGGTACTCATCGATGGGCGGATTATCTCGGTGGCACAATCGGGCTTTATTGGCGACACGCTGGTCATTCCACGCAGTGTGGTGGGTGAGCTGCAATTCCTCGCTGACAACGCCGACACCGAAAAACGCTCACGGGCTCGTCACGGGCTCGATGTGGTGCGCGAACTCCAGGACATGACCAATATCACTGTTGAGATCTTGCAAGACGGCAGCAAAGCCGAGGAAGGTGTTGATGAGCGCTTGCTTAAGCTCGCCAAGCAACACGGGGGTGCGATTTGTACTATCGACTTCAATCTCAATAAAGTGGCCCAAGTTGAAAACATTGCGGTTCTTAATGTCAATGAACTGGCGAAGACGCTGCGTATGGCATACCTGCCTGGTGAGAAACTCGTGATCGGTTTGATACAAAAAGGCCAAGACTCTCACCAAGCTGTCGGCTACCTCGCTGATGGCACCATGGTGGTGGTTGAGCACGCTGCCACGAAGATTGGTCAAAGTGCTGAGGTAGAATTTATCCGCAGCCTACAAACCGCAGCTGGCAAAATGATGTTTGCAAAGCTGGTGCATCTTGAAGAGAAAGTTCCTCAGCAAAAGAAGCCTCAGGGTCGTAAGGCTAATGTGAAACCTGAGAGGGTTATTGAAGCAGCCGAACCTACCCAGCCTGCGGACATGCCAAAACCACGCCAGAACAATCGTCGTAACACTCGTAAGCCCAATCCTCAGTCTCGAGCTCCTAAGACTTCGGTTCAGCGCGAAGCCTCACTGATTGAACAGATCAATAATCAGTAGCTAGGGATTCTTTTTGTAGGCAGCCGTACCGCTCGTTGTATAAAGCGCGCTGTCCTGAATCGTAAATGTCACCGTGGCGGAATCTTTGTCAAAGTTGTATGGAAAGTCATAGGATGAAGCGTCAGTGATTGAACCAGTATTAACGACGACTCCGTCCACCTTAATCTCGATAGTCTGAAGAGGGTGTGTACCCCCGCTAAAGGTGACGTGGATCGTCTTATTGGGGAAAGTGGCGCCTCCAAAGGTTGGTTTTACATCTTCACACTTATGGAGGTCGTCATCAGCATTGGCATCGTACCCATCTGGTGCGATAAAGACATCTTTTTTCGTGACAGGATCAACCGTCTTCTGGACATCCAGCTCGATCTTCGCAGCATCAGGCGTACATGCCGTGGCTTTCTTCTTGGATAATTTATCGAACATCATTTTGGCTGCAGTAGTGCCCGCATCTTTCTTGTACCATGATGGCCATATGTCGCTTCGCCCATTGATGGTAAGCTTTTGGAGTCCGGCAGCCAAGGTAAAGCCGTCGCCAGTTTTCCATTTGCCCTGAGGAGCGTAGACGTTCTTATGAACCTTTTCCATGTAATCATTGGTCACTCGGCGCACGACACCGTTATCGCTGGAGCGCATTGGCGAGCCGTCGTGGTTACCAGACCAGACGCTAGTCGCAATAGCCGGTGAGTAGCTTTGCATCCAAGAGTCTTTGGCTTGGCCATTTCCGTTTTCAGTCGTACCAGTTTTGGTAGCTGTAATGACGCCTGGGACGACGAAGCCAAAGCTTCGTCCTTGGGCACCGAAAGTAATACTACGAGCATTGGCATCGGTCAGGATGTCGGTGAGCATTGAGGCAACCTGAGGATCAACCGCTTGTTTTGAAGTATCTTCCCATGACTTTAACTTTTCGCCAGCTGAATTCTTGATCTCGAGTACGTAGCTGAGCGGTTTATACACGCCGCCCCTGGCAAGCGTGGCGTAGGCATTGGCGTGTTCAACTTGACGGACGGTACAACCGCCACCAATTGCCGCAGACAGGCCAGCATCATTGTTGTCAGTACAGTACGATAGATCGCCGAGGTCACGTGCGGTCGAAAGACCCAGATCGACACTTGCGATCTGCATAGCTTTGACGGCCGGGATATTGAGCGAGCCGGCGAGCGCCTGACGAATCGGGATACTACCATAGAACTTGCCGGTGTAGTTGCGCAGCCGACAGCCTGAAAATGAGCCACCACAATAGATATTGTCGATGTTCTCGTCCTTTAAGACTGAGCCAGGTCCATAGTTGACCCCATCGCGCTGTTTGAAGAGAGCGGCGTAATCGGCAATTGGCTTGATACTAGAGCCTGGTTCGAGCATTGAGGTGGCCGCGTTCCGCTGGCCATAAACATCGCGGTTGTAGTCGACACTTCCGACCATAGCGATAACCTGGCCAGTTTTGACGTCGACAGAGCTAAGCGAGATATTGTCGGCGCCTACGCCCTTGAGGCTGGCGGCACCGGTCGCTACAGCCTGTTCGGCAAAGGTCTGGGCATCGAGATCAAGCGTCGTCTTGACGGTTAGGCCACCACTTCGGATCGTCTTGATGCCGTACTCTTCTTCCAGTTGTTTCTTTACTTCCAGAACGAAATGAGGCGCTTTAATATCTTGATACTGGTCGGTCTCGCGCTTAAGTGTGTCGATAATTGGGACTTTCTTTGCCGCTGCGGCTTCTTTTTCGGTGATCATGCCTTGATCGACCATGTTATTGAGCACAATATGCTGGCGGCGAATCAGACCCTCATGTCCGGCAGTATTATATGGGTCGTACACGGCTGGGTTCTGAGGAATGGCCGCCAGAAGCGCGGCTTCAGGTAAAGTCAGATCTTTAGCGGGCTTACCGAAATAGGTCTGCGCGCCAGATTCAACCCCGTTGCGTCGTCCGCCGTACGGTGATTCGTTCAGATACAGATTGAGAATCTGTTCTTTGTTATACATGCGCTCCACCTCGATAGCGAGGATCACTTCTTTAATCTTGCGCGGCACACCGTTCAGGCCACGTTTCTGGGCTTCATCGGCAAAGAAAACTTGCTTCACGAGCTGCTGGGTGAGAGTAGAGCCACCCTGGGTTTCGCCACCACCAGCGTTATTGACGACGGCGCGGGCGAGACCCTGGATACTGATACCTTTATGCTTATAAAAGTCTTTATCTTCGATCGCAATCGTGGCTTTCTTCATATAGTCATTGATGTTTTTGCCATCAACCACTAGCTTGTAATTGCCATCACCCTTATCTTCCCAGAGGAGTTTGTCATTGCGGTCGTAGTAGCGGGTGACGGTGGACTGCACGCGCTTGGCTAGTTCCCCCGGGCGAATCTGGTCGAGGTCTTTACGGTAATACGCAAACAGGGCACCGACCATGAGTACCATGAAGAGCACGCCGACACCGGCAATCTTAAGAGCCATAATCGCGCCTTTTTTACTAAACCAGTAACCCCAGAAGCGCTTCGGGTGCATACGGTAAAAGAACCGGCCTACAGGGTGCTTTGGGAGGCTCGCCAGATACTCGGCTTTTTTACGCGCAGCCGCGTCTTTTTTAGTGCGTCGTTTGTGCGATAAATTGGAGTAAACGTTGAGTTTACGTGATGATGAACTTCGTTTAGCCACGTGTAGATATTCCCATAAGCAGTATTGGTATCTATTATAGCACTGATTTTCTGTCTACCAGATTGATTTTCTGCTATACTAACGAGGAAAATAACAGATAGGAGCGTTCACATGACACTTTCCGAAGAGCTCGCCTGGCGCGGCTTTGTCAACCAGACGACATACGACGATTTATCAGCTTTAGACGGAGCTCCTATTACGTTTTATTGGGGCGTTGACCCCAGCGCGAGTAGTATGACGATCGGAAACTTAGCCGCGGCGATGATGGTGCGTCATTTTATCGACCATGGGCATAACGCCTACCTGCTTGTCGGTGGTGCTACGGGCATGATTGGCGACCCGGATGGTAAGAAGCAGGAGCGCGATCTTTTGACGCTTGATCAAATCGCTATTAATAAAGAATCCATCGCCAATCAATACAAAACCATTTTTGCAGATAGAAATTTCGAAATTGTCGATAACTACGACTGGTTTAAGGATATGCACTACTTAGACTTCCTGCGGGACGTGGGTAAGCATGCCTCGATGACTCAGATGCTGAACCGCGACTTTGTACAGAGTCGGATTGGCGAAGGTGGCGACGGTATCAGCTACGCCGAGTTCAGTTACTCGCTCATTCAGGGATATGATTTTCTTCACTTGCACCGCGAACATGGGGTGACTTTGCAGCTGGCCGGTGCCGATCAATGGGGCAATTCAATTACCGGTGTGCAGCTGATTCGTCGGCTCGAGGGCAAAGAGGCGCATGTCTTTACAGCGCCACTAGTTGTAAATAAGCAGACCGGCGTGAAGTTCGGGAAAAGCGAAGATGGCGCGATTTGGCTGGATTCCAACCAAACGAGTGTCTATAAGTTCTATCAGTTCTGGCTGAATGTTGATGACGCTGGCGTGATCGACTACATGAAAGTATATACGCTGCTTCCCAAGGAAGAGATCGAAGCCATTGCTGAGAACCATCACATCAACCCAGGTGCTCGCTCGGCTCAAAGGCGCCTGGCGCAAGAAGTCACCACGCTGGTGCATGGCAAAGAGCGCTGTGAGAGCGTGATGCGTGTCACCGAAGTGCTGTTTGGTGGAGCAGAGTTTTCGAGCTTGAGCCCAGCTGATATTGAGGCATTGGCTCTTGAGATCCCGGCTGTCGGCCGCGGGAAGACAATCATTGAGGCGCTGGTAGAGACTGGCGTCGCTGGGAGTAATGGCGAAGCACGTCGCCTCCTCGAAGGTGGGGCGATTTCATTGAACGATCAGAAAGTGACAGACGACCAATCTATCGAAACAAGTGCGCTGCTCAAAAAGGGTAAGAATACCTTTATTCTTGTCCGCTAGTAAATTGGTATAATAGATACCTAGAATGCTAGCAAAATATACCCAAAAAGGAGACTTGTACTGACATGACGAAAAAATTAATTGCATTTGACCTCGATGATACGCTTGCAGTGTCGAAATCACCTATTTCCGACCGGATGGGTGAACTGTTCGTGAATCTGCTGGATCATTTTGAGGTTTGTATTATATCTGGTGGTAAGTTCGAGCAGTTCAAAAAACAAATTGTCGATAGGATTGAGGCTAGCCCAGAGCAACTTGCTAAACTCCATCTTATGCCTACATGTGGAACCCGATATTATCGTTACGAAGATATTTCTGGCGAATGGAAAATTCAATACGCAGAGGATCTCACCGATGAGCAGAAAAAAGATATCATACGAGTCAGTGAAAAAGCCGCTAAAGATGTCGGTTTGTGGCCTGAAAACCCTTACGGGGAAGTAATTGAAGACCGTAATAGTCAAATATCTATTTCTTTTCTTGGTCAGCAGGCACCTGTAGAAGAGAAAGAGGCATGGGCTACCAAGCATAGTAAGCAAAGACTTGAAGTGAGAGCCGTAATTGCAGAGCAGCTACTCGACTTTGAAGTGCGCGCAGGCGGGACAACCACCATAGATATTACTCGCTTGGGAATTGATAAAGCCTACGGGATGGGAAAGTTAGTGGAGGAACTTCGCATCGATAAAAATGACATCCTCTTCATTGGCGATAAGCTCGAAGAAGGTGGTAATGACTACCCCGTGAAAGCTATGGGAATCGACACTATCGCTGTTGAGCGCTGGGAAGATACGGCACTCGTGCTCGAAGGTATCCTTGCAGTCTCGGCATAGAATCGCCATACTCATATTATGAATCTTCATACGCCTCTCGAAAAGATCAAGGGAGTGGGGCCTAAGACGGCTGGCGACTTTGCCTTGGCTGGTCTTCGCACGGTCAATGATCTGATTGAGTTTCTGCCGCGCACTCACGAGGATTTTTCTGAAGTAGTGTCTATCGCTGATATTCACCCCGGCAAAATGACGATTAAAGCCCGCTGCGAGAAGATTACCACCAGGCCGGTACGGCGTGGGCTGCGCATCACAACCGCGACATTAGCGGACGACACAGGTAAGCTCAACGCGGTATGGTTCAACCAGCCCTACCGCGCAACGCAGCTTGCGGGTAATGACGAGTTTTATTTTTCCGGTGAGTTTGAATTTAACTACAATAAATATCAACTGACCAACCCGAGTGCGGAAAAGGTTAGCGAGATGCCGGTGCAGACCGATCGGCTGCTACCGGTCTACCGGTCAATTCGGGGTCTGAAGAGCCAGCTGGTGAGAAAAGTCCTGGCTGAACTGCGGCCGCTCATGACAATGCTACCCGAGACACTACCGGCTGAAGTCGTGGCTTCTGAGAGATTGATGTCACGGTCTGAGGCAGTGCTCGGGATGCACTTTCCATCGACGTCTGTCGATATCGAAAAAGCGCGCGAACGATTAGCCTTTGAGGAGCTTTTTGAGCTGCTGCTCGCCAGCCAGCTGAATAAGCAAGCCAATGCCAAACTCACCGGCTGGCGTATTCCATTTGAGCAGCCAGTGGTGGCGAGGTTTGTAAAACAGCTTCCATTTGCACTTACTGATGCGCAGCGCCGCGCAGCCTGGGATATTATTCAGGATTTCGAGCAAGCTATACCCATGAACCGCTTGTTGCAGGGCGATGTGGGGTCGGGTAAAACAGTTGTGGCGGGTCTGGCGGCGCGTCAGGCGGCGAGTCATGGCTTCCAGACGGCTATTATGGCACCCACGGAGATCTTGGCGAGCCAGCACGCCGAAACGCTCTCGGGACTCCTTGAGCCATTTGGCTTAAAAGTTGGATTGCTCACAGGCAGCGTGAAAGGCGTGGCAAGAAAAACTCTCTACGAGCAGATCGCTACCGGCGGAGTCAATATCGTTGTCGGCACGCATGCGCTGATCCAAGAGACGGTGCACTTTCACAAGCTGGGCTTTGTGGTTATCGACGAACAGCATCGTTTTGGTGTGAAGCAACGCCAGGAACTTTTGAAGAAGTCTGAACACATGCCACATCTGCTGGCTATGACCGCCACACCTATTCCGCGCAGTCTCGCACTAACAGTGTATGGTGAGCTGGACGTCAGTGTTCTCAACGAACTTCCCAAAGGGCGAAAGCCGATCAAAACCAAACTCTGGTCGCCCAATAGCCGTGGGCAACTGTATGAACTCATGGACGCGGAGCTAGTAGCCGGACGACAGGGATATGTCATTTGTAGTCTTATTGACGATAATCCCGATAATGAAATAAAGAGTGTGGAGACGGAGTATAAGCTGCTGCGACAAGGGCCGTTCAAACACCGCCGGATTGGGCTGCTTCACGGCAAGCTGAAACCGAGCGAAAAAGACGCGATTATGAATCAATTTGCAGCAGGTAGTCTGGATATTTTAGTCAGTACCACGGTCGTAGAGGTCGGTGTGGACGTGCCCAATGCGACGGTGATGCTGATAGAAAATGCCGATCGGTTTGGACTCAGCCAGCTTCACCAGCTGAGGGGACGTGTGGGCCGCTCGTCGCACCAGAGTTACTGCTATCTTATGATGAGTGATAGTTCCAAGCCTACCCAGCGCCTGAGGGAGATCGAGAAATCAAACGACGGGTTTTACCTCGCTGAAGTCGACCTTCGGCTCCGAGGCCCGGGTGAAATTTACGGTCGGGCGCAGCACGGTGCGCTTAACTTGCAGATTGCGACGCTCGCAGATACCAAGCTCATCGCCAGGGCTCAAAAGCAAGCCAAGAGGTTCGTCGAAACAGGGAACGACCTGATACAATACAAACAGTTAGCGGTGCAGGTCGAACAATATCAACGATTAACCACGCTCAATTAAATTATTATGTATTCAGGTTCCACATTTCGTACCAAATCCGGCCGCATGATGGGCGTCCATCAGCGCATAGATCGCCTTGCGCGTCGTCATTTGATGCCACATCTGCCGCGGAAGCTTTACTTTCCCTCATCTCACGATATTCTGCACTTCGAGGGGATGAATGGTCCAGATGGTATCAAGCGCAAAAGCCCGGGTGTCGATGAGCCGTGGCATTTTATTGATCCGACTGAGCTTGGTGACCACCAGTTGTTTGATATGATCAATGACCACATTCTCAATCTGAGGACGGCGCTGTATGGCGATAATTATGAGCGAGCGGCCTTTGAAGCAGCCTGGCTAGCCCACGCCATTGTCGATGGCCTGACGCCAGCTCATCATTACCCGTTTGAAGAAAAACTAGAAGAGCTGCGCGGCGAGACGATGGACACGCGCAATTCCAGAAAAGATAAATTGGTCATGCCGGGGCCTACGCGCCGGCACCAGCTTCGTAATAACTGGGAATTTTGGGGCGCCAAAGGTCTCATGACCACCCATCTAGCCTTTGAATTCGGTGTCGCCTCAACTATTGCAACACTGCGATTCGATACTATTGAGGTAACCGAAACAGAGCTGGCGGCAGTGCGCGATGGCAAATTTGAGGATATCTACAGGCAAATTCTCGCTTCGATTGCCGATATGGATATGTATGGTGAGTTTCACCGCGCGGGCTGGACGCGGCATCTGGCGACTGAGACGAAGAATGTGCTGATCCCGATGATCGTGAAGGCTGTTGTACTGGGGTGGTACGCCGCTACGCAGCCGGATGAGAAGATAGCGTCGTGAATATACGAATTATTAGCGGCGCATATGGAGGCCGCAAGATCGAGGCGCCCGACAACGATCGGACGCACCCGATGAGTGAGCGAATCCGTAACGCACTATTTAATAGTATTGGCGATGAGATTGAAGGAGTGACCGTGCTGGATGCCTTCGCTGGCACGGGCTCGGTAGGTCTTGAGGCGCTCAGCCGAGGGGCAAAGACAGCCGTGTTTGTCGAGAAAGACCGCATTGCACAGAAGATCCTCGCGAAGAATATCACCAGTCTCGGTGCCGAAACCAGGTCCACTGTCATCCGTACGACTGTTCATAATTGGCTCGAAACAGCTGACCTACCTCGGTTTGATATCATATTCGCCGACCCACCGTACCACGACACTCAGTTTTCCACAGTAGCGAAATTATTTGACCTTTTACAACCAAACGGGCTTATGGTATTATCACACCCAGGTAGAGGTGAGGCTCCAACCAAATTGGGAATTGTTGTGGTGGACAATCGTAGTTATGGCAATGCAAGCCTCACCTTTTACCGCCGAAATGCCTGAGAAATTAGGCGTTTTTGTTTTTGTATAAAAAAGCAGCCCCCGAAATTTCTTTCGGGGGTGCGGTCATAACGTAGGACTGTTACTTACGTAACTATAGCATTATTGAGGTGCGATAACAAGAGAGAGGAGCTATCGCTTCACTTTGTTTCGCTCTTCCGTTCCTTCGCGAAAGAAAATACTTCGTGCTTTCTTTCGCTTCACTCACTGCACGAACCTCCCCTTCAAATTTGCTAAGCAAATTTCGTGAAGGTTCAAGTCCTCTGGTATCAAATGAAAAGCAGGCCAGCCGACCTGCTTTTCATTTGGTACGCGAGAGAGGACTTGAACCTCCACGCCCGAAGGCACTAGCTCCTAAGGCTAGCGTGTCTACCAAATTCCACCACTCGCGCTTAACATGCCTTACTATAGCAAAAAACCTCCTATAGATAAAGACCGAGCCAGATGGCGCTTGTGGTATGATATAGACAAAGATAAGCGCAAGTTATTCGGGGGAAATATGAGTAAAGTTGCAAAATACCTCAACGAACATATTCTAGGTGAAGTTATGACAGATCCGCAGGTGCGGTCACACTTCGCGACAGACCTCAGTGTATTGACGATGACGCCGGAAATGGTGGTATATCCACGTGTAACCAATGATATCCGCAAAGTTGCTCGTTTTGCGTGGCAGCTCGCCGAAAAAGGCCATATTCTCGCTCTCACGGCGCGCGGTAGTGGTACCGATGACACTGGTGGAGCGATCGGCAAAGGGGCAGTAATTGCCCTCAGCGCTCATATGAACTCTATTTTTGAATATGACGGTAAGCAAAAGCTGATGCGACTCCAGCCAGGTGCTAATGCTGGCGCAGTGCAAGATGCGCTTAGCCTGCACGGTGCAACCATTCCGACACTCGGTGACGATGCGCGTTATACGACAGTCGGCGGGGCGGTGGCTTACAATACGACGATTACCGCCCCAAATGGCGACATTTTACCCGAGCCGTGGGTCTATCAACTCGAGGTAGTGCTGGCGAATGGCGACGTGTTGCAGACCGAGCGCCTCTCTAAGCGCGAGCTCAATAAGCGTAAAGGTATGCAGGGCTTTGAGGGTGACATTTACCGCAAACTTGACGCTCTAATCGATGACAACAAAGCTATTATCGACGAGAAGCTCTATGATTTGAATGATACGGTCGGCTACTCGCGCATCCGCGACGTCAAACGCAAAGACGGTTCATTTGATCTGACGCCACTGATTATCGGTAGCCAAGGCACACTTGGCATTATCTCTGAAATGATCGTCCGGGCGGACTTTTCACACGATGCACCGCTAGCCGGCATACTGACATTTGGAGATAGCAACGACGCTCGCGACGCGGTGGACGCAATTGCCAAGACCAGCCCGAGTTTTTTGGAATATGTCGACAGCGCTTTCTTTGAGGAAGCCCTCAAGCACGGCAAGCACTACGCGTTTTATGATGAGGCAGTTCGGGATGGTGCAGCCAGTACGATTCTCATTACCGGGTACAACAATTACAGCGGACGTGCGCGCCATAAAGGCATCAAGCGCCTGGGTAAAATTGCTAAGCAGTTTAATGCCCGTCTGACCACGAGCGATGATGAAAACTCTAATGACCTGGCGATTGCCCGCGACGTCACAAGCTTTGTATTCGTGCCATCGGTTGAAGGCGAGTCGACACCGCCACTGTTTGATGGAGCGTACGTACCGAGGGAGCGCTTTGAAGACTTTGTGTCCGCCGTTGCGGCTCTTGCCAAGAAACACCGCGTAAATCTACCCATTTATGCTCGGCCGTTGCAGGGTACCGTCTCGACGCGGCCCAATCTGCAGCTGAAGAAAGTCGGCGACAAGCAGAAAATATTTAAGTTGCTCGATGATTATGCCAATCTAGTGACTGCGCACAATGGCTACCTTATTTCACAGTCAAATGAGGGCAGGGTAAAAACGATCGCTGCCTACAAGCAGCTCGATGAGGATGTGATCGACCTATTTCATCAGATCAAGGCAATTTTTGACCCATTCGGTATACTGAACCCCGGTGTTAAGCAACCGAACACACTGAAGGAGCTCGTCGCCAACCTTCGTCCCAGCTACGATACGGCGACGCACGCCGATTTCATCTCGCACTACTAATAAGTGTTTGGTATAATACCTTAAGGTAACGAGCACGAGTGGCGGAATTGGTAGACGCGCTAGCTTCAGGTGCTAGTGTCCTTCGGGACGTGGAGGTTCAAGTCCTCTCTCGTGTACCAAGTAAAAACGAGGTCTTTTGATCTCGTTTTTACTTGGTATGTGAAGGCTTGAACCTCCACGAAATTTGCTTTAGCAAATTTGAAGTGGAGGTTCGTGCAGTGAGTGAAGCGAAAGAAAGCACGAAGTATTTTTTTTCGCGAACGAATGGAAGAGCCAGCTTGCTGGCGATAGCTCCTCTCTCGTTACGCGCGCACTCTTCTTTTACTTTCTTTTCATTACCTTATACAATAAACCCCATGACCTCAGCAAGTAACAAAATGTCCGACGACGCCCAGCAAGCACATGACTATCTGTTGCAGCTCGGTAAACTGACGGTAGATTTTGCCCATGTGGAGCGCGTGCCTCTCTATGGCTCAGATCGTCCCGAAAGTGATGTGGAGCATAGCTTTCATTTGGCAATCTCAGCGATAGAAATTGCAGCCAACTACCATCCCGAACTCGATGTAGGGCTTGTGGCGCAGTTTAGCCTCGTGCACGATCTACCCGAAGTGCATGTGGGTGATGTTCCGACGTTTGATATTTCTGAAGAAGATCGAGCTAAAAAGGAAGCGGACGAAAAAGCGGCAACAGAGCAACTACTGAGAGAGCTACCCCCTCATTTGGCAGGTTTGTTGGAGCGCTATGAAGAGCAAACTGAGCCAGAGGCGCGGTTTGTACGATTCATTGATAAACTACTACCCGCTGTCATTCACGCTACTGTTTCCGAACCGAACAAAAAAATGTTTAAAGAAAAATACAATATGCATACACTCGAGCAGATTGAAAAAGGGGATCCTGCACGGGTTGCGTATCTCAAAAAAATGTTTCCTGAGTTTGACTTTATTCACATTGTTCGTGGACTGGTTGTGCAGTCGTCGCGCGAACGGATATATGGTCACAAAAGCAACTAATAGTATGGATGACGCGCGCAACGTTATCGATAAGTACAAGGGACAATCAGTCGAGGCTATTTCTGGCGATCTCGATGAAAATGGCGTGGATTTAGAGATTGCAGTCGAAAACACCGAGCGTGATTTCAATATGGGGACCATTGTGCGCAGTGCCAATGCCTTTGGCGTGCGGCATGTGCATGTGATTGGGCGTCGTCAATGGAATAAGCGCGGGGCAATGATGACCGATAAATACCTGCATGTGCACTACTACGAAAGTGTGGCCAGTTTTGCCGAGGCTATGAATGAACGAAAACGTACTATCGTAGCAGTTGACAATATTGCTGGATCCACGCCGCTGGCTCAAACTGAGCTTTCAAAAGATGCTGTGCTTGTCTTTGGCCAAGAAGGCCCGGGCATTTCAAAAGAACTCGCGGACATTGCAACGCAAATTGTCGCGATAGAACAGTTTGGCAGCACACGGTCTATCAATGTTGGTGTAGCTGCTGGAATTGTTATGTATGAGTGGATTCGACAGTACCAATTGCAAAGACCATAAGTATCATTCATAATAATAGTATGGTTGCTCAGCATACGCCGTTCGAGTATGACCCAACCGACAATGGAATACGTCGGGTGGAACGGGCACGTCTTTCTTTCAAGCCGAGCGAACAGCTGCGAGATACGCTGTTAGAATTTGTTTTGCCGAGCCAAAGAGAGCGGGTGCTGGGGCGAGGTGGCCTATTCTTGTATTCAAATTACAGTTGGGATGTCTATCGAAAGCCAAACGGTATTCTTGAACCACAAGATGCCTTAATGGAAAGCGATTTTCGTAAAATCCAGATGATGAATGATAGGAAAATGAAGCTTTCGCAATTTGTAGTGTGTAAAGAAGTGCGGCCGCGTCAACTGAATAATAGGCCTACTACCGTGGTTGGCCTTAAGGTGAGTATGGAAGAACGGCAAGCCGCTGCTATGTATAAAAATCCGCGTGTTCCCAGTGAGCTTCTCAGTCAGTACACCGTGCCCGTTCACGTGGCATTTCCTGAGGATATAGCCGTGCCTGCGGTGTATCAAGGCGGGGTACGGAGCCAGTTAGAGCGATTTGTATTTGGTAGACCAATTTCTGCCGAGGAAGCAATAGGAGCAGGGGAGTCTCCAAATGTTCACGCGAATGTAACAGATATGCAGCTTATATTTAAACAGCGAAGCTAAATATTTAAAATATGATATAATATTACTATAATGTATCAACCAACCAACTATCTGCATCTATCGCCGGTGCATATCGGTTAGTTTTTTTGTTGTCTTTATCTTCATAAAACGCCGAACATTGCTTCGGCGTTTTCTATACTAACCGTAACGGAGATAAGAATTATGGCAAATAATGATACAATATCGGTAATGAGTACACTATCCCCACAGCCCTATAAAGGCACCCGTGATTACTACCCGGAGGACAAGCGGGTACAAAACTACATATTTAATGTTTGGAAAAAGACCGTCCAGCGGTTTGGCTACGAAGAGTATGGCGCGCCGACACTGGAACCGCTCGAAGTCTACACGGCTAAAAGTGGCCAGGAGCTTGCGAGTGAGCAAACCTACAGCTTTACTGACCGCGGCGGCCGGGTGGTGGCAATTCGCCCCGAGATGACCCCGACGATTAGCCGTATGGTAGCCGCGCGTCGACAAGAAATGGCCTACCCGGCTCGTCTCTTTAGTATTGCCAACTTCATGCGCTATGAACGTCCGCAGCGAGGCCGTGAACGTGAGTTTTGGCAGCTGAATGTCGACGTCTTTGGCGTCGATAACGTGCTGGCTGAAGCCGAGATCATTACACTTGCGAGCGAGGTAATGAAAGCCTTTGGCGCCAAAGACGACATGTACGTTATAAAGATCAACAACCGCCAGCTGATCAACTTCATGATGGCGCAGTACCTCGGGCTCGATGCCGTGCAGGCTCAACTAATGATCAAGCTCTTTGATCGAAAAGATAAGATCAGCCCTGAGGATTTCAGAGACCAGGCAGTAGAAATTTTCGGTACCGATATGGCGACCGAAGGGCTCGAGAGAATCTCGACACTTCTGGCCGCGAAGAATATGGCTGATTTACCTCTGGAAATACGAGAAAGCAGCACGGTGAAAGAAGTGCAGGAGCTCTTTACGCAGCTCGAGCGAGCCGGCGTCAAGAATGCACACTTCGACATTACGCTGATGCGCGGGCTTGATTACTACACCGGCACTGTCTTTGAAGTCTACGACCTCGACCCCGAGAACAACCGTTCACTGTTTGGTGGTGGGCGCTACGACGGTCTCGTCGGGCTATTTGGTGCCGAGCCGCTCTCTGCAGTCGGCATGGCTCCGGGTCTCACGATGACCGAATTGTTCCTTCGCTCTCACAATCTACTGCCTCAGCAAATATCGACTACTGAGGTGTATGTCGTCGTGCTCGACGATGCGCTTAATGGCGCCATGAAGCTTGCCGATACACTTCGTGCAGAGGGCGTGAATACCGAACTTGATATAACTGGGCGTAAGCTGGATAAACAACTAAAAACTGCCATTAAAAAGCAAATCCCGTATATGGTATTTGTTGGCCAAGAAGAAATCAAATCAGGGCAGTATTCATTTAAAGATGCCGCCTCGGCCGAAGAGCAGAAGCTCAGCGCCGAGCGAATCATCTCGGCCGTCAAAGACCGCCGTCGTACCAAGAATCAATCTGGCGACGAATTTACCCTGTAGCTAGTTGTCGCTTTTATCCTTAAAATGATACTATAGAAACACTATGAATATGGTGGGGACTCGACGAAATGGTTTTACGATTGTAGAGCTTTTGATTGTGATCGTGGTCATCGGTATACTCGCAGCTATTACTATCGTGGCCTATAACGGCATCCAAGCCCGCGCCAGTGATGCCCGCATGCAGACGGCCGTCAATCAAATCGAAAAGGCGATGGTGCTTTGGGGCTCCGAAAACGGGTCATCTATAAAAGGCGGTCTCAACTCCACTGTCGCGAGCGGTGTTTCGGGCTGTTCAGATGGTGTGAATGGGTTTTTCGGTACAGGCACATACATATGTAGCGCCGAAGAGAATTTTGTCGTCACAAAACTTTTGCCAAGTGGATTTAGTCAAGCGCTACCAAACAATACATATTACGCCAGCTCGAGCGGGGGCAAGTACAGCGTAATGCTGTATACGTGCACACCTGCCGGAGCAGGCAAATGGGCGCTGTACTGGACACTTCAAGCTCCTGCTGCTACCGATTCTGCTAATATCAACGCTACCATTGCCTCGTGCTTAAATCCGGCGAGCATTCGTGATACGTGGGGTATGCGGAGCGCGAAGATTATTCAGCTATAACGTAAGGGCTTGGCTTTTGACCCGTGCCGCCATCTCTGTTATAGTAGTTCCTCATGAAGACTTCCGTAAAACACCTATCTGACACAAAAGTTGAACTCACCATATCGCTGGGAGAAAAAGAACTCACCGATGCTGAACAAGTAGCGGTGGCAAAGCTTGCTAAAGAAGTAAAAGTTCCCGGTTTCCGCAAGGGCAACGTGCCTGCTAGCGTGGCGGCTAAACACGTCGATCAGAATTTGCTGATGCAGCAGACGATGGAAGACGCCTTGTCGAAGGCAGTGGCCGAAGCATTTATTGCTGAGGGTCTGCAGGCATTAGAACGCCCAGCAGTTGAAGTAAAGAAATTCGTACCGCGCAAAGAGATGGAATTTACGGCTGAAGTCGAGATCTTACCAAAAGTAAAACTTGGTAATTACAAAAATCTTAAGGTAGAAAAGAAAAAAGTCACTGTCACGGCAGCAGAAGTCGATGACATCATCACGCGCATGCGCGAAGGCATGGCCGAGAAGAAAGAAGTCACTCGGGCAGCCAAGATGGAAGACGAAGTTGTCATTGATTTTGTCGGCAAGCGAGATCACATTGCCTTTGATGGCGGTACCGGTACCGATTATGCGCTGAAACTCGGCTCTCATACGTTTATTCCAGGCTTCGAAGAAGGCATTGTGGGCAAGAAAACCGGCGAAACCTTTGATGTGCCGCTGGAATTTCCAAAAGATTATCACTCGAGCGACCTTGCTGGTGCCAAAGTAGTCTTTACGACGACTATTAAGTCAGTCAATGAGCTGGCGCTTCCAGAAATCGATGATGAATTTGCCAAAAAAGCCGGCAAAGATTTTAAAAACGTCAAAGACTTGAGAGACGATATCAAGCGCGAACTAACGGCTCAAAAAGAGCGCGAAGCGGCTGAGAAGCTTAAGGATGATCTCGTGGGTGCGCTAGTAGAAGTCAGCACGGTGCCGACTCCGCAGACACTGGTCGATGACCAAGTGCGCAGCATCGAGCAAGACATGCAGCGCAATCTGATGTACCAAAACATCACGCTTGAACAGTACATCGCCAACCAGAAGTTTAAAAGTGAAGACGACTGGCGCAAAAAAGAGTTAGTTCCTGCGGCCGAGAAGCGGGTGAAGGCAGGTCTGGTGCTAGCCGAACTGAGCAAGGAGCTCAAAGTTGAAGCCACGAGTGACGAGCTGGCCGATCACATTAACTTGTACAAACAGCAGTACGGCAACGATCCCGAAGCCTTGAAGCAATTTGACCAACCTGAAGTTCAGCGTGATATTGCGAACCGGCTTTTGACAGAGAAGACGGTCGAAAAGCTTGTTGAACTAAATACTAAAAAATAGTATAGTCAACCTACTCCCGGCGGAGTACATAAGAAAGAGGTGGCATATGAAAATTCGCGTCGCTAAATGGCTTGGCCTTGGAGCTGCTGCAGGTGTTTTCTCGCTTCTCTACAGAGAGGGCTACGTGCACGATTTCTGCCAGTGGGTGGGGAGCCAGGTCGGCACCGAACCTCACAGGTAATAGTTTGATACATTCCGCCGGGAGTGTATCACCCGTCATTCCAATTGGCACTCTATTTACACGAGTGCCAATTTTGCTATACTGGGTATATGACAAAACCTACAAACTATTTAGTTCCAACGGTTATTACGAAATCTCATGATGGTGAGCGGGCATACGATATTTATTCGCGTCTTCTCACCGAGCGCATCATTTTCCTCGGCGAAGATGTAAACGAACATACGGCAAATATTGTCGTGGCGCAATTACTGCACCTGGCCTATGAAGACTCCAAAAAAGACATAAAACTCTACATCAATAGCCCTGGTGGTAGTGTGTATGATGGCCTGGCTATCTACGACACGATTCAGTACATCTCTCCAGACGTTCAGACGATTGGTATCGGTCTGCAGGCCAGTATGGGCGCCTTCTTGCTCTCTAGCGGTACCAAGGGCAAGCGCTTTGCGTTGCCGAGTAGCCGTATCATGATTCATCAGCCCAGCAGCGGGACTCAGGGCAAGATTACCGACCAAGAAATTACGCTGCGAGAGGGTATTTATTTGAAGCAAATGCTGAATAAAATTTTGGCTAAAAACACCGGTCAGAAACTCTCAAAGATTGAAAAAGACGTCGACCGCGATTTCTGGATGAGCGCGGAAGAAGCGGTGACGTACGGTATTATCGACGAAGTCATTGCAAAAGCGTAGTTTAGCCCTTGACTATCTAGTCGTAACCCTCCATAATAGCTACCAAGAAGTAGTGTAGCTGTGGTTATCTATGTCCCTAAGTTTGTGTGGCAGCAAAGGGGACAACCACAGGTAAGGGAATCTTCGGCGCCGATTACCCAACCAACAATTAATTATGCGAGGAGCGTTACGAGTGGCAAAAACTAAGCCTACTAACGCGGTGAAGCGTGTTTTCTTTACTCAAGATGACACGGCATTGCCGCTACCAAATTTAATTGCTCACCAAAAGGACAGCTGGCGTGAATTCGTCGAGACTGGACTGAGCGAAATATTTGCAGAACTTAACCCGATCGAGGATTATACGGGCCAAAAGCTCGAACTACGATTTAAGGATTACGCTTTTGAAGATCCTAAGACCAGCGAACACGACGCCAAAGACAACAACATCACTTTTGACGCGCCGCTGCATGCCAACGTCGAGCTGACCAACAAGGTCACCGGTGAAGTCAAAGAGAGCCAAATCTACCTTGGTGACTACCCTTGGATGACCGATCGCGGAACCTTTGTGATCAACGGTACCGAACGTGTGGTTGTCTCTCAGCTGATACGAAGTGCCGGAGTCTTTTTCACCGCCGATTCTAACCTTGGCCGCAATAACTACGGCGCCAAGCTGATTCCAGGCCGTGGTGCCTGGCTTGAGTTTGAAACTGCCAGTAACGGTGCCATGTATGTGAAGATCGACCGTCGCCGTAAGCTGCCTGTCACAACCTTGCTGCGTGCCCTTGGACACAACAAAACCTCAGAAATTAAGAGTCTGTTTGCCGACGTTGATACCGGTGAAGTCAAATACATCGAAGCCACACTGAAAAAGACCCCTCACGCGGCTCAAATGAAGCCCTCATCGAAGTCTATCGTCGCCTGCGACCAGGTGACCTCGCGACTGTCGACAACGCCCGCAGTATGATCGAGCGCATGTTCTTTGATTTCAAGCGCTTTGACTACTCACGAGTTGGTCGTTATAAGCTCAACCAGCGCCTCGGTCTGGATGTTGCTAACACCACCGAAAACCGTGTCTTCCAGATGAGCGACCTCGTCGCTATCGTCAAGGAGATTATTCGCCTGAATAATACCCAAGAAGCACCTGATGACATCGACGCACTGTCTAATCGCCGCGTCAAACTAGTCGGTGAGCTCGTTGCCCGCCAATTCCGCGTCGGTATGCTGCGTATGCAGCGAAACGCCATGGACCGCATGAGCATGAGCGACCTTGAGACTGTCACCCCAGGCCAACTCATCAACGCCCGTCCAGTCGTAGCTGCTGTTCGTGAATTCTTCGCAAGCTCTCAGCTGTCTCAATTGATGGACGAAACCAACCCACTGGCTGAGCTCTCGCACAAACGACGCCTCAGCTCAATGGGTCCTGGTGGACTCTCGCGTGAGCGCGCCGGCTTTGACGTGCGTGATGCGCACCCAACTCACTACGGCCGTATCTGTTCAGTAGAAACCCCAGAAGGTGCCAACATTGGACTGGTGCTCAACCTCGCGAGCTATGCTCGTATCAATGAATATGGCTTTGTCGAGACACCATACCTGCGCGTGAAAAACGGTAAGGTAACTGATGAAGTTGTCTATCTTGATGCCTCACAGGAAATCGTGGAAGTCATTGCTGATGCTAGTGCGGAACGAGACGCCACCGGTGCCTTTACGGCCGAGCGTGTCAGTGCTCGTAACGGACTGCTCCCAGAGCAGGTAGACGCGAGCGAAGTTACCTTTATGGACGCTGCTCACAAGCAAATCCTGGGTTCTCCAGCCGCGCTGATTCCATTTATTGAAAAGAACCGTGTTGACCGTTCACTGACCGGTGCAGCCATGCAGAAGCAAGCTGTGCCTTTGCTTGATCCTGAAGCTCCGACTGTCGGAACCGGTATCGAAGCCGAAGTAGCCCGTAACACCAGCCAGCTGATTACAGCTGAGGCAGATGGTGAAGTCGTGCGAGCTGACGGTGATGAGATTCACGTTAAGTACAAGACTGGCGTCAAGGTTTACAGCCTGGTGCACTTTGCAAAGAGTAATGACGACCGCTCAATCAACCAAAAAGTCCGTGTTTCCCGTGGCCAGAAGGTAAAAGCTGGCGATATCCTTATCGAGGGTGCCTCGATTGCTGATGGTGAACTTGCCCTCGGACGCGACCTGACTGTGGCCTTCATGCCATGGGGCGGTTACAACATGGACGATGCCATCGTGCTCTCTGACCGCTTGGTCAAAGAAGATGCGCTGACCAGCATCAACATCAAGGACTACACAATTGAAGTCCGTGAAACTAAGCTTGGTGATGAAATCGTCACCCGAGATATTCCAAACGTGTCTGAAGAGTCTCTCCGTAACCTCGACGAAGATGGCGTTATTCAGGTCGGATCAGAAGTCCGTGCCGGTGATGTGCTCGTTGGTAAGATTACGCCAAAGGGTGAGCAAGAGCTCAGCTCTGAAGAGCGACTGCTGCGAGCTATCTTTGGTGAAAAAGCCAAAGACGTCCGTGATACCAGCCTGCGCATGAACAATGCCGGTGGTGGTAAAGTGGTCGGCGTTAAAGTCTTTAGCCGTGACAATGGTCACGAACTAAAATCTGGCGTTATTATGCAAATTCAGGTCTTCGTGGCACAGCTGCGTAAGATTTCTGTCGGTGACAAGCTGGCTGGACGACACGGTAACAAGGGTGTTGTGGCCAGAATTTTGCCGATCGAAGATATGCCATTTATGGAGGACGGAACGCCTGTTGATGTGGTCTTGAACCCACTTGGTGTGCCAAGCCGTATGAACATCGGACAATTGTTTGAAACTCACCTTGGTATGGCCGCTCGTGCCCTTGGTTACAAGGTCGCCACCCCACCATTTAACGGTGTACCAAACGACGTCATTTCTGATGAGCTCGAAAAAGCTGGTTTTGCCCGCGATGGTAAGATGCAACTGTTTGATGGCCGAACCGGTGATGCCTTTGAAGAGCGCACCACGGTCGGAGTCATGCACATGATTAAGCTTCACCACATGGTGAGCGACAAGATCCACGCTCGTTCAACCGGCCCGTACACCATGGTTACCCAACAGCCACTCGGTGGTAAAGCCCAAAACGGTGGACAGCGATTTGGAGAGATGGAAGTCTGGGCGCTCGAAGCTTACGGCGCCGCCACGACGCTTCAGGAAATGCTCACCATTAAGTCTGACGATGTCTATGGACGTGCCAAAGCCTACGAATCGATCATTAAGAATGAAGCGATTGTCGGTCCGAAACTACCAGAAAGCTTTAACGTGCTCGTCAAAGAACTGCAAGGTCTTGGCCTGCGCGTTGATCTGCTGGATGAAACCGAGGACGCCGTTATCGACGCCGAAGAAGTCATTGCCGAAGCTGGTCCTGCCGATAAGTCAGTGCCGATGGTCGACGACCTCACGGTAGACGAAACTATCCTTGATGAAGCCGATGCTCAGATGGATGATTTGGAAGATATGACAATTCAGGATATCGATGAAATAGAAGAGATTAAGGAGGAGGCGTAATATGTCACGAGTCATTGCAAACAATGGAATTGCTGATTTCGACGCAGTTCGCCTGGCCGTTGCGAGTCCTGAGGATATCCAAAAATGGAGCCACGGTGAAGTAACCAAGCCGGAAACGATTAACTATCGTACTCAAAAACCAGAGCGTGATGGATTGTTCTGTGAGCGAATCTTTGGCCCAGTCAAAGACATCAACCCACACGACAACAAGCTGAAGGGTGTTCGCTCACGTGAAGCTGCTATCGATAAGAACGGCGAGCTCGTCACTAAGAGTATCGTGCGTCGTGAACGCATGGGTCACATTAACCTGGCTGCTCCTGTAGCCCACATTTGGTTCATGCGCGGTACCCCAAGTGCCATGAGCTTGCTGCTCGGTATTACCGTGCGTAACCTCGAGCGCATCGCCTACTTTGCAACGTACGTCATCTTAAATGTTGATGAAACCAAGCGCGACCAATATCTGGCTGATATTGAAGCCGAGACCGAAGCCGGTCGTATGGCGATCAAGATGCGCTACGAAAAAGAAGCTGAGGCCGAAGGTGCTGACGTGAAGGCTCTGGCCGAAGCGCAGTCACGTGAAGTCGAAGACTTGAACGAAAGCTACGAGCTCAAGAAAAGCCAGCTCGAGAGCCTGGTAAAGAGCGCTCTGATTGCCGAAACAGATTTTCGTAATCTTCCAGAAGAATACGAGGAACTAGCTGAAGTCGGTATGGGCGGCACGGCTCTAAAAGCCCTCCTTGACCAAATCGACCTGCCAAAGCTGATCGCTCAGCTATCTGAAGAAGTCGCCAGTGCCAAGGGCCAGCGTGAGAAGAAACTTCTGAAGCGCCTTAAGGTGCTTGAAGGTATGCAAGCTGCTGGTATTAAGCCAAGCAGCCTGACGCTGACTGTTCTACCAGTTATTCCACCAGACCTTCGTCCGATGGTACAACTGACCGGTGGCCGCTTTGCGACCTCAGACCTTAACGATCTGTATCGTCGCGTGATTAACCGTAACAACCGTCTCAAGAAGCTGATCGATCTCAATGCGCCCGAAGTCATTCGCCGCAACGAAATGCGTATGCTCCAAGAAGCCGTTGACGCCCTGATCGATAACAGTGCTGCCCGTGGTGGCCGTGCTGTGAACGCCACTGGTGGTCGCCGCCGCCTGAAGTCAATTTCTGACATGCTCAAGGGTAAACAGGGTCGTTTCCGCCAGAACCTGCTCGGTAAGCGTGTCGACTACTCGGGACGATCTGTCATCGTGGTTGGTCCAAAGCTCAAGATTAGCGAATGTGGTCTGCCAAAGCAGATGGCGCTTGAACTATTCAAGCCATTTGTCATTAGCTGGCTGCTGCGCGAAGAGCACGCACACAACATCCGTTCGGCTACTCGTTTGATCGAAGCCGGTGACACGGTTGTCTGGGATGCGCTTGATGCCGTCATTGAAGGCAAGTATGTCCTTCTGAACCGTGCACCCTCACTTCACCGACTTAGTATCCAGGCTTTCCAGCCAAAGCTGGTTGATGGAAAGGCTATCCAGCTGCACCCACTCGTGGCCAACGGTTTTAACGCCGACTACGACGGTGACCAGATGGCTGTCCACCTCCCACTTTCAGACGAAGCGCAGCGTGAAGCTCGCGAGCTGATGAGTGCCACCAACAACCTGCTGAAGCCTGCCGATGGTGCCCCAGTGCTCAACATCGGACAAGACGTGGTGCTTGGTAACTACTACCTGACCTACGAAAAGCCAAGCGTACAGACCAAAGATGTAAAGGGTTACAGCTCGGTGTACGAAGCCGAACTCGCCTACGACAACAAGTACCTGCAGCTCCAGACACCTATCCGTATCTTTGCCAAGGGCAAGATTCGCGATACCACCCTGGGCCGAGTCTTCTTTAACGAGATACTGCCTGCTGACTTCCCGTACGACAACAGCGTGCAAAACAAGAAGCAGCTCAAGAAAGTACTTGCCAAAGTCTTTGATAAGTATGGTGCAGAAGAAACCGCCGCCACAGCTGACCGCATGAAAGGCCTGGCCTTCCGCTTTGCGACCGTGGCCGCTGTCTCGACCGGTAAAGACGACTATCTGCACTTTGACGAAGTCTCTGAGTTTGTGGCCGAAGGTGACGCCAAAACGGCGCTTATCTCTGACCAGTTTGACCAGGGTCTTATCACCGAGGAAGAGCGTTACAGCCTGACCGTCGGTGCCTGGCGTGCCGTCGACAGTAGTGTGACCGAATTCCTGCAAAACGAGCTCAAGACTATGGACACCAGCATTAGTGTCATGGTCAACTCCGGAGCCCGTGGTGATATCTCTAACGTTAAGCTCGCGAGCGCTATGGTGGGAATCATGGTGGACGCTGCCAGCCGTGAGATCGAGCTACCTATCCGTAGCAGCTACAAGAAGGGACTCAGCTCACTCGAGCAGTTCGTGGCTACCCGTGGTGCACGTAAGGGTCTGATCGACACCGCGCTTAAGACCGCCGACTCAGGTTATCTGACTCGCCGTCTGGTGGATGTATCTCAGGACGTCTTCACTGTGGCAGACGAAGCTGGTGACGATGATGGCTTTGCGATCTACCGCAGCGAATCTAAAGACACAATGATCGCCTTTGGCAACCGTCTGTTTGGCCGCTTTACGGCTGAAGCAGTCGGTGACTACATCGGTAAAGACGAGCTGATTACCCGCGATATCGCTGACGCTATCGAAGCTGACGCCGATATTACGAGTGTAAAAATTCAGTCTGTTCTTTCGACCAAGAGCCTGAAGGGCATCCCACAAAAGAGCTACGGTATTGATATGTCAACCGGTAGTCTGGTCGCCAAAGACCAGCCCGTTGGTGTGATCGCTGCTCAATCTGTGGGTGAGCCTGGCACGCAGCTGACGCTCCGAACTTTCCACGCCGGTGGTGTGGCTGGTGGTGACATTACGCAGGGTCTCCCTCGTGTCGAAGAGCTCTTTGAAGCTCGTACACCGAAGGGCCAGGCGACCATCACAGAAGTTACTGGCCTCGTGGATGTCTGGGAAGACGGCAAGAAATATGTCGTTCAGGTGACACCTGAAGCCGGTCACGTCGAGCGCATTGCGCTGGAAGGCCGCACGGTTACCGTCAAGGCTGGCAGCAACGTTAAGGTTGGCGATGTCCTGGCTACCGCCGAGGGCGAAGCCAAGCCACTCGTGGCACCATTTGACGGTGTCGTCGAAGTCGCTGAAGATACACTGGTGCTAGCTGCAAACGCTGGTTCACCTGTCCGCTACGAAGTACCTGGTACGACACAGTTGACTGTGAAAGCTGGTGACGTCGTGGAAGCGGGTGACCGTCTGACGATCGGATCATTGAACCTGCATGATCTCATGCGCCTCAAGGGTACTGAATCCACACAGCGTTACATCATCAACGAAGTCCTGCGTATTTACGCCGCTCAGGGTCAAGACGTGGCCGACAAGCACTTGGAGATCATTGTTCGCCAAATGTTTAGCCGAGTCCAGGTGGAAGATCCGGGTGATGGCAGCTTTGTCACCGGTGATATCGTCTCTAAGGCCGCTGTGGTTGATGCCAACGCCAAACTGGCCGCAGAAGGTAAAGAGCTAGTTCAGTACACCCAACTACTGCTTGGTATCACCAAGGTATCTATCTGGAGCGATAGCTGGCTATCGGCCGCCTCATTCCAAGATACGACTCGCGTGCTCATCAACGCCGCTACCAACGGACGCGCCGACCACTTGCACGGTCTTAAAGAGAACGTCATCATTGGTCGCAAGATTCCTGTGGGAACGGGTGTTGAAACCTACACCGAGCCCGACGCTATCGAAGACGATCTCGAGCATATTGCCGAGCTCTAAACCTTCGTTGGTTTTACAAAACACCCTCAGCCATGAGGGTGTTTTGGTTGGAGATGAGCCGCCCACTACTCCTCGCGTTACCGGTAGACAAACAGAGTAACAGCTGCTATAATCACACATGAGTTTCCTAATTCGATTATTCTTATAAGCGTGTGTGCTAGGGGAATAGATCGATGAAGAGGCAATATCAGATATGCTGAATCTGAATTGCGATTAAATAGTAATCAATTAAGGGAGTTATTTTCTCTATGCCAACAATCAATCAGTTGGTACGTAAGCCTCGTAAGGTTGCCGGCAAGAAATCGAAGTCACCAGCTCTCGGACGCATTCACAATGCGCTCAAGACTCGGTACTACGAACAAAACGGCCCCCTCAAGCGTGGTGTATGTATCAAAGTAACGACTAAGACGCCAAAGAAGCCGAACTCGGCCCTTCGTAAGGTTGCTCGTGTTCGTCTGACGAACCAGCAAGAAGTTTGGGCCTACATCGGTGGTGAAGGCCACAATCTGCAAGAACACGCCGTTGTGCTGGTTCGCGGCGGTCGTGTGCCAGACCTTCCAGGTGTTCGTTACCATATCGTCCGTGGCGCACTTGACCTTCAGGGCGTTTCAGGACGCAAACAAGGCCGTTCTAAGTACGGTACGAAGAAGGAGAGCAAGTAATGCCTCGTAAAGTCACCAAGAAACTCCAACGTGAACTCAAGCCTGATCGCAAGTACCAAAGCGTGCTTGTACAGCGTTTAATCAACAAGTCGATGCTAAACGGCAAGAAGCTTGTTGCCGAGCGTGCCGTCTACGGTGCTCTTGAGCAAGCTGCTAAGAAGCTTGATAGTGAAGATCCACTCGAAGTGTTTGAAAAAGCACTTCGCAACATCGCACCAAATTTCGAGGTTAAATCTCGTCGTGTCGGTGGTGCCAACTACCAGATTCCTTTCCCGGTATCCGGTCACCGTCAGCTGCACTATGCCTTTAGCTGGCTGGTTCAGTCTGCCCGTAGTCGTAAGGGTATGCCATACGAAAAGCGCCTCGCCGCTGAAATCGTCGATGCCTACAACGAAGCCGGTAATGCCTTCAAGAAGAAGGAAGACACCCACAAGATGGCCGAGGCCAACCGCGCCTTTGCTCACTTTGCACGAGGTTAATCCTCGCGACCAGATAGCCAACCAAGAGCCTCATTACGCTCGTGATGAGGCTTTTTAGTATTTAAATTTAAGCCATAAAGAGCGTGAAGCATCTTTGACGGCAATTGATTCTGGTGCCACGCGCCACACTAAGATGAAGGCGAGAATCACGGCGAAGCCACACATAATCGATGGAATGCCCGATACGGTTGCTGGGTCAATAATATTGATGGCTGTAGTTGGAATCAAAAATGCAGAATAGCCAAGCGCTAGCGAGCGAAGCGCTTTAGAATACTTCTTCATAGTCGAAGAATAATTAAGCGCCATACCGACACCTACCACCAACCACCCGTAGTAGTAAAGGGTATAAAGAGATGCAGAAGCGGCATGGGTGTCGAAAACCGCATAATTGGCGTAGCATGTCTGGCCCGAGATAGCGGTAGTGGCAAACGCATAGTACGCCACAAAGGCAACAGCGCTTGCATATACTGCAATAAGAAGCGGCAGGCTATGTTTCTTGGCTATGGCAAGCGTCAGGTGGATTCCAAGCGGAGGTAGTAGGGTAATAGCGCTATACCCAAGCCGCGACCAGGTGCCCCCCTGCATACCCATACCTCCACAGATCATGTATTCAGCGGCCTGAAAGGTGGCGAGGCAGACAAGGATAACCACTACAAGTCGCGTAATAACCGTCATCTTATATCGCCAGATTACATAAAAGGCAAACGCAATCTCGATAAGAAACGTTGCCAGCATGACAGGTGGAGAAAAACAGCAAAGCTTAATCGAATCTGGAGATTTCATGAGTGTGCTTATTATACCAAAGACTTTACAAATCGTTTATGTTTTTGTATAACTATGTTCAGATGAGAGTAAAAACAAACATGGGACTAGAGGATTAGATGAATCTAGTGAGGCAGCTTCGTTTTGAAAGCCCGCCCCACTTGCCACCTCTGAGTGCTGCGCCCATACTTCAGCACTACGACATAGAAACAAAGCGTTTATCTGCCGATTATCAATTAGCTGCACCTGTTGATGAACGTGGAATTGTCGATATCTACGCAACTGTTGATACTGCCTTGAACTTGGTGGATCCAGAATACGTGTGGCCGCGAGACAGTCCGCAGCCAGATATCCATCATTTTGTGTGGGAGCGAGCTAAATACCATCCGCGGTATTGGAACGAAAGTCATGTACCGAGGGATTATCGTGAAATCCCATTTCATAAAGGATACATGCCTCGTCAGTTTCATGACTTCTTGCATACCGTCATGACGCCGCCTCCTATTCCGTCACTGGAGGTAATGCAACGACGAGTCGCATCATACGAAGTGGCAAGGGATTTGTTTTTGGCAGCACGGCAAGCGATCATGTTTAATCGTCACCCAGAGCATCTAAGTGGTGTAAGATTATCACCTACTGGTGAGCTAGAACTCGAAGAGGATATTCTGCAGACAATTTGTCAAAATATGCAAGATAATTTCACCCGTCTCCATGCTCATGTCCAACAGGACAATGAGTTTATTTCTCCTAAAGACGCCATCGATGCGCCCCTTGAAACAATAGCTAGGACCCTAGGGAAGATAGCAGCACATGATGGTATTAACCTTTTTCCAAAAATATACGGCAACCGAAGGGCTGCATAGTGTCAAACTTAGTGGTATAGGTACCTTATTTATCTAGCCTTCTAGTCTAGCGAGAAAGGCATAATTTTGCTATAATTACACGTAAAGTGCTATTTTTTATGGCAAAAATTAAGTAAATCGAAGGAAAAGTATAACTCTATGGCAGAAAAGAATGTCCCCCTGAAGGACTACCGCAATATCGGCATTATCGCGCATATTGACGCCGGTAAAACAACCACCACCGAAGGCATTTTGTACCGAACCGGTATCAACCACAAGATTGGTGAAGTCCGTGGTGCCGATGGAGACAGCGCAACTACTGACTGGATGGCGCAGGAAAAAGAGCGTGGTATCACGATTACCTCTGCGGCCGTCACGTGTTTCTGGAAGGGTCATAAAATCAACATCATTGATACCCCAGGTCACATCGACTTTACTGCTGAAGTTGAACGTTCGCTTCGTGTGCTTGACGGCGCCGTGACGATTTTCGATGGCAAGATGGGCGTTGAAGCTCAATCTGAAACCGTATGGCGCCAGGCTAACAAATATGGCGTCCCTCGCATCTGTTTCATTAACAAAATCAACCAGACCGGTGGTGATTTCTATAAATCACTTGACTCGATTCATAACCGTCTCTCGAAACAAGCCCTTCCGGTTCACCTACCGATTGGTTTTGAGAAAGATATCAACGGCGTTGTTGATCTCGTTGACATGAAAGCCTACACCTACGCTGACTACACCGACAAAGCGCTTATCCCAGGTGAGATTCCAGCTGACATGCTTGAAAAGGCAAAAAACGCTCGTAGCCTACTCGTTGAGGCGGCTGTCGAGGCTGATGACGACCTATTTGAACGTTACCTGGAACAAGGCGAAGACTCTATTACCGAGTCAGAACTAAAAGGTGCGCTCCGTAAACGCGTCCTTGGTGGCGACTTCTTCTTGGTTAGTGGTGGTGATGGACGTGGCGTCATTGTTGAGAAGCTCCTCGACATCATGGCTGATTACCTGCCAAGCCCACTCGACGTTGATGCTATATGGGGTATTAACCCGAAATCAGGCGACAAGGTAGATCGTAAACCAGCGGCTGATGAGCCAATGGCAGGTCTGGCCTTTAAGATTGCGACCGATCCGTTTGTTGGAAAATTGATTTTTGTCCGTGTCTACTCGGGTGTCTTACACGCGGGTTCATATGTTTTGAACACGACGACAGGCGAAAAAGAGCGCGTGGGACGTATTGTGCGTATGCACGCCGACAAACGTGAAGAAATCGATGAAGTGGGAGCTGGCGATATTGCGGCAGTTGTGGGGCTCAAAAGCACCTTTACGGGTCATACGCTTTGTGATGTTGCTCACCCGATAGCTCTCGAGAGTATTACATTCCCAGAGCCGCCAGTTGCAATTGCTGTCGAACCGAAGACAAAGGCCGACCAAGAAAAAATGGGTGTTGCTCTGCAGCGTCTCGCAGAAGAAGACCCAACCTTCCGTGTGCACACCGATGAAGAAACTGGTCAGACGATCATGTCTGGTATGGGTGAACTGCACCTCGACATCCTGATTGATCGCATGAAACGTGAGTTTAAGGTAGAAGCCAACATCGGTGAGCCACAAGTGGCTTTCCGCGAATCGATCAAAGGTACTTCCGCTGTGCAAGGTAAGCACGCCAAGCAATCTGGTGGACGTGGTCAGTACGGTGATGTCTGGGTACGTTTTGAACCGAACGAACCAGGTAAAGGCTTTGAATTCTCTGACGAAATCAAGGGTGGTGTCGTACCACAAGAATACCGTAAGCCAGTCGAGCAGGGTATTCGAGAAACACTCGATGGTGGTGTGATTGCTGGTTACCCAGTCGTGGACGTTAAAGCCACGCTCTACGATGGTAGCTACCACGATGTTGACTCCAGCGAGCTCGCCTTTAAGCTAGCCGGTGCGCTGGCTACCCGCGAAGGTATCAAGCAGGCCAAGCCAATTCTGCTCGAGCCTGTTATGCGCGTCGAAGTCACGACCCCTGAGGAATTCATGGGTGATGTGATTGGTGACCTGAACGCTCGCCGTGGCCGGATTGAAGCGATGGAAGACTTGCAAGGTGGCGCCAAGCTGGTCCGAGCTATCGTGCCGCTTGCCAGCATGTTTGGTTATACCAACGACATTCGTTCTATGAGCCAAGGTCGTGCTGCTAGCACGATGGAACTGGCGCAGTACGAAGAAGTACCACCAAACGTTGCGCAGGAAATAATTGAAAAGCGCAGCAGCAAGTAGGCGCATGAGCACCACCGTTAATACGGTGGTGTTTTTAGGGTCAAAACTCTTTACTAACTGAGAAAAAGCCTGTATACTTAAGCTCATACGTCGTGGAGTCTGTTATAGATTGCGCGCGAAAATTATCAATAAGAGGAGAAATAATCCAAATGGCAGATTTCGATCGAACCAAGCCGCACGTTAACGTCGGAACCATGGGTCACGTTGACCACGGTAAAACAACCCTAACCGCTGCAATTACATCTGTACTTGCCAAGCGCCTTCCAAGCGACACCAACAAAAAAGTTGACTACGCTCAAATTGACAACGCTCCAGAAGAGCGAGCACGTGGTATTACCATTGCTTCATCTCACCAGGAATACGAGTCTGAAAAGCGTCACTACGCTCACGTCGACATGCCAGGTCACGCCGACTACGTCAAGAACATGATCACCGGTGCTGCCCAGATCGACGGCGCTATCCTCGTGGTAGCCGCTAACGACGGTCCGCTGCCACAAACCCGTGAGCACGTACTGTTGGCTCACCAGGTGAACGTACCTAAGATCGTAGTCTTCCTGAACAAGATGGACCTCGCTGACCCTGAGCTCGTAGAGCTGGTTGAAATGGATGTTCGTGAACTGCTGACCAAGAACGGTTACGACGGTGACAACGCTCCAATCATCAAGGGTTCTGCTACTAAAGCCCTTGAGGGTGACGCAGCTTCTGAAGACGCTATTATGGAACTCGTTAACGCCCTTGATACATACGTTGAAGAGCCAGTTCGTGACCTCGACAAGCCATTCCTGATGCCAATCGAAGACGTTTTCTCGATCAAAGGTCGTGGAACCGTGGCGACTGGCCGTATCGAACAGGGTATCGTCAAATTGAACGACCCAGTTGAAATCGTCGGCGTGAAAGCTACTCAGCAATCAGTTGTAACTGGTATTGAAGCCTTCAAAAAGAACCTGAACCAAGGTCAAGCTGGTGACAACGCTGGTATCCTGCTTCGCGGTATTGAGCGCGAACAAATCGAGCGCGGCCAGGTGCTTGCAAAACCAGGTTCTGTTTCTCCACACACCGAGTTTGAAGCTGAAGTTTACATCTTGAAGAAAGAAGAAGGCGGCCGACACACACCATTCACCAAGGGTTACAAACCACAGTTCTACTTCCGTACAACTGACGTAACCGGTGAAGTTGAGCTTCCAGCTGACAAAGAAATGGTAATGCCAGGTGACACACTGACCTTCAAGGTTAAGCTGCTCGCCCCAATCGCCATGGAACAAGGTCTTAACTTCGCTATCCGCGAAGGTGGCCGTACTGTTGGTGCCGGTGTTGTAACCAGCATTACAAAATAATTAGAGCTCTAATTATCAAAAAACCTCCGAGTAATCGGAGGTTTTTATTTTTTAGGGTATAAAGCAAACACCCGCCAGTCCCGAAGGACCAGCGGGGTCTACTTGCGGATGGCGGGTTAGGAACTCGGGAAGGAGCTCATCTCTGAGATTCTGTCCTTGTCACCGAGAACGATAATGGAATCATCATGCACCACGTATACCCGTCGAACAGGGAAGCGCGTTCCGCCCGTCTCATCTGCAGCGTTGAAGTAGCTAGTTACTCGCGTAATAACTTCCTCCAAGTTGGCTTTCGCCGTAAGGCCAGGCAGCTTGACGGCAATAGTGCTGCTTGCGGGCCACCACCGATTGTTGAACTCAACAGTGACATCGAGCATGTCGGCCTGAAGGGCCTTGATGACAGACTCAATACCGGTGTAGGGTCCTGCGTCGCAGCGTACGACGGCACTTGTCCCATCGTCAGTGGTGATCCACTGCATATCGGGGATGCCATCAATAGTGGAGATGTCCATAGGTGCTCCTATTCCGAATAGGTTGTGCTATAAATACTAACACAAATACCGATATTAGTCAATAGTCTGGTGACAATACACCAATTATGATATAGTAGAAAAGTATATAAATTCTACCGAGAACTCGGCCAGCCATGAGAAGATATGAAGTGAGCAGAGGTTACGGTATAGCACATAAGAAGGAGTTATCTCAATGGCAGATACCAAAGCAGAAGGACTGCGTATTCGCATCCGTCTAAAAGCCTATGACCACAAGGTCATCGACCAGTCAGCAAAACAAATCATCGATACGGCGATTCGTACCGGTGCCAGCATTGCCGGCCCTGTACCACTGCCTACCCGACGCAGCACGTTTACAGTGGTAAAAAGCCCACACGTCTACAAAATGGGCGGTGAAGCGTTTGAAATGCGCGTACACAAGCGTCTGATCGACATCACCAACGCGACGCCAAAGACCATCGATAGCCTGCAAAACCTCAGCCTTCCCGCTGGCGTGGACGCAGAAATACGCATGTAGCTTAACTAGCGTCTATATAAAAATATATCCGGCATGTACCGGATATATTTTTTATGCCAAAGACAGCTAATTTTTGTTTGCGTTGCTTCGAAGAGCTTCGCCTAGTTTTTGCAGCTCTTGTTTGTTGAGTTCAGATTGGACGCTATTGGCATCCACGAGATCGTACAATGAGTTAATCTTCACCTGCAGGGAAGCCACGTAAATGCCTACGGAGAGGACTGCCGCACCGATAATTACCCAGTACAGAGACTGTTGCGTAAAGCCGAACGACCAAAAGCCACGATCGACAGGAGCCACATGGAATGATCGTACTTCTGATGCTCGTGCTTTTGCGCGCGGTTTTTTTACCGCTGTCTTCTTTGTATTGGTCTTCTTGATTGCCATACTATTCCTCATATTGTTAGGTATCTAATGCCTGCATTATCTCACTAAAGCTATCAAAAACGCAAGCGGTTTATGCTATAGTGGCATATGACTATGGCATCAAAACAAAAACCACGACCACGAACCTACGCCCGCAACCGCAGCTTTAGCCGCAAAGGTTACGAAAAGATATTTGAATCCGACGGAGAGTATCTGCTAAAACTCATTGTTTGCGTGCTACTCGCGACATTCTGGATCAAATTTAGCCAACCGTTTACGTGGCTCGGTATGACGTTTGCAGCTCTACCTGTAGGGTTGATCGTCGGGCTGATTATCGTCGGTCGGTTTGAGAAGTTTCAAGCCAACCGCAAGATCTGGTATGCCGTTATTATCGTGGTTGGCATCATTAGCTATTTTGAGCCGGCCGGTATCGTCATCTAGACCAGAATCTCCTACATCTACATTGCTGCCAGGAACAGTTGACAACAGTGGTCATTCTCTGGTACACTTGTATGGTAACTTATTACGTAATAACAAGTCTCTCTTGGTGAATTGGTAGGTCTACTCCGTAGAAACCCCCTTCCACCAAGAGTTTTAAGTGGGAGCGAAATGCAATGAAAGCACTTCTCGGTACCAAAATTGGTATGACCCAAATCATTAGCGAGAGCGGCGCGGCTATTCCAGTCACGTTGATTCAAGCTGGCCCTGTGACTGTGACTCAGGTAAAGTCCGTCGAATCCGACGGCTACAACGCAGTTCAAGTGGCATATGGTGAGGGTAAGAAC
>Ga0172380_10000298_pt1 | contig 101799 bp, 82 predicted proteins | sample Leawe162metaG_FD_119747 | JGI IMG/M metagenome (GOLD analysis project Ga0172380, IMG submission 119747) | Leachate microbial communities from a municipal landfill in Southern Ontario, Canada - Leachate well 162 metaG | ecosystem: Engineered > Solid waste > Landfill > Unclassified | place...
CGGGCATCATGAAGGGCACCGAGAAGCCAGACTATGCTGCGGCGGTCGACCTTCTGACGCGCGCTGCAATCAAGGAAATGATCATTCCGTCATTGCTGCCCGTGCTGTCGCCAATCGTGCTGTTCGTCGTCATCAATGCCATCGCCGGCAAGGGCGCGGCGTTCTCGGCCGTCGGCGCGATGCTACTCGGCGTGATCGTCACGGGCATCTTCGTTGCCATCTCGATGACCTCGGGCGGTGGTGCCTGGGACAACGCCAAGAAGAGCTTCGAAGACGGTTTCGTCGACAGTGACGGCGTGAAGCACGTCAAGGGCTCGGAAGCGCACAAGGCATCGGTCACGGGTGATACGGTCGGCGATCCCTACAAGGATACAGCCGGTCCCGCCGTCAATCCGGCGATCAAAATCACCAATATCGTGGCGTTGCTCTTGCTCGCGGTGCTCGCGCACTGGTGAGCCGACGCTGATCCATCAAATGAAAAAGGCTCCGGGTCATCCGGAGCCTTTTTTTATTTCGCCGAACGTTCGCGGGCGAGAGATATGCGTCGCTGGAGCCTTTCCGATTTTGGTGGAAGCGCGGACAGGCTCTAGCTCTTTGTTTTGTCGTGCTTCTTATCGGAAAATCGGTGCCCACTTTTCCGGAAGCACTTTAGCCGACGAGATTCGGATCCTCGCTGTCGTGCTCATGCCCGATCGCCTCGAGCAGCCGCTTATCGAGACGATCCGCACGCAGGATCACTTTCTGAAAATGGACGTCCTTGACGGCTGTGCGCGGCACGGCGAATTCGCCGGCATTTTCGACGTAAATGACGATGGACGTTTCGTTGACCTCGCGAACGGCGCCGATGCCTTCCTGGCCGTCGGCAATGAAAGCTATGAAGCCTTCTTCGATATTTTCGGTCATGACGCTACCTGCCCGGTGTTGAGAGGCGAGCATAGAACGGGACGGCGAGAATTTCGCCCGTCAATTTAGGATCGCGCATCAGGCCGACACGGCGAGCCAGCACAGCAGCGCTAGCGCGCGGCACAACCAGCATTGCCGGACGCGGCACGGACGTCGTTAACCGCCGAATGCGCTGCCGGCTCCGAAGAGCTGCTGCTTCCCGAGATTGCGGAACATCTGGTTCAGGATGGTTTCGTCGCGGCCGCCTGGAGCCGGGGTCTTGCGGCTGACGAAGTCGAAGACCTTGCCGTCCTTCAAGCCATAATTGGCGACGTGATCGACGGTGCCGCCTTTGGTGAAATAGACGGCAACCACCTGGCGGCTTTGCTCGGTCGGAAGGAAGAAGGAGGTCTGCGTGTCGGTGCTCGAGATGTAATAGAAGGCGCGGCCATCGCCGATGATGGCGGTCGTCGCAGGCGTACCGAGGGCAGCACGCACCTGGTCCTGGCTCATGCCGGCCTGGACGGCCTGCAGGTCCGTATCCTTGAACACCTGGCCATGCTTCGTGACCGTCCCGCCGCAGCCGGCCAGCGCCAAAAGAGAGGCGAGGGCGATAAGACGGCACGTCGCCGCCACAAGCCCTTCGGTCTTGCCATGCTGTCGCATTCGACCCTTCATCCCCTCAGAATCGCTTCGCTCTCTGACGTGCTGTGTTTAGAATGCGCATCAGAAGCGGGCAACGCGAGCCATACGCGATGCCGCGCACGATCCCCAGACATTTCCCTCGGCTCCCAGGCGGATCAAGGAACCTTACAAGCTATGTTGCACTGGTTCAGGCGACGCGCGGAAGCTCACCGCACAGCAGAAAAGCTTTATGGCAGCGTCGTGGCCGCGGCCCGGCATCCGGCTTTTTATAGGGACATGGGCGTCCCTGACACACCCGAAGGCCGGTTCGAATTGGTCGCAGCGCATCTCTTTCTGATGCTCGAGGGCCTGAAGGGGCAGAATTCGCCCGATCCGGACGTGGCGCAGCGCACCATCGAGACGTTCGTCACCGATATGGACGACTGCATGCGGGAGATGGGCGTCGGAGACATGGTTGTCGGGAAAAAGGTGAAACGTGCCGCAGGGGCTTTCTACGAGCGCACCTCGGTTTACCGGTCGGGGCTGGCGGCGCAAGGAACAGGTCTCGAAGACGGCATCGGCCAGTATGTTTTCGCAGGCGATGCGGCCGCCGGTGACGGCGCCGCTCGTCTTGGGCGATACATGCGGGCAGCGGCGGTTCTTTCATCGGCGGAGCCGTTCGACACGCTGGTGGAGCGTGGGGGCCTTGCTCATCTCCTGGAAGGCAACGGCGTGGAGGAGGCATCGTGAACGAACATTTGCGAGAATGGGTTCACAACGTGACGGATATTCCGGCGGGTGGGCTCGATCGCGAGCGCGAAGCGAGCGAAAGTGAACGCGCGGCCATTGCAGAGGCACTCAAACTGCTGAACCTCGGACGCCTGTCGGCGCGCTATCGCATTAAACTTCAGAGCGACGGCAGCTACCGGCTTGCGGGAAGAGCGACGGCTACCCTCGAGCAGGCTTGTGTCGTGACGCTCGAACCTGTGGCTGACGAGATCGACGCACCGTTCGACGTTGAGTTTCGCCACGAGGTCGCCAATGCGGAGGACGAGGCAAGCGTGCTCGCGGGGCCGGATGTCGATATTCTCGAACGCGGCGTTATTCCAGTCGGCCGTATCGTTTTCGAGACAGTTTCCGCGTCGCTCGACCCTTATCCGCGCCGCCAAGGGGCGGAGTTCGATTGGCAGGACCCGCGTCAGTCTGATCCAAAAGAAACAAGCGCGTTCGCGGCTCTGTCGCAGCTGAAGAGCAAAAAATAGCTCTCCTGCGGCAACCGTGCATGAGGCGCTATTTCGCCTTGTTCGCGGGCTTCAAAAGATTATGGTCTCGACGAATTTCGGGGTTAGAACAGGTTTAAGATCGAGTCCGGCGGAATGTTGCGCCGAACGCGAGCCTTGGCCGGTCGGCGAGCATGGCGAGCCAGAAGACAATCGCAATCGACGCAATGGGCGGCGACCACGGACCAGAAGTCCTGGTTCCTGGAGCCGCGCTTTCGCTCGAGCGGCAACCGGCGCTGGGTTTCATCTTTTTCGGCGACAAGACCCGTATCGATGGGGCGCTTGCGCAGCATCCGGCGCTCGCGGCGCGGTCGCGCGTTGTTCACACCGACCACATCATCTCGATGCACGAGAAGCCGAGCCAGGCCCTGCGTCGCGGCAAGGGCTCGAGCATGTGGCTCAGCCTCGAAGCCGTCAAATCGGGCGAGGCGGACGCCGCCGTTTCGGCAGGCAATACCGGCGCGCTGATGGCGATCGCCAAGCTCGTTCTCAGGCCGATCGCGGGCATCGAGCGCCCGGCCATTGCGGCGCTGTGGCCGACGATCAAATCGGAAAGCATCGTCCTCGACGTCGGCGCCAACATCGGTGCGTCGGCGGATCAACTCACTGTCTATGCGCTGATGGGCGCGGCGATGGCGCGCGCCTTGTTCCACGTCGAGCGGCCCTCGGTCGGGCTGATGAACGTCGGAACCGAAGAGATGAAGGGCAACGAGGAAGTGAAGGCGGCGCATGCGCTGCTCAAGTCAGTCGAGGCGCTGCCGCTCGACTACAAAGGTTTTGTCGAGGGGGATCAGATCGGGCAGGGCGCCGTCGACGTCGTCGTCGTCGAGGGCTTCGCGGGCAATATCGCGCTCAAGACCGCGGAGGGCACGGCCCGGCAGATCGGCACCTACCTCAAAGCCGCAATGACCAGCTCGTTCATGAGCAAGCTCGGTGCGCTTTTTGCCCAAGGCGGCTTCCGCGTCCTGAAGCAGAAAATGGACCCGCGACGGGTTAACGGCGGCACATTCCTCGGGCTTAACGGTATTGCGGTGAAGAGCCATGGCGGCACCGATGCCTTCGGATTTGCGAGCGCCGTCGATCTTGCTTACGAAATGGCGGATTCGGGTTTGATCGCGCGCCTGACGGCTGATATCGACGGTTTTCATCATCGGCTGTCGGCGGCCAGTGGCGGCGGTGTTTCGCCCGAACGTTCCGCCGGCGGCGCGCTCGGAAAGGTCTAGGCGTGGTCGCAGTCCTTCGTTCGGTTATTCGCGGTGTCGGCGCGCATTTGCCCAAGCGCATCGTCTCGAACGAGGATCTGTCGAAGATCGTCGACACGAGCGATGCGTGGATCCAAGAGCGCTCAGGGATCGCCAATCGTCACATCGCGGACGAAACGGAAAAGACGTCCGATCTCGGCGCGGCGGCCGCGAAGCAGGCGCTGGTGCGCGCCGGCATAGATCCGATCGACATCGACCTGATTGTTTGCGCGACGGCGACCCCGGACCGCACGTTTCCGGCGACCGCGGTTCGCATTCAGTCAATGCTTGGTGTCACCAAGGGCGCGGCCTTCGACGTGCAGGCGGTGTGCTCGGGCTTCGTCTACGCGCTGGCGATTGCGGACAATTTTTTGAAGACGGGGCAATCGAAACGCGCCCTTGTCATCGGCGCGGAGACGTTTTCGCGCATTCTCGACTGGTCGGACCGTTCGACGTGCGTGCTGTTCGGCGACGGTGCCGGGGCGGTCGTTCTCGAAGCTCAGCCGCAACACGGCACGCGCAACGATCGCGGCATCCTCGCGACGCGGCTGCGGTCGGACGGGCGCTACGAAGACCTGCTCTATGTCGACGGCGGGGCGGGTTCGACGAAAACGGTCGGACATCTGCGGATGAACGGGCGCGAAGTTTTCCGGCACGCCATCCAGAAGATCTCCGGCGTCATCGAGGAGACGCTCGTTGAAACCGGCTATGCGGCGGACGAGATCGATCTCTTCATTCCGCATCAGGCTAACAAGCGTATTCTCGACGGCATCGCGAAAAAGCTCGGTGTCGCGCCCGAGAAGATCGTCATGACGCTGCACAAGCACGGCAATACGTCGGCCGCGTCGATCCCGCTCGCTCTCAACGAGGCCTTCGAGGCCCATAGGGTCAAGGAAGGCAGCCTGATCCTGATGGAGGCGATGGGCGGCGGATTCACCTGGGGTGCGGTGCTGGCGCGCTGGTAGCCGGCACGCTCTTGCCTCAGAGGAAAAATTGCGCGCTCCGGCAACTTTTTATGTGCTTCTTCAACGCATTACGTTGACCCCGCGACCAACTGCCGCTACCATGATTGGTCTGCGGCGTGGATGGGAGAATAAAAAATGGTCGGCAAGACATTGACGAGGGCGGATCTGGCGGAAGCCGTCGTCTCAAAAGTCGGGCTGCCGCGCAACGAAAGCCAGGATCTCGTGGAGCGTGTGCTCGAAGAAATTTCGGGCAGTCTCGCGGAAGGCGATCCCGTCAAGCTCTCGTCGTTCGGCTCGTTCGGAATTCGGCAAAAGGGCGAGCGCGTCGGGCGCAATCCGAAGACCGGCGAGGAAGTGCCGATCACGCCGCGCAGAGTTCTGGTGTTTCGTCCTTCGAACATCATGAAGGACCGCATCAACAAAGGTCACGTGAAGCGCTAGCGGCGCTTCCCCGTTGAATGCGGGTGACGGCACGGGAGATATTCCCGCGACGACTTCGGCAAATTGGAAAGGCAGTGGCGATGAGCAAATCGGCGGAAGCGTTTCGCACGATCGGAGAAGTCGCTGACGAACTGGAAATCCCGAAGCACGTGTTGCGGTTCTGGGAAGGGCGTTTCCCGCAGATCCGGCCAATGAAGCGCGGTGGCGGCCGGCGCTATTACCGTCCCGAAGACATGGAGCTTTTGCGCGGCATTCGCACATTGCTGCACGCCGAAGGCTATACGATCCGGGGCGTTCAAAAGATTTTGCGTGAGCACGGCGTCGATCAGGTGAAGGCGGCCGCTCGGAGATCCGCCGCGCCGCAGGGTGCCGTTGATGGAGCGGCGGTAGCGCCGCAAGCGCGCAAACGCGGGCGCAAACCGATCGTCGCGCCAGCCGCCAGCGTATCTCTGCGGCAGGACGCGTCGGCTGCTCCGGAGCCGAAAGCTCCCAGCTGCGCGATGAACGTGCATGTTCTTTCCGCTATTCGCGAACTCCAGATCGCGCGCGCGATCTTGCTTGGGCAGCCTGTTGCTCAATCTACGAGCAGCCGCGTCGAGGAGGGGAAAAAGGCGCGCGTGAGCCGCACGTGAGCACGGCTGCGGCGACGGCCCGAGGAGAAGCTTCACGCGCGAGCCTTCAAGATCTCGACGTCGTGTTTGTCGATCTTGATCAATCCCGTGCGCTTATCGAGCGTGAAGAAGCGTGCACGCCTCGGCTTTCAGCGTCCGATCAGCTTCGCGCCGACAGGCTTTCCGATGATCCCGCGCGACAGACCCTTTGGCGCGGAGCGCGGATTGCGACGCGCATCGTTCTCGAGCGCACAGCAGGGCTGGAGATGCGTGGTGCGGAGTTTGTAATTGCGTCCGGTGGACGGCCGACGCTCGGTGAAGGCTGGCCGCACTTCAATGTTTCGCACACGGCGAGCGTGGCTCTGATTGCCGTTTGCCGGTCCTCGCCGGTCGGCATCGACATTGAATGCCGTCGAACATTGTCGATGTCTCCGGATCGGCGGCGGCGGATCGTTGCGGCGGCGGCTGGTCTTGCCGATGGCAACGCGATTGATCCTGAAAGCGACGTCGACGTGCTCAGGGCTTGGGTACGGCTTGAGGCCATCGCCAAGGCGCGCGGATCCGGTATCGGTGCCCTACTTACGGAAGAAGGCGTGATCGGAGGCGCCGCGAGGCTGGCGCAAAACTTCGAACAGTGTTCGCTGGCTACGGCGGCTCTCGATGTGGAGGCGCCCTATATCGCCGCCATCGCCGCCGATACGCTGCCGGTTGAGATCAGCATTCGACGCTTTCCGGTGAGCGCCGAGGCATTGCGAGATTTCCTGCACTAGCCGCGGCGATCAGCAATCGTTGCGCGCTCCTGCGCGCGCAACGTCAGGGCTTATATCCGAAGATCGTGTAGGGGTTATAGACGCGCGCCTGTTCCCTAGGCCGGTTGTTGTAGTATCGAACGCGGCGCCTTGGCGGGGCGTCGGCCTTGGATTCCCTGATCGCGGCTTTCGTCACGATCCGGCTTTTGCGTTGATCCGCATCCGCGACGGGATTCTCGGGCGGGATCACCATGGCAGTAACGGTGCCGTCCTTAACGGCATGCAGCAGGTTCGATTCCATCGGCCGCCAGCGATAGCCGAGACCGAAATCGATCGGTGTGGAGCGGCCTTTTCCGAACACGTCATTGAGCTGTGTCTGGCGTTGTCCGGCGAACAGCGGGATCGGTCCGACATAGCGGCCGTAGGGCTGCAGACGCCAGCCTTGCGCGAAGAAGCGGATCGGTATGCCGGAGTCGTCCTCCAGAATGGCATCGCTGTGCTTCAAGAGGTAATCGCGCACGGTCGAGAACTTGTCTTCGTGCATCAGGTAGGACGCGCTCTTGATGAAGCTGTCGCCGTGACCGAACGTATCGCAGAACTTCATGAAACCGCTGGCGTCGATGCCGCCGTTCGAAAGATCCGTGCTGAAATAATAGAGCGTGCGCTTCTTACCGGTATTGTCGGAGAAGATGATCTTCGCGGCCTTGGCCGTCGCGTTCGCGATCTTCTCGTCCTCAGGATGGAGCGTCCCGTCGGCCTGCAGGTCGAACAGCGAGACGTCGTAGATCGTCTTGCCCGACCGCGCCAGGAACGTCATCAGAACTGGGAGCGTGCCAGTCAACCGTCCGTGACTGAAATCGACGCGCATCGATTTGGTCCGGAAGAAGCTGTAGCTCAGCACCGAATTGAGCGAGCCGCGAAGCTCGCGCAGAGTGCCGGGAAGCTCGCCGCGCGAGAACTTGCCGAGATCGGGAACCGGGCCCGGCGGCTCGAGTCCCGCCATGATGTAAGTATCGGCCGATGGGAAGAATGCGTCCGCGTAAAGGAAGTCCGGGCCGCTGAAGAAATAGAACAGAACCGGCTGCGGGTTGGTCAAATTCTTTGAAACGAAAGAGCGGACCTTGCTCAGCTGCCGCTTTTCGAGGCCGTTCCAGGAATCATCGAAGCTTTTGGCGTGCTGTTTCCAGAATGCGTCGCCGGCGTATGTCGCGATCGGCGACGAAGCCGATGGCGGCAGGCCCGCAAGGAAGCGAGCCGTGTCATCCGGGCTCGTGCTCGCGGCGAATGAAACGTTCGATGCCGATGTCAGTGCAACGACGCATGCGCCGATGATGGTAGCGAGAAACCGCATTCTTGCCATGAGGTGATCCAATTAGATCCGAGCCGTAAGCGGGCGTGATTGGGACACTGCATAAACTCCCAAGCCCGCCAACATGATGGCGAGACCCGCGAGGGACTGTAGCGGCCGCTCTGCGATAAGGTGATACATCATAAAGCCCGTGACACCGAGAAAGATAAGTGGCGTCAATGGGTAGCCCCAAGTCCGATAAGGTCGCGTCAGGCCGGGTTCTTTTGCCCTCAACACGATGACGCCGAGCACCGCCATGAACGAGCAGAGCGTCAGACTGAATTGAATGACGTCGAGCACCGCCTCGAAACTTTGCGTCATGAGAAGGACACTGACGATCGCAAGCTGCAGCAGCAGGGCCGTCGTCGGCACGCCGTCACGTGAGGTCTGAGATAGTGGCGCGAGGAGGGGATGGTCGATGCCCATCGTCATCGTCACGCGCGGCCCGATCCACGTCATGGCGCTGATCGAGGAAATCAGTCCGATGCAGATCAGCGCGCCGACGATGCGGCCGCCGACCTCGCCGAAGATGTGCTTGCCGGCGATCAGGCCGATATCGAGCTGACCGGCCATCGCTTCGATCGGCGTCGTGTACAGGAATACCGCGTTCAGCGCGACATAGAGAGCGACGACGATGAGCGTCGCCGCGATGATGGCCCGAGGGAGACTGACCGCCGGGTCGCGGATTTCGCCGGCGATGTAGGTCGCGGCATTCCACCCGGAATAGGCATACATGACGAAGACGAGGCTCACCGCGAACGGTGCGCTCGCCATATAATTCACGTCGTTTGCCGATGGCGCGAACGAGATCGGCTGCGGTTCGCCGACGGCCAATCCGGCAATGATCAGTCCGACAATCAAGGCGGCTTTGATCAGCGTGGATACGTTCTGGAAGTTCGCCGAGTGCTTGACGCCACTCAGATGGATGAATGTGATGAGCCACGCGACGGCAAGGCCGAGAAGCAGCGGCGACGCACCCGGAACGATGCCTTTGAAATAAAAGCCAAACGCCATCGCTGCGAGCGCAATCGGCGCGGAAAAGCCGACGGTCGCGGAGATCCAGCCGGCGAGGAAGCCGATAGCCGGATGATAGATCCGCGACAGGAAATTGTATTCGCCGCCGGAGCGCGGAAAGGCCGCCGAAAGCTCGGCGTAGGACAGGGCGCCGCAAAGCGCCGCGACGCCGCCGACGATCCATAGCATCAGCACGGAGAACGCCGAGGGGATGTCCTTGACCTGAAAGCCGAGGCTGGTGAACACGCCGATGCCGATCATGTCGGCGACGGCGAGAGCGACGGCCGTCATCGTCGAGACGGTTCGGACATTGAGAGCGGGTGCCTTGGGAGACGGAGCGCTCGTGCTGGTTGAGCTGGTCATCAGAAAGGCTTGGCCCTAGCAAATTCGGCGACAGTATTGAGTCGCATAAGATCCAACAACGGTCGCCGCGACATGTTCAATTCGCGTTGCCAAAATACACCTGACGTCCAGCTGCACCGGGATTTTCGCGTTCGTGCTCGCAGGCAGGCGGAGTTCATTCGTTCTTTAACTCACGATCTGGACAATTTTGGACTTTATGGTCGCGAAAATGCTGCCTGACGCCAACTGCCTATTGCCGGCGAAGGTAAATGGAATTCTAAACTTGGCGGGACATACACTAGAGATCGATCTGTCCGCACAGAATTGCACCTAAGATCATGAATCACGGGCGACGGGGGTTCCTCGCGGCGGCATTTGGAGGTCTGGCATTAACTCTCGGTAGTGCAGGCGCTTGGGCCGCCCGCAAGACCGGAAATCATCGCCAGATTACGCCGTCAAAGACACAGGTCCGGTCGCGCACGGCGCCGCTCGCAACGGCGCGGACGGCGCTCGTCCCGTTCGACACCGCGCCATTTCCCTACCACGGCATGATGCCTGGCTCGGCTGCGCCTTTTCTGAATGTCGTCGAAGGCAGCCGCAAGGGCCACCGCACAGGCTCGGGTCGCGTCTATTGGGAAGATGAGACGTACAACGATAACCGTGTGCTACTGCACATCCCGAAGGGCTTCGACATCCGCCGTCCGGCGTTGATGCTCGTCTTCTTCCACGGTCACGGCGCGACGCTCGAGCGTGACGTGCTCGACCGCCAGAAGGTGCCGGCGCAGATTTCGGCTTCGAATGCCAATGTCGTGCTTGTGGCTCCGCAGCTTGCGATCGATGCGCGCGATTCGAGCGCCGGTAAGTTCTGGCAACCGGGCGCCTTCGGTCGATTTGTTGGTGAAGCCGGGCAGCAGCTGGCACGCCTTTTCGGCGATAAGCGGGCGCTGCGGACGTTCGCCAGCATGCCGATCGTTCTCGTGGCTTATAGCGGCGGCTACGTCGCGGCGGCGTCGGCGATCGAGCAGGGCGGCCTGAAGAAGCGCGTCCGAGGCGTGGTGCTGCTCGATTCCCTTTATGGTGATCTGGATAAGTTCGCGCACTGGATTGAGGCCGATCCGTCGGCATTTTTTGTCAGCGTCTATCTGGGATCGACGCGAAATCAGAATGCGCAGCTCGAGGGTATCCTCGCGGCACATGACGTTGACGTCAGTCCGGAACTCAACACACGGCTTGCGACGGGCGGCGTAACGGTCGCTCCCGGCGGTTCCGGCCGCCACCGCGATCTCGTAACCCATGCCTGGGTCGACTATCCGATCATCGACATCCTGAAGCGGTTGCCGGAATACCGGCGTTAGGCTTCGCGGGCGGCGCCCAAGACGTCCAATCGGGCATTTGTGATCCAGCCCACCTCATCGGCTGCCATCGCGCCTTGACGGGCGGGGAGCGTTCCTTTACCCAACGCGGACGACCGCGACGGTGGCCGTGAGGCCCGAAGAGCGGCTTTCATGACATTGGCGGGACGTCTGGGACGGAGCGTAGCGCAGCCTGGTTAGCGCACCAGTCTGGGGGACTGGGGGTCGGAGGTTCAAATCCTCTCGCTCCGACCAAACGACATGACATTGATGCTTTTGCAAATCTTCAACACGTGTCGGCGTTAAAACCGTTGGATGCGTTCCCCGATCTCGATGAAAAATTTGAAGATTTTATCCCATCAAAGACGAGTATCTAACCGTCGTTCCCGACGCGGCCAGACACCGGTTCGGTATCAACCATTCGTTGGCGAGCCGTCTGCGCCATTGTGTTGCTGAGTGCAATGCCATGCGGTTGTCTTCGGGTCGGCAAGACAAAACTCATCAAGTTCTATGCCTCGGTTATGAGTGACACAGCTCTTGCGAGCTGCCTGCTGCGCGGTCGCTTCAGTATCTCCTGACCCTGAATATGTTTTGTCGCCCATTTCACTGAAGCTCCAGACCGGTTCGCAGGTCCATGAAGCATTCGAGGCTTCCACGGCCATCGGGAAACTGAGAGCGCACATGATGACAAAACGGCGAAGCACGGCACGTCACTCCATAACGAGACCCCTTTGCTAACACCATTTGGTGGCGGGTGGGATCGGCCGTTTAGATTAGGACTGAGCTTTCTGCCTGCTACCGATGAAGCAGCCGTATTCTCATAAGATGCGCCTCGCGCGATGCCGTGCTGGCGCGGACCGTGGATCGCGAAGTCCTGCGCCGGTTCGCCCAAGTGAAGAGCGTGACCGGGCAGGCCCGGGGTAATAGCGCGCGGCGGAAAAGAGCGGACGTCTTTACCATTAATTCGAAACCTCTTTCGCGGATGCTTCCTACGCCATCCACGGCAGCTGTAATGGGGCCATGCCAAACAGCATCTATTTTCAGCCACTCCGGGATTCCGACGAACTTGGCCGAAAGGCTCTACGCGGCGGCGCGATTTCCGTTGTCGGCACGTATGGCAGCGCCATTCTACAAATTGGTGCCGCAGTCGTTTTGGCGCGGCTGCTGACGCCAGACGATTTTGGCTTGGTTGCAATCGTCACGGTTCTCACGAGTTTCGCGCCGTTTTTGATCGACTTCGGGCTGGGCGACGCCACGATGCAGCGGCGCGAGATCACCGAAGGCAATGTCAGCAGCCTGTTCTGGCTCAGCACGGCGATCGGCGCGGCCATAGCCTTACTCGTCGCCATCAGCGGTCCGGTTATCGCTTGGCTCTATCGTGATCCACGATTGGAGCCGATCGCATTCTTTTCCGCGCTTCCCTTTCTATTGGTCGGTATGACGGGGCAGCACATGGCACTGCTTCGGCGCACGATGCAGTTCACGATGATCGCACGCATTCAAATCCTGGCAACTTTAGCGGGCGTCGCCATCGCCATTCCGCTTGCGCTTCATGGGGCAGGCTACTGGGCTCTCGTTGCACGGCCAATTGTGAATGCGTTGCTTGTCGCCATCGGGGCATGGCTGGCGTGCAGCTGGAGGCCGGGTCTGCCTGAGTCCGGCGGCGAGGTCGCCTCGATGGTACGCTTCGGAATGCACGTCGTCGGATTTTCGACGACGGTGGCCGTGGCAAGATCGGTTGATCGCATTGCGCTCGGCTTATTCTATAGTCCGCACGACGTCGGGCTTTATCAGAACGCTCTCGTTTTTTATGATAACTCGATCGTCAATACGCTTGCCCAGGTTCACACCGTCGGCAGCACCGCGCTGGGCAAGCTGCAAGCCAGTCAGGAAGCCCTGAGACGGAAGTTTTATTCCGCGCTATCCGTGCTCTCCTTTTACGTCATGCCGGCCGCCGCGATCATATCCGTGACGGCGCATGATTTCGTTGTCACAATTCTCGGTGAGAAGTGGCGGGAAAGTGGACTTATCTTAAGCATCCTCGCAGTGCGCGGCATTTTTCATGTCGTACATAGTTCGCAGGGCTGGCTGCATCTCGCAATCGGCAGGCCGGATCGCTGGAGAAACTGGGGCGTCATGACGGCGTCGGCACAGGTGCTGGCGGTATTGGCCGGGCTACCGTTCGGTCCGATCGGAGTGGCGATCGCCGTTTCCATCGCCGGTTCTCTCATGGCCTTTCCGGCAATCACCTATGCAGGCAAGCCCGTCGGCATCGATGCGACATCCGCATTTCACGCGGTGAAGGCGCAATTGATTGCTTCAGTTCTAATCCTCTTGGCGGGTTGGTTCTTGCAGGATCTGTTTCCTGCCAATTTTTCAGGCGTGGCGCGGATGCTGTTATCCGGATTGTTTTGTAGTCTTTTGTATTTGAGCATTGTCGCCGGGCTATTCCACTGTACCGAACCCATTAAGGTTGCGGGAAAACTCCTGGAGGATCATCTGCCGGCAAGCTGGCGCAAACGTGTTTGAGGCTCAATCGTTGCTGCGATGCTCGGTTCGCAGGGTCAGCGAACCCGGTTAGGGATGCTGCGCGGTTCGCCTGTGAATGGCAAATAGCCGTGCTATAGCTCCCGTCCCGCGACGGGTATCGACTTGATTACGCTGTTGGGCTGCGGAGCTTGAGCACACAAGCTTTCTAGCCGGTGGGGCAAACGTACATGGGAACTGAATATCGCAGCGAGATCGTGTCCGAGAGCCGGTATGACGAGTGGCTTAAGTTCGTGGCCGCGTCTCCGGAGGGCACCATTTATGCGTTGCCACAATATTTGGCCGCTCTAAGTCGCGCGGACGGAGGACGCTTCACGCTGATTGGTGTGCGACGGGGCGATGAGCTTGCCGGAGGAGTGGCGCTCTATGAAAAAGATTCCAGATCCGGACCGTGCTCTTTCCCCCGGCCGCTCCTCTATTACAATGGCATTCTCCTGCGCCGGTTCGATACCCGCTATCCGTCCGAGCAGACGTCGCGATACCTGAAAATTATCGAAGTGCTGGAACCCGCGCTCAGGCAAAGAGGCTGCGGGCTTCTTACGTTGGCGAGCCCGAGTTCGCTGAGTGATGTACGGCCGTTCGTGGCAGCAGGCTGGGCCGCTACGCCGCGCTATTCTTATGTCGTCGATATCTCAGATACCGATGCACTTTGGAATCGCGTCGAGCAGAACTTGCGGCGCCTCGTGAAGCGCTGCGAGCGAGAGGGCGTATTGTTTCACGACAATGGTGATTTTGACGCCTTCTACAAGCTGCATGTTTCAATCATGGACCGGCGCGAGCACGGTCACTATTTGACAGACCGGACATTCAAAGCGTTTTTCCAAGACTTGCAATCGGCGTCGCTATGCCGGTTGTTCGAGGCGCGCGACACGTCTGGCCGTGTCATTGCCAGTCAGCTCGTTCTTCTTGGGCCCAATCCGATATGTCATATCGCTGCCGCGGCGACAGATCAGGAATTTCAGCGGAGTGGGGTTTCGGCGTTCCTGCGCTGGAAATCGTTCGAGGCTTTGTCGACACTCGGCTACTCTGGCGTCGACCTCACGGACGCCGCGCTGAATTCGGTTTCGCACTTCAAAAGCCAGCTTGGCGGTGAACTTCGAACGACATTCGTTCTCGATGCGCCGCGCCGTTTGTCATATCGCATGATATCGGGAGCAAGAGGCTTGCTGTCGAACATCAAAGGGTTGGCAAGGCGCTCGGGGGGGCGCGCCAAACAATGAAAACGGGCGCCGCTCAACTGTGCTCATATCTCGTTTCGCGCGGTGTCAGCCACGTGTTTGGTGTTCCAGGCAGTCAGAACATCGCGCTCTATGATGCACTCCGCCAAAGCAGCATTCATTCGGTGCTGACGACCAATGAACTGGCGGCCGGGTTCATGGCAATCGGCTATTATCGCGCTTCGGGCCGCCTGGCGCCGCTTTTCACGATTCCTGGACCTGGCTTCACGTGGGCGCTGACTCCGATTGCGGAAGCGTTGCAGGACTCCGCCGCGCTTCTCCATGTGGTCGGACGAACGCCCGGCACTGACCATCGTCGTTATCTGCAGGCCATCGATCAGCGGGCTGTCGTTGCACCGCTCTGCAAGGGAACTTTTCGGATCGATGTGGCCGCCGATATTGGGCCTGAACTCGAAAAGGCGATCGCGCTCGCTCTTAGCGGCGAGCCAGGCCCGGTCATCGTCGAAACCCTGCAAAGCGCTCTCGAAAGCGCTGCCCAATCTGACGAGCGTAGCGCGGAGCAAGATCGGCTCGATACTTCGTTGGCAGACTTGGATGATGTGGTTACGACTCTGGCGAATGCGAAGCGCCCGATTATTTTCGTCGGACAAGGTGCGATTGGGGGTTCGCAGCGTGTGCGCGAGCTTGCCGAGATGATTGGGGCGCCGGTTTGCAGCACTGCGTCTGGGCGCGGCGTATTACCTGAAGATCATCCTCTTGCACTTTGCTTCGACGGCGAGCGAGGCAACGTTCCCGAAATGAACCAGCTTCTGGAACATTCCGATCTCGTGCTCGTGCTGGGATGCAAGCTCGGATTTTCCGGAACAATAGGCTTTCAGTTGAAGCTTCCGTCCGATCGGCTCGTGCGCGTCGATCGAAGCGAAGATATTCTTGGAGTGACCTGCCCCGCCAGGGTGTCGTTTGTTGAAGACGTCGGATCTTTTCTCGATCGTCTGCTCCCAAAGCTCGTCAAACATGCGGGGCATTTCGAATGCGTCTGGACGAGGGATGAGATCGAGCGTCGTGCGAACCGTCTTCGCAAATCTGCCGCAAACATCGTCGAGCCGTTCGTGCAGGGCGTAGAGCATGCATCCGTAGCGCATTTTTTTGCGGCGCTTCGTCGAGCGTTACCACGCGATGCCGTCGTTTGCGCCGATTCAGGTTTGCATCAGCAGATGCTCCGGCGGCACTTTGACGTTTTGGCACCACGCGGACTGCTGTTTCCGAGCGACTATCAATCGATGGGATTCGCTATTCCAGCAGCCATCGGAGCGAAGCTCGGCGCTCCAGAACGAACCGTCGTCGCAGTGCTGGGAGACGGCGGATTCGCAATGTCGGGGCTCGAGCTTTTGACGGCGGTTCGAGAAGGCATTTCTTTAACGGTAATCGTACTCAATGACGGCTATCTGGGGCGCATCCGATTGGAACAGCTTGCCGCGCTCGGCCGAACAAGCGGCGTGGCACTGCACAATCCCGACTTCCAGGCATTCGCACGCTCCGTCGGCGCGAACTATGCCCTGATCGAGCGGGATACGGACTCATTGCTTCGAACGTGCATTGGAGAGGCTGGCGTCACGCTTGTCGAGGTTCGCTTGGCGGACAGCGTCAATACATACGTAGTTCGGGCCAAAGGTTTGGTACGCGCGGCGACGCGAAAGGCGTTCGGCCCGCGCATGATAAAGACGTTAAAGAAAATTCTTCCGCGCTAGGATTTTCATTTTCGATTTAACGTCACGATGACGAAGGTCAACCGAATACCGAAAGCATAAAAGAGTTTATATTTTACGAAAAAGTAATGAGCGCCGGATGTGCTAATCCTTCGCGGAATTATTGCGTTGGAAACAAACATCGGAGATACAGGCGACAGCGCGGTTTAATGGACGGCCGATGAGAGTCGCACCAAAAGTTCTTCTTGCAGATGCGACGTGGTTTGGAACGCTGGCGGCCGCGCGCGATCTCGCGAAACATGGCGTTTTCGTCACCCTTGCGAGCGACAGCTGGTCGGCTCCGGCGCGTTGGTCGCGCTACGTTTCCAAAGTCGTGTCCTGCCCCAGTTCAAAGGATGTGTCGGCGTTTTTGGCATGGCTTCTGCGTTTTGGCGCGGAGCAGCCGGGAACGGTTCTTTATCCGACGAGCGACGAGATCGCGTGGCTGGTCGCATCGCATCGTGAGGAGATTTCTCGTTATTACACACTTTATTCCCCGCCAATTACCTCGCTTATTAATATTCTCGACAAAGCGTGTTTAACGGAGAACGCCAAGAAGGCCGGCCTCGATGTCCCTGACGAGATCATGCCTCACAATGAAGCCGAAGTAGAACAATGCGGCCGGACTGCGAGCTTTCCGCTCTACGTCAAGCCACGCGGCCAGATGTTCGGGTTCGGCGTCGGCAAAGGCGTCCGTGTGGACAATCCTTCAGAGTTGATGGCGGCTTGGCGAAAGCAAGTTGCCACGGTGACCTATGACCCGGAGGTCGTGCGCCACATCCCCGAGGTTCATCTGCCGGTTCTGCAGCGGTGCATGTGCGGTGGAGGACGCATCTATACGGTTGACGGGTTTATCGACGAGACGGGCGATGTAAGTGCGATGCTTGCATGCGTTAAGGTTCTGCAGCGTCCGCGCGGCAACGGTCCTGGAATCATCTTCGAGCATGCTGAAATGGACGCGGATATCGAGCAAGGCTTGCGCCGATTGTTCCGCAACTTGGGTTTTCACGGGGTTTTCGACGCTGAATTTCTGGAAGTCGGATCTCGCAAGCTGCTGATCGATATCAATCCTCGATTCTACAATCATATGGCATTTGAAATCGAGCGCGGTTTGCATTTGCCGTGGCTGACGTATCTCGCGGCAACTGGCGATCGCGAAGCGTTGAAAATGGAAATTGCAATGGCCCGGCTCGCGTCAGCGCAGCGTCGTGCCTACGTTCACCGCTTGTCACTTGGTCTACTTTTTCGCGTTCAGCGGCTCGCGGGCCGGATGTCGGCTGCGGACGAGCAGGCTTGGCGCCGGCGGATCGCCGCATATGGAAACGCGATCACCGATCCGGTTTGGGCTGCTGGCGACGACAAGCCTGCAATCGCCGAGATGGCTATGGAACTCGTCTCGGCTGCGCGCCACCCGCGCTCGTATTTTCGAGGTTTGCTTAAGACCTGACCCGAAATCGCGGAAACACCCGAGCTCGCGGGCCGATAAAGAGCGTGGAAGAGCATCATTGAGCGGCAATTTCGCAGATACTGGCGCAAAATAAACCGCAATTGCTTTTCCTCACCACATGTCGTTGCGGTACTTATGTGCAGCAGATTAGAATTGTTAGGCCTCCATTAATTCAATCGTTGGCGAAACCGCCCAGACTGGCTTTGCTATCTGGCTCGATCATTGCAATTTCCATATTGCAACTTGAGCGGGTTCAAGACTTCTGTAGCGCTTTAAGACAATGGTGCCGAGAATAGTATTTCTGCGCCGTTTCGAATTGGAAGACGGAATGCTTTCAGCTTTCAACGATATCCTGCAGAGGCTGTGCGCAGCCGTCGCGGTGCGCAACCTTTGTTGAACTTGGTTAAATGTAATTCCGATATGGATTCTGCCGGTTTCCAGGTCGCGGCGGATTTTTGGGTGTAGTCGAGTATGAAAGTCGTTTTGTTCTGTGGGGGGCTTGGTACGCGCATCCGCGACTACGCCGAAAATATACCTAAGCCTATGATTCCGGTCGGGCCACAACCAATCATGTGGCACGTGATGCAGTACTATAGCCGGTACGGGCACCGTGATTTCATTTTATGCCTGGGTTACAAATCCAACGTCATCAAAGATTATTTTCTCAAGGCTAAGCCGTCTGCCTATAGCGACTGTGTGATCAGCGATTTCGGCAACAAGGTTGAATTGCTTGGTGAACGTCCGCCCGATTGGCGCATCACGATGGTCGATACCGGGGTGTGGAGAAATATCGGCGAGCGCCTGATGGCGGTGAAGCATCACGTCGAGAATGAGGAGTACTTCCTCGCGAACTACAGCGATGGACTCACTGATGCGCCCCTTCCGGAGATTGTCGATCGCCTGAAAAAGAGCGGAAAAATCGCGTGTTTCGTTGCGGTTCGCCCGCCGTTTAATTTCCACCTTGCCGAATTCGACCAGCAGGGTGCTGTACACCGCATTCGCTCCAGTCAGGAATCGGAAGTCTGGATCAACGGCGGTTATTTTGTCTTCAACAAACGAATTTTCGATTTTATCCGCGACGGCGAAGAACTCGTTCTCGAACCGTTTAATCGGCTTATTGCCGAAGGTCAGCTTCTGGCATACCGGCACGACGGATTCTGGCGCGCCATGGACACTCTACAGGACCGGCGCATCCTGGAGGACATGGTGGAACGAGGTGAAATGCCGTGGCAGGTCCGTTCAAGCGGCTGCGACCCATCATGATCATCAGAGCTTTGTCGAATGAGGCTCGTTACCGGCACGCGAACGCCGTTCTGCATGGGCATCGTTAAGCGAGGGAGAATGCGAGCTTTGACGATCGTTTTGGAGAATGGCACCCACAACGTCGCGTGTTGAATCAAAGGCCTTACAAGCCAGCCGCCCTAGTTATCCTGAATGGAAGTTGCGATGTTGCGGTTTTTACCTGAATTTCCGGCAGAAGGTACGGTCTTGTGTCTCGGAGCACATTCCGACGACATCGAGATCGGATGTGGTGGAACGCTCGTTGAACTCAGCCGCCGCCATCCTGGATTGCAATTCCATTGGGAAGTGTTTTCTGGAGACGACGCCAGAGAGCGAGAGACACGAAATGCCGCCGCGGCGCTGATGGGCGGGGCCGACGTGCACGTCAACGTGCATAAATTTCGCGGCAGCTACTTCCCGCACAGCGGCGCCGACATCAAGGACGCGTTTGAGGCCATTGCCGCGCGCGTCAAGCCCGATCTTATCATGACGCATTATCTGCCGGATCGGCATCAGGACCACCGGGTCATCTCGGAGCTGACCTGGAATACGTTCCGCAGCCACGCGATCATGGAATATGAGATCGCGAAGTATGACGGGGATCTCGCGCATCCGAGCGTTTTCTGTCCGTTGCCGGAGGAAACCGTTGAGCGGAAGGTTGCTACGTTGCTCAACTGTTTCGGATCGCAACGCAATCATCAATGGTTCGATGCGGATCTCTTCAAGGGATTGATGCGGCTGCGCGGGATCGAGTGCAACTCGCCGACGCGCTACGCCGAAGCCTTTCATGTACGTAAGCTCATCATCTAGCGCCGGAATGGTAGTTTAAAAATGCAACAACACAGACGTTCGATAGAATTGCGCCAGCTTCTGGATGAAGATCTGGATGCGATATGCGCGGATCTTTCGGAGGAATTCGGTGCCATGTCCGGGGGCAATCTGCTTGTAACCGGAGGCGCGGGCTTTCTCGGCTACTACCTGGTTCAAGCTGTTCTGCATTGGAATGACACGCGGGCGGCCGGAGCGAAGATCAATCTGACGGTCTACGACAACTATGCGCGGGGCATCGCCGATTGGCTGGAGGCGTTGCGCAGCCGCCCGGATCTGACGCTTCGCCGTCATGACATGATCGAGCCGCTGCCGAAAGATATCGGGCATTTTGATTACATCATCCACGCGGCCGGTATTGCGTCTCCGATTTATTATCGGGCCCAGCCGCTGAAATGCATCGATGCGAACATCAATGGATTGCGTAACCTGCTGGATTACGCCGTCGCCGAACGGAATGCAGGCCAGCCATTGCGCGGCTTTCTGTTCTACTCGTCCAGTGAGATCTACGGCGATCCGTCCGCCGACGCCATTCCGACACCGGAGACGTATCGTGGCAACGTCTCCTGCACGGGCCCGCGAGCCTGTTACGATGAGTCGAAGCGCTTCGGCGAAACGCTGTCGGTCGTGTACGCCAAGCACGAGGGCTTGCCCGTGCGCATCGCGCGCCCGTTCAACAACTATGGCCCGGGGCTGAAGATCACCGATGGGCGCGTCATTCCGGATTTTGCCAGCGACGTTTTCGCAGGGCGCGACATCGTCATGCTGTCGGACGGGAGTCCGAAGCGGACGTTCTGCTATGCGACTGACGCGGTCACGGGCTACTTCAAGGTTCTGGTGCGTGGCCGCGACGGCGAAGCTTACAATATCGGCATCGATCGTCCTGAGATTTCCGTCGCCGAACTCGCGCGTCTGACCGTCAAGGCGGCGCAGGATATCTGCGGTTATCGCGGCAAGGTCGTGCTCGGCGAGAGCAAGGAAGCCGATTATCTGATCGACAACCCGAACCGGCGCTGCCCGGTCATCGACAAGGCACGCGCCGATCTCGGTTTTGATCCGAAGGTTTCCGTTGAGGACGGCATCTATCGATCATTGATCTGGTACAGCCACAATCAGACTGCGGCGGCTGCGTGATGAAAGTCTCGATCATAGGAACCGGTTACGTCGGTCTGGTGACAGGCGCTTGCCTCTCCGAATGCGGTCATTCCGTCATTTGCGTGGATATTGATCCGCGCAAGGTCGACATGATCAATTCGGCCGACGCACCGATTTATGAGAAGGGGTTACCAGAACTCCTGCAACGGAATTCGGGCAAGCGCCTCAGCGCCACGACCGATCTCGCCGCTGCCGTCGCGGAGACGGACATCACCTTCATTGCTGTCGGCACGCCCGCGTCCGGCGGCAAGATCGACCTGAAATACGTCGAGACGGCCGCATCTGAGATCGGCGCAGCGCTGCGCAACAAGGCGAGCTACAGCACCGTGATCGTCAAGAGCACGGTTATTCCGGGGACGACTCTGGGCGTCGTCAAAAATGCGATTGAGAAAGCATCGGGAAAGAAAGCGGGGCAAGACTTCGGGCTCGGAATGAACCCGGAATTCCTCACCGAAGGCACCGCCGTCGATGATTTCACGACACCCGACCGGCTTGTGCTCGGCGCGATCGACGCGCGCACGCATGACGTTCTGCGCGAACTCTATGCGAGTTTCGATCCGTCCGTGCCGCGCATTCTTACCAATCCGACAACGGCGGAAATGATCAAATACGCGTCGAACGCTGTGCTCGCGACAATGATCTCATTTTCCAACGAGATCGCGCGCCTTTGCACGGCGACCGGCGGGGTGGATGCCATCGATGTCATGCGCGGCGTTCACGAGGCTGCGTATTTCACGGTCCGCCGCAACGGTGAAACCTTCAAGGCTCCGATCACGAGTTTCCTTGAACCGGGTTGCGGGTTTGGTGGCAGCTGTCTGCCAAAGGACGTGACGGCATTGCTCGGCCGTGGCGCAGAGAAGGGGCTGGAGCTCAATCTCCTCAAGAGCGTTCTCGATATCAATCGCGGTCAGCCGGACGAGATGATGCGCCTGATCGGGCGTCATTTTGCGTCGCTGAATGACGTCCGGGTGACGGTGCTCGGGCTCGCATTTAAGCCCGACACGGACGATCTGCGCGAGACGCCGGCCTTTCCGATTATCCGAAGGCTCAAGGCTCAGGGTGCGCGCGTCACCGCCTTCGATCCCATCGCGCACCCGGTGGAACACGAGGATCTGCGCGATGTCACGCTCGCGCAATCCTTGCGTGATGCCGTAGCTGGTGCGGAAATCGTCGTTCTTGTGACGCGATGGGCGGAATTTTCGGAATTGGCCGGTATGCTGAAGGATCTGAACTGTGACCCGCTCGTCATTGACGGGCGGCGCATGCTCGATCCCACGTCATTTGCCCACTACGAAGGTATCGGCCGATAGCGGTTATCGCTATCACCGATCCTACACTGAACTTTCTATGCGTAAGCCTCGCGGCTTGATATTCTGCGATGACCTCCGGTCTTTGCCGGATTGATGCGCCAGTCATGTCTTGAGCAATGGCAGTCCCCGATGAGTGGCAAACTTTCACATAGTCTCTCGCTCTGTGCTGGCGAATGGGTACAGATCCGGACGAAAGACGAGATTCTGAGCACGTTGGACGATCACGGACGACTGGACGAATTGCCGTTCATGCCGGAAATGCTCCGTTATTGCGGCAAGACGTTTCAGGTCGGCAAGCGCGCCCACAAGACCTGCGATCCGGCGATGGGGATTATCGGTAGGAAGATGGTCTCGACCGTTCATCTGGAAAACCTCCGCTGCGATGGGTCGGCGCACGATCATTGCGATGCCCGCTGCCTCATCTTCTGGAAGGAAGCCTGGCTGAAGCGCGTCGGGCATGAGGCAAAGACGGCGGACGTGTTCGCCGAAAACGCAATTTCGCCAGGTGCTGTCCGGTGCACGGAAGAAGCGCTTTTCTCGAGCCTCAAGGTCGAGCCCACGGCGGGTGACGGCGAGCTGACGTACATGTGCCAGAACACGCAGGTCAAATTCGCGTCGCAACCTATCAAGTGGTGGGATGTGCGTCAGTACGTCGAGGACTTTACCTCTGGCAACGTCACGCTCGGCCAATTGGCCGGTGCGGGCGTTTACACGGTTTGGCGCACGCTGGCTGAAGCCGGAGTGGGATTCGGTGCGGCGATGCGCTGGAGCTACGATACGTTTCAACGCATGATCGGCGGATCGCCATATCCACTGCGGCCTTACGGCGTGTCGGATGGCGCCAAGACGCCGAAATCACTCCTTGATCTTCACGCCGGCGATTGCGTTCGCGTCCGGCCCTTCGAAGAAATTCTACAGACTCTCGATTCCAGATACCGGAACCGGGGACTTTATTTCGACCCCGACTACGTTCCCTTTACCGAACGGGAATATAAGGTCGAATGCCGCATACGTCAGATTATCGATGAGAGAAACGGTAGGATGATCCGCTTCTCGTCGGATGCGATCGTTCTCGAGAACGTCGTTTGCGAAGGCAAATATGCCGTTTGCCGCCGCTTTTGCCCGCGCGCTATCGTTCCGTTCTGGCGCGAGATCTGGCTGGAGCGTGTTTCCGAAGACCAACTCGACAAGGATCAGGGCGCGCAGCAGCCCGTTATCAGCGTTGACAAGCAGAACTGACAGATATTTCGCCGAGCACAAGCCATTCGAGGGTCTTGGCCGCGCATCAGCCCGTAGTGGCGTGACGCTTGTCGTTGCGCGTGCGATCAACGCCTTTGTGCAGGTCGCGACGACGGTTCTGCTCGCCCGGCTGCTGACTCCGCATGACTATGGTCTCGTCGGCATCGTGACGGCCATGATGGCCTTCGCGCCGCTTCTCGTCGATCTCGGAACGACGGATGCGTCCGTTCAGAAGGGGCACACGACGCGCGGCGAAATCAGTGCGCTTTTCTGGCTCAATATGGCCATTGGGGGAGTGTGCACTCTGATATTCGCCGCTGCGAGCGGTCCTATCGCGGCTTTGTTTGGCGAGCCCGACATAGCCGGTATCGCGCTCGTTTCGTCGCTGACCTTCATTCTTACGGCGGTCACGATCCAGCATTACGCGCTGATGCGGAGGGCGATGGATTTTCGAACCCTCGCGATCAATGATACGGTCGCGAACGTGCTCAGCAGCATCGTCGCGATTGCCATGGCATTCACGTCGTGGGGCTACTGGGCGCTGGTGGCAAAACCTCTTTTTACTTTGGCTTTCACCGCCATTGGAGCCTGGATGAACTGTCCGTGGCTGCCAGGTCGTCCACAATTTACGGCAGAAGTAAAATCGCTTGTCCGCTTCGGATTGGGTGTAACGGGATTTACGGTCTCAGATAGCATCGTGCGCTCCGCCGATCGGATTGCGATCGGTTATTTTTACGGACCAGGCCCAGCTGGATATTACCAGAACGCATTTCTGCTTTATGGAAATGTTCTCAGCATTCTCACCGAGTCTTTGCACAACGTCGCCGTGGCAAGTCTCAGCAAGCTTCGTGGCAATCTCGATGATCTGAAACGATCCTGGTCGGCGGCACTGTCGACGGTCAGTTTCGTCTCGGCTGGGGTGTTTGCCGGACTTGCGGTCACCGGGCAGGACTTCGTGGTGCTGCTGCTCGGAGAGAAATGGTCGGAAACAGGTCCGCTTTTGTGCCTCTTCGCCATTCGCGGAATTGCGCAAGCGACCGAGCGGTCGCTCGGGTGGCTTCACGTCGTTGCAGGCCGATCGGACCGATGGGCGAAGTGGGGCCTCGTGAGCGCTGCCTGGCAGATATTGGCATTGATAGCCGGGCTTCCCTTCGGGCCGCTTGGCATTGCTGTTTCATATGCCGTCGTCACATACGGATTGTCCGTGCCTGCGCTGGCCTACTCAGGCAGTCCTCTCGGTATTGGGGCGAAGGATGTGTTGGCCGCTGCTGGTCCACAAACCATTGCGGGCCTTTGCGCAACGGCGGTGGGGCTGGCCGTTCAGCACTTCTTTTTTGCCGAATTCACGATATGGGCGAGATTTTTGCTTTCCGGTCTTGTCTGTATGTCAACATATCTGTTGGTGGCTGTGGGAATATTCCGCGTCACAGGACCTCTCAAGCTTGCGTTTTCCATGCTGGGCGATCTCGGATTCCGGCAATCGCCGAAAATTCCATAGTCTCCGGAGGCCTCTCCATGAAGCCAATCGAACGCTTGGCCGTTGGCATCGAAAGCCCTCCGTGGGACGCATTGTGGAAAGTCGTCATCGGCTTTTTGACGTTGCCTCTGTTCCACGTCCTGCTGGGTCATACGAACTCGATCTTGCTAACCTTCGGATTATTTATTGCCGTTCTGGTGGCGTTGCGCATTGTTCCGGTCGTAATTAGACGTATGCTGCCTTTCTCATCCGAAGCTCAGGATATATGGCGTTCACGTCGCAACCTTTCGAAGCAATACGATTCCTATGCCTGGCAGAAACTATTTTGGATTGGCCTGGGACTTGCTTGCTACGCGGTCATCGGAAAGCTGCGCTACGGTGAACTTGAATTAACTCTCCTGTGCTTGGTCGCGGGTGGGGCGGGTCTGGTGGTGTGGCGCCGGACGCGCGCGACGGAATAGGTGCTGCAATGCTGGCGGAGAGATTGCGACTTGGTGAACCGGCGATCGGCGTCGGTATGCTGTTTCCTTTAGATAGCAAAGTTCTCTCCGGCTTCGAGTTTGTTAAATTCCTGCATATGCAATCTGAAATTGACGCACGCCGCTTAAGCCAACACGAGGAAATTCTCATTAAACGTCTCGCATCGGCGGAAGAATGCTGTATCGGCCCGGGTGAGAGCAACGGCCCCGAACGATCGTCGGACCGAATGGAGACGCAGACCCGTGCAAACTGACGTGTTGCTAATGTCTGAGCGCCGAATTTCGGATCTCGTCGCCTATTGCCTCGCCTATGAATTCGAGGATGTGATTGCGTCTCTGACCAACGCTCAGAGGATCGATGTCACCGACCGGCCGGGATTGGAATTTTCACGGCGTGCATACAAGCTCGCGCGCATCGCGAGCGGCTCGCGTCCTCTGGCGCGGAAGCTCGCTCCTTTCCCGCGCTCCAAGGTCGTGCTTGAGCGGGACTTCGATCTTTTTCTCCCGGTATTCAGTCACGCCGAGGAGCTTTATTCACTCGAGACGATTCCCAACTGGCGTGAGCGAAGCAAAAAGGCTGCATGCTTCATCGTCGAGATATGGTCGAATCGGCTGACCGGCTATCTCGTCGAGCTTCTTTCGAGCTTCGATCATATCTTTGTCGGGTTTCAACACAGCGTCGTGGACGTCGCGCGCATGACGGGGCGCCCGGTTTCGTATTTGCCTTATGCGGTCGACGTGCTGCGCTTTGCGCCAGCTTCACCGGATAGGCCGCGCCCGATTAACGTCTGCAACATCGGACGACGCTCTGCGATAACGCATCAAGCACTTCTCGATGATGCCGAGAAGCAGCAGAGCTTTTACTATTACGACACGGTTGCGGCCAGCGGTTCCAATCGTCAGGACCGCACATTCCGTGTCGACAATGCGGAAGAGCATCGCCGCATGCTCGCGACGATCTTAAAGAATACGTCGTATTACATCGCAAATCGCAGCCATGTGAATAATCCGGATTTCAAGGCAAGCCAGGATGAAGTCTCTGCGCGGTTCTACGAAGGCGCGGCGGCGGGAGCGATTTTGATCGGCGAGGCGCCGAGGACCAACGAATTCAAGCGGCAGTTTGATTGGACTGATGCCATGTTCCACCTGCCGTTCGACAGTCCCGATGTCGGTCGCATTCTCGCGGACCTCGATTGCGACAAGGAGAGAATGCAGGCGGCGCGGCGTCGGAATATTCGCGAAGCCGCATCCAGGCACGACTGGCTCAATCGCTTGCAAGTGATCTTTGCGACGCTGGGTCTGGAGCCTACCGAGCAGATGAACTTGCGCGCGCGGCAACTCGATCAAATCGCGTCGGCGGCATAGGAGCGGCGGGAAGGGATGCTTGAGGTCATGACATCATGATTTTCACGGAGACTAAAATTGCCGGGGTTTTTGTGATCGAGCTTGAGCGCAGAAGCGACGAACGCGGTTTTTTTGCGCGGCAATGGTGTGCGGAAGAATTCACGCGCGCGGGACTCAATCCGGCGGTTGCGCAGATCAACGTCGCGCGCAGCACCGCCGCCGGAACGTTGCGTGGGGTTCATTATCAAAAGTCGCCGCACGCCGAGGTCAAGCTCGTGCGTTGTACTCGTGGCTCGGTATTCGACGTCGCTGTCGATCTGCGGCCGGAAAGCCAGACCTTCCGTCAATGGTTCGGCACCGAAATCGACGCGGAGTCGGGGCGCATGCTCTACATTCCCGAGGGATGCGGTCACGGATACCTGACGCTGACGCCGGATACCGATCTCGTTTACCAGGCGTCGGTGCCGTATGCGCCGACGAGCGCCACGGGTGTTCGTCATGACGATCCGGCATTCAATATTTCATGGCCCGAAGCGGTCAAGGTCATCTCGTCTCAGGATCGGAATTGGCCTCCCTTTACGGGGAACGGGGGAGCTAGCGAAGGACGATGACTGCGCGGCGGGTATTAGTTACGGGTGCGAGTGGTTTCCTTGGAAGCCATTGTCTGACGCCGTTGGCCGAGCGGGGCTATGACGTCATCGCGCTTCATCATGCGCGGACTCCGTTCGATGTTCCTGGTGTGCGCTGGGTTCATGGCGATGTCATGGACCGTGATGCGATGCGCCGCATTATTGGGGCGGAAAAGCCCGATGGGCTTTTGCATCTCGCCTGGTTTGTCGAGCCGGGAAAGCTCATCGCCGATCCAAGCAATCTCACTTGGGTCGCAGCCAGCCTCGATCTGATCCGCGCCTTTCGTGAGGCGGGCGGCGAGCGCTGCGTGATCAGCGGCTCCTGCTACGAGTACGATTGGCGCTACGGATATTGCTCCGAGGACGTCACGCCGTGCGAACCTGATACGCTTTACGGCGCGGCGAAAGACAGCTTGCGGCGCGCGTTTCTTTCGTATTGCAGCGTCTCAGGACTTTCGGGAGCTTGGGGCCGCGCGTTCTTCATGTACGGGCCGCGCGAAAATCCGGCGCGTCTGGTTTCGTCGGTCATTCTTTCATTGCTGAAGGGCGTGCCTGCAAAATCCTCGCACGGCCTGCAGGTGCGCGATTACCTGCACATCCAGGATGTCGCCGACGGACTTGTCGCGCTGTTCGCGTCGGAAGCCAACGGCCCCTACAATATTGCAGCTAACGCACCTGTCACCATTCGGCAGATCGTCGAGCTGATAGGTGTGATCACCGGGAAAAGCCATCTATTGCAGATTGGCGCGTTGCCGGCACGTGCCAATGATGCGCCTCTGGTGCTTGGCGATGGGCGCCGCGCGTTGAATGATTTTGGCTGGAAACCAAAGCTTACGCTCGAAGAGGGACTTTCTGAGACCGTCGAGTGGTGGCAGTTGCATGCCGATGATGCAGGAGATCGACGATAATGAGGCGCATTGCGATTTTGGGCACCGGAATGGCCGGTTTTGGAGCGGCCCACGCTGCGCATGCGGCCGGTGTGCGCCCTGTCATGTATGACATGCACGACCATATCGGCGGTCATACGGCGTCCTACGAATTTCCCGGCGGCTGGACCTTCGACGAAGGTCCGCACGTTTCGTTCACCGACAATACCCGCGTTCAGGATTTGCTGGCGGCGAATGTCGAGGGGAAATACGAAGCGTTCGCAACGAAGGTCAACAATTACTGGAAAGGGCATTGGATCAAGCATCCAGCCCAGATCAACCTGCACGGTCTACCGCCTGATCTCGTCACAAAGATCATGATGGAGTTCGTCGAGATTTCGCAGCGGACCGAAGAACCGACGATCCGCAACTATGAAGACTGGTTGCGGGCGAGTTTCGGCAATACGTTTTCCGAAACGTTCCCGATGGAATATACCGTCAAGTATCACACGACGACCGCCGCCAACATGAACACGGAATGGATCGGGCCGCGCCTTTATCGGCCGAAGCTTGAGGAAGTCTTCCGCGGCGCGCTGCAGCCGAAGTCCGATGACGTTCACTATATCGCGGGCTTTCGATATCCGACGCACGGCGGCTTTGTTTCTTATCTGCATCCATTCCGGAAAATCGCCGACATCCAGCTTGATCATCGTGTCGTAAAAATCGATCCGAAGGAACGGGTTATATATTTCGCAAACGGCGCGAAGGCGGATTACGACGGCGTCGTTTCATCCATCCCGCTGCCCGAACTCGTTCCGATGATCGCCGGTGCGCCGCGCGATGTGGTGGAGGCGGCGGAACGGCTCGCCTGTAGCGAGGCCGTCATCGTGAATCTAGGTGTCGACCGCGCCGATCTGGTTGATGCGCACTGGTCTTATTTCTATGACCGCGACATCTGCTTTGCGCGCCTGAGCACGCCGCATCTGCAATCGCCGAACAATGTACCGCCGGGTTGCGGGAGTTTGCAGGCCGAGTGCTATTACTCGAAGAAATACCGTCCGCTAAACCAGCGTCCGGAGGATTGCATCGAACCGGTCATTGCCGACTTGAAGCGTTGCGGGGTCCTGCGCGAAACGGACAAGATACTCTTCCGCCAGGCGATGCACATTCCCTACGCCAACGTGATCTTCGATCTGGAATCGATGCCGGCGACCAAGTTGGTGCATGGCTATCTGGAGGATATCGGTATCGGCTATTGCGGCCGCTACGGCGACTGGGCCTACATCTGGACGGATCAATCGTTTGTCAGCGGCGAAAATGCTCTGCAGAAAGTTCTATCGAAGGTTTAGATCTGCGGCGCAGAGGTGACAGCATGCGCATGACGGGCAAGTCTAGTCCTGGTTTGAGGCTTCGGTCGACGCTTTTGCGATGTGTCGCTTCGCACCATGAGGCTTGGGCGAGGTATAAAATACTGCGGAAGGTCTCGTGGTTCGAGTCGAGCGCAATCAATGCAGACATATAAGTTAGATCAGCCCGGCTGGGCGGCCTCCTTGTTCTCGATTCCGAATCTCGGATGCATTTTCGCGGTTATCGTGGCGCCGCTGGTGCTTTTCTTCACCGAGTCCGCATCCAATGTGCCGGGCGTGATGGAGACGCGATACGAGAATAAAATCTTCTGGCCGTTGATGGGTTTGGCTACTCTGATTTTCGCCGCGAGGAATTTTCCGCGCCGTGGCGAACTCGTTTGGCCTGTGCATGTCATTTGTCTTTTCGCATATCTCGCCTTCGCTGGATTGAGCGTCACCTGGGCATTTGCACCGCACCTCTCGGTCATACGGTTTATTCAGCAAGCCATGGTCGTCACGTCCATTGTCGTGCCGGCCATGCTGGCTTCGCGTTCAATGGATTTGATGCGCGGGCTGTTTCTCTGTTTCGCGATCTCCGTCGTATTGAATGTTTTTTTCCTGATCGGGGGATACCAGACGTTCGCGGATAACGTTGCTATCGGCTACTCGGGATACTTTTTGGGAAAGAATTATTTGGGAGAATGCGCAGCGATTGCTTTGCTGGTGTCGATGCATGAGCTGTTTTTCTCAGGCATTCGGCGCTTTTTCGGGTTGGTCGTCATGGCGCTCTGCGTGGTGCTTATAGCCTACGCAAATTCGAAGACGGCACTGGGTCTGGCATTGCTTTGCCCGGCGATCGCGGGCGGACTTCTTCTCATCCAGAGAGCGACGCGAATTTCGCCTGTGGCATCCATCTGTATTGTGGTCGTCGGATATCTTGTCTTTGCGGCTGTCACCGGCTTCACGATGGGCCGCGTGTCGTACATGCTTTACGGCGACTCGAGTTTCACGGGACGTCAGGTCATCTGGGATTTCGCAAAGCTGGAGATCGAGCAGCGCCCAATCCTAGGCTGGGGCTATCAATCGTTCTGGCTTGTTGGCGCCGACGGTCCGAGCATTTTGAATGCTCCGGGATGGGTCAAGACGATGCCGAACGCGCACAACGGTTACTACGATACGATACTGGAGCTGGGGTACGTGGGCTTCATGCTCCTGCTGATGTTCCTGACGACGACCTTGCAGGGCGTCGGGCGCGTCTTGGATCGCGATCCGGCGCGCGGTTGGGTCATGCTTTCCGTTGCTCTTTACGTTATTATTCACAACGGCCTGGAAAGCGCATGGATGCGCGGCTTTGAACTTTTGTGGGTCGTCTTTCTCATCATCGTGGCAGAGGTCGCGCGGCAGTCGCAGCTTCGGCATTTGATCGGCCGGGCGTGGTCACGATCTCCGCAAAGAAAATTTCAACGTGGTTCCGCGAGGAAGCGGCCGGGATCGACTGTCGTCAATCGTCGAAGCTGGCATGAAGACCAAGCCGAAATATAGGATTGGCGTTTGGCGTCGGTCGTTCAAATAGTTTTGCCCTCTGGCATGCCGTTGATCTGTAGCCGAATGGCCGAATTGTTTCATGACGCCGAAATAAATACGGAGTATTTTTCCGCGGTTCCGAAATCTTAACTCGCATATTCCCGACGGAATGCGCCATAAGCTGGCGGCGCGATAACCGCGAGAACTCCGGCGACATCGCGTGAGTAAAGCGATGGAAAATGGATCAGATGACGTTGCCTTACGCGTACTCTTGGAGCATTCGCACTTGGCTTATGGCCCTTGCGATCGCGGGCATCGCTTCGATATGTCTTTTTTCGCAAGACGCGTGCGCGTCGCCGAGCAATTCCGGTCCGGCCTTCCTGGCTGGCGAGAGGGGCACACTCTGGAGTCCCGGAATGATGTCCGTCGGCGGCATTCCCAAGCGGTCGACGGTCTGCGCCAATCTATCGCCTCGAGGGGCAGGTCTCGACGACACCGCGCAGATTCATTTTGCCATCGAGAAGTGCCCCGAAGGCGAGATCGTTCAGCTTGGCGCCGGCACCTTTCTGATCAACAGCGGCCACTTTCTTCTGATTCATAAGGGCATCACGCTGCGCGGCGCCGGACCTGCATTGACGACCCTTGCGAAGACGGACGGCGCGAAACCGGGTCAGGAAGCGGTCGGCGCGCATCCCTCACCGCTCGTTATCGTGGGACCGTCGCAATACTCGGAAAGCGGCAATTCGAGCGGCGTCGCGGCATCTGTGGATCTTGCCGAAGACGCCGTCAAAGGATCGTATTCACTCACTGTCGCCGATGCTGCCGGCTTGCAGAAAGATGCGTTCGTATTGTTGGACGAAGCGTCCGGTGCGACTTGGCAAAAAGATCCGCAAGGGCGCGGCGAGATCTGGGCGGCAGCGGATTGGCGCGTCGTCTGGCAGAAACACAAGCCGGCCATTCCCTACGTCGACGATTTTTCAGCTGATGAATTTCCCTCTGCGCCAGGAGCAGCGGGCGGCTGGTTTTCTCGGCCCGACCGGCCGACCGCCGAAATCAAGCAGATTGCATCCGTTTCCGGAAACACGATTACCTTCACGACGCCAATACATATCTCCTATCGGAAGACGCACAGTGCACAGCTTTCACGATACGGCATGCGTTACGTCATGAATGCCGGGATCGAGGATTTGAAGCTTTCGGGCGGCGATGCGGGCAACCTGCGGTTCCATTGGGCCGCGTTTTGCTGGGCAAAGAATATCGAGAATACGAATTGGCATGATGAAGGCTTCGCGATCGAAAATGCCTTTCGGATCGAACTCAGGGAATTCTATGTGCACGACGCGGCATGGGCACAGCCGGGCGGAGGCGGCTATGCCATCAGCGTTTCGAGCGGCGCATCGGATGTGCTGATCGAAGACGGGATCTCGGTCAGGGCCAACAAATTGATCGTCGCACGCTCGGCGGGTGCAGGCTCCGTTGTTGCCTACAACTATATGGACATGGGCTACATCAACACCCTGGGGAGCTGGATTGAGGTCGGTCTGAACGCCAGCCATATGGCCGGGTCTCACCACGTCCTGTTCGAAGGCAACTATGCGCAGAATGCCGATAGCGACGATACGCACGGAAATAGCGTTTATCACACTTATTTTCGTAACTATTTGCCGGGTGTTCGCGCATCGTTCGAAAATCAACTTGGCGGCCGGATCGATGATGCGGCTCAAGCAGAAAACGGACCGAAACGCAGCGCCGGTTTAATGGCCTACTCCTATTGGATGTCGTTTGCGGGTAATGTCCTCGGAGTTCACGGAAAAATGGCCGGATGGGTTTACGAGAAGACATTTACCCAGAACACGCCCGGCATCTGGATGCTGGGCTGGGACAGCGTGCAACCCTATCCAACGGATGCTCGCGTTTCCGCCACGACGCTACGTCATGGGAACTTCGACTATGTGACGAATACGGTGACGTGGGATCCGAACATTGCCGACCGTGACTTGCCGAATTCACTCTATTTAACGGAGAAGCCGGCATTCTTTTCGCTCGGGAGGGGCTATGCATGGCCGTGGGTCGATCCCGTCGCAGCCGATAAAATTCATACTTTGCCTGCCAAGGCTCGGTATGATGCTGGCACGCCTTTCGAACAACCCTGACTTCCGCAGAGGAGAATTCGGAAGGTGGTTAAGGATGTTGCGATCCGGCTTTCGATTGACGGAGGATGCCGAAGCCAAGCCGTTAACGCAATCGCGATACGCTTAACGATATGACCACGGTCCACATGGAATTGGTGGCATCGATATTGCACTATTGCCGATGAGATATCCCTGCCGCTTAGGCAATTTTAGCGTCATATCGATCGGATAGATTGGCGCCGTATTTGTGTGAGTTTTTGCGTGAGCTTGCGCCGTTATTTGCTTGTTTCCCCATGTCGTGACGAGGGCCAGTATCTCCGCCGTACGCTCGATAGCGTGGCGGCGCAGACGGTTCCTCCCGCGCTTTGGATCGTCGTCGACGATGGGTCCACCGACGACACGCCCGCCATCCTTGAGGAATACGCAAAGCGTCTCCCGTACCTGCGTGTGGTGCGTCGCGAGGATCGCGGCCGGCGCCAGGTGGGGCCTGGTGTGATCGAAGCATTTTATGCCGGTCTCGACACGGTTCGTCTGGAAGACTTCGACTACCTGTGCAAGCTCGACATGGACCTCGATCTGCCGGTCCGCTACTTCGAACTTTTGATGCAGCGGATGGAGGCAAATCCACGGATCGGAACGACGTCGGGCAAGCCGTGGTTCGTGCATCCGCAAACCGGTGCCCTCGTGCCGGAAGTCTGCGGCGATGAAATGTCGGTCGGCATGACGAAGTTCTACCATGTCGACTGCTTTCGGGAGATCGGCGGGTTCGTCAGGCAAGTCATGTGGGATGGCATTGATTGTCATCGCGCGCGCATGCTCGGCTGGATTGCCGAAAGCGTCGATAACGAGCCGATTCGGTTCACGCATCTGCGTCCACAGGGCGCCAGCCAGAAAAGCATCTGGACCGGACGCGTCCGCGCTGGGTTCGGTCAGTATTTCATGGGAACCTCGCCGCTCTACTATCTGGTCGTCGCCGCTTACCGCCTACCTGCGCACCCGCCAGTCGTCGGCAGCGTGGCGATGCTATGGGGCTACCTCACGAGCTGGCTGAAGGGGCTCCCGCGCTACAATGATCTGGAGTTCCGGAGCTTTCTGCGATCCTATCAGCATCTTTGCCTGCGCAAGGGCAAACGCGCGGCAACGGCTCAGGTCAACGACGAGCGGGCGCATATCTGGCAGGCGGCGCATGTCGGGGGCGGCAGTGCAGCCGTTCCGGCGAAGTCTCCTGAGAAGGCCGATTTGCTCGGGGTTTCGATCGACGGCGTCAGCATGGATGAAGCGGTCGAGACGTGTCTTGAATTGTGCCGCGCGCCGCGCGCCGCTCACACGATCGTCACGCTCAACGCCTCGCATCTGTGCATGATGCGCAGCGATCCCGAGCTGGCCACCGCATGCCGTGCAGGCGATCTCACCGTCGCCGATGGCATGTCGGTCGTCTGGGCTTTGCGCGCCTCAGGCCAGTCCATTCCCGAGCGCGTGACCGGCGTCGATCTGATGCAGCGGCTGTTGCAGGCGGCTGGCGATCATAAGCTGCGCGTCTATTTTCTCGGTGCGAAACCCGACGTCGTCAAAACGCTGGTCGAGCGCGTGCGTGCGGAACATCCGGGTGCAGAGATTGCAGGATATCGCGACGGTTACTTCACGGCGGCCGATCATGCGAACATCGTCGAGGAGATCCGGGCGAGCGGTGCGGATATGCTGTTTGTCGGCATGCCGTCGCCGTTCAAGGAGACTTGGTGCGAGCGCTACCGTGATCAGCTCAACGTGCCAATCATCATGGGTGTCGGCGGTAGTTTCGACGTGCTTGCGGGCTTCATTAAACGTGCGCCGGTTTGGGCGCAGCGATGGGGGCTCGAGTGGTTATGGCGTCTTCTCATGGAGCCTGGGAAGCTTTGGAAGCGCTATCTCACCTACAACAGCCAGTTCATCTGGCTCGCAGGGCAGGAAATTTTTGCCCGGCGTCTCGGCCGTATGCCGACGCCGGTCAGTCACAAGTAATGCATGCTGGAGCACGTCGTGAGTAAGCCGAGCACCATCGCCGTTTTCATGGGAACGCGCCCCGAGGCGATCAAACTCGCGCCGGTGGTGGCGGCCCTGCGTAGCGATAAGGATTTTGACTGCTCGGTTGTCGCCACGGGGCAGCACAAGGAAATGTTTCGTCAGGTCGCCGATACCTTCGGCTTTGCCGTCGACGCCGACCTCGACGTGATGCGTCCCAATCAAACGCTTGCGGGTCTGACCGCGCGGCTGATGGAGAGCATCGACGGGTGGCTGGAAACGGCCAAACCCGATATGGCGATCGTGCAGGGCGACACGACGACGGTGCTGGTTGCGGCACTCGCCTGCTTTTATCGGCGTATTCCTATTGGACACGTCGAAGCCGGGCTGCGGACCGGCAATATCTGGTCGCCGTTTCCGGAAGAAGTGAACAGGCGTCTTGCGACGCCGCTCGTGGCGCTGCATTTCGCACCGACGGCTGCCGCGCGTGCGGCGCTGCTGCGGGAAGGTGTCGCCGACGAGACGATCACCGTCACCGGCAACACCGTCATCGATGCGTTGCGCATCGAGGTGGCGGCGCAAACGGGCGATGCGGGCTTGCGTGCGCGGATCGACGAAGACCTTGCTAAGGCGATCGGAGGCGATGATTGGGCGAAATCGCCGATGGTGCTGATCACCGGGCATCGTCGCGAAAACTTTGGCGACGGCATCGAGCAAATCTGCCGCGCCATTGCAACGCTTGCGGAACGGTTTCCAAGCCATCTGTTCGTTTATCCAGTCCACCTCAACCCGAATGTGCAGGTGCACGTCAAACGGCTGCTGGGGGGGCTGTCGAACGTCCGGCTGATCGCTCCGCAAGGCTATCGGAATTTCGTGACGCTGATGTCGCGGAGCCGGCTCGTGCTGACCGATTCCGGCGGCGTGCAGGAAGAGGCGCCGTCGCTCGGCAAACCGGTGCTCGTCATGCGCGACACGACCGAGCGGCCGGAGGGTGTCGCCGCGGGGACCGCCTTGCTGACAGGTCCGAAGGCGTCTGAAATCGTCGATCACGCGACCCGGCTTCTCACCGACGAAGCGGCGTACCGTGCGATGGCCACGGCCAAGAATCCTTACGGCGACGGCTACGCGGCGGAGCGCATCGTCGAGCGCATTCGAGGATACTTTTCTTCTCGCGAAAAACATCCCGCAGATTTGATGACGGCGTGAAGCAGATCGTAACCGCAGGAGCGGTTGCTTCGTTTAGGATTCGCGAAACGTGCCCAGTGCCATCCAGCAGTTGCGAGTGCCGGGCAGTATTTGCGACGTGGGCGCAACGGCGGAGGGCCGCCGCTTAAATCTGAGCACCCATATTCCCGTCCTCGATGGCATCCGCGGACTAGCGATCCTGATGGTGCTGGCGCTGCACTTCATTGGCGATGCGCTGGTGACCAATCGCGCCGAGGCGGTCATTGTCGGCGTTGCCAAATACGGCTCCTACGGAGTTGAGCTTTTCTTTATCCTCTCGGGTTTCCTGATCACCGGCATCCTGTACGACGCCCGCGAGCGGCGAAACCATTTTCGCGATTTCTATATGCGGCGCGTGCTGCGGATTTTTCCGGTCTACTACGGCGTGCTCATACTCGTCTTTCTCGTCGCGCCCGCGATTTCGATCTTCCAGGGACCGACGCTTCAATATCTGGTCGACCGGCAAGCGTGGGCTTGGCTCTACGCCGTCAATATCTATATCGCCAAGCAGGGTGATTGGGTGTTTTCCTACCTCGATCATTTCTGGTCGCTTTCAGTCGAGGAGCATTTCTATCTTTTCTGGCCGTTCGTGGTGTTTGCTCTGGCGCGACGGCCGCGCATGCTGATTGCCGTCTGCCTCGTGCTGTCGTTCGGCGCGATGGCGAGCCGCATCATCGGTTCGCTGATGGGGGTGAACTGGTGGACGCTCTATGTCCTGACGCCGTTTCGCTTCGACGGTCTGGCGCTCGGTGCATGTCTGGCCATTGTGATGCGTCAGCCGGGCGGGACGGACCGGATCGTTGCATACCTGCCGCGTGTGGCGGCACTGCTCGGCGTCATTCTTGTTGCGACTTTCGGTTTGTCGCGGGGCCTGCCGAATGAGGGGATGGACCTGATAAGGCCGGTGCGCGCCGTTGTCATTCTGATGCTGCTTGCGTGCCTGCTCGTTCGCGTGATTACCACGCACGAAACATCTATTTTATCCCGTCTGTTTCGTAGCCGGGCGATGATCTTCTTCGGCACCTACAGCTACGGTCTGTATGTCTATCACCACTTCATTTCGTATTACATGCTCAACAACCGCACCGAGCTTGAGCTTGGGAGGGTTCTCGGATCGCATACGTTGGCGGTTGGCGTACAGGCAGCCGCAGGCGTGGCTGTTTCGATCGCCATCGCCTACGTCAGCTACGAGTTTTTCGAGAAGCGCTTTCTTCGGTTGAAGCGCTATTTCGAATCCGGTCGGAATATGCCCGGTCAGTCACCGGTTCCGGAGCGGGTTGTCGCCCCATAAGTTCGCGCCAGGCACTCCTGATAATCGAGCGGCGGCGTCCAGGACAACGTCTGGCGAAGCTTGCTGTTGTCAAACTTCAAGGGTTTCAGGCGAGATTCAAGCCGGCGCGGGATCAGGATGCTCGGCACTTTCGTCGCACTTCTGAAGACGGTCGCGAAGGCCAGCCGGACGGTTGAAATGCTGAGACCGTAAGGCAAGGGAAGGCGCCAGCCGCGTTCGCCGGTGCCGCGCATGTAGTCCGACAGATAGCTCCAGATCCGTTCGCCCGGTCCATCGACGATGTTGAGCGTTTGACCTGCGGCGCTCGGATTGACGGCCGCGAGCGCGAAGACGTCGGCACAATTCTCTACGTGGGTCATCGGAATGCGCGTCATCGGTCCGATGACCAGATGATGGCGTCCGACCTGCTGTCCGAGCGCGGCGAGGTAGCCGTGGTCGCGACCCCAGATGAAACCGGGACGAAGGACGGTTAGATCCCAGCCGTACTTTTCGGCGAAGCGGCGCGTCACGCGCTCCTGCCACCATTTGGCGATCGTATAGCCGTCGCGCGTATAGACGTCGGGCAGTTTGTGAAGCGGTGACTGTTCGTCGAGCGTGCCGCGCGTCGAGCTGTAGTCGTATACGGAGAAACTACTGCATAGAATGACGCGCTTGCAAGACGTCGTCGCCATCGCTTCCAGCAAGCGTTCGGTTCCGGCAACGGTTCCGGCGAACTGAGCTTCGTCTCCGCCCGAGACGACGGCCGCCAGATGGATCAAGGCATCGACGCCATCGAATGCGGCGGCTAGGTCGCGCGATGTGCGCAGGTCGGCGCGGAAAATCTCGACCGATGAATTCCAGGCAAGATTTTCAACGCGCGCGGCCGGACGGACGAGCGCGCGGACGTCGATCTTCCGCTTCATCAGGGCGTCGACCACGTGCCGGCCGAGGAAGCCGTTGGCGCCTGTTACAAGAACTTTCACTGTGCGCCCTCTTTCGGTTTCAGAGCTTCGATCATGCGATTGACGTCAAGCACCTGCTGCTCCGTGATCGGAAGCGTGGTGCCGTCGCCCAGGGCGCGATAGGTGCGCGCGAGCAGCGCCCATAAGCCTTCGTAGGAGCCGGGACCTTTGAACTTGCGGAGCAGCGTCGCAAGAGCCGCGCGCCGGATCCTCTTGCCTTCCTCAAGCCCGCTGAAGAACGGACGGAGGGGCTTGGGCACGTTGCGGGGACCGTCGAACGTGAGGCGCGTTTCGAAGAGGTTGGCCGAAGCCTGCATGCGTTCGCCATAAACGCGAAGCCAGAACGCGTCCGGCTGGCTATTCGAGCTGAAGGCGATCGCCGCCGTCGCGCGCTCACCGTCGACGACGGCGCGAAACTCGTCGTAGGGGAGGGGCGAGGCTGCGCGCTTGGTCCAGACGGTGTGGGCCGCACGATGCGGGCCGATGAACATGTGCGCGAGCGATGCCAGATGGGGCAGGAAGTCCGCGATCGCACCGCCGGACAGACGCAACGCCGGATGCGGCGAATTCGGATCGGCGAAGCCGTCCGGTCCGAGAATGTTCAGGCTGATGAAGATGTCGACGTGAGTGACTGCGCCGAACTCACCGGACTTGATGAGATCGAGGATCTTTTGCGGAGCGGTATTGTACAGATAATTGTAGTCTTCGACGACGTGAAGCCCTGTCTTGCGCGCGTGGCCGAGCAGGGTTTCAAGTTCATCGAATGTGCAGGTGGCCGGCTTTTCGAGGATGACGTGAGCGCCGGCATTGAGCGCGTCCATCGCGAGCGGGAAGTGGGACGTCGGTGGCGTCGTGATGTGAACCGCGTCGGGGCGAATTTGCTCCAGCATTGCGCGGTGGTCGGTGAACCAGGCGCCGATGTCGTAGCGCTCGGCGGTCGCTTCGGCTGTTGCAGCCGAGAGATCGCAGACCGCGGCGAGTTCGACGCCGGGCAGCGTCTTCAGGCATGCGAGGTGCTGCCGGGCGATCTGTCCAGCTCCGATGAGTGCAAGCTTCAAGACATATCCCCCAAAATCCGTTCGTAGAAATTCTCGAGTGTTTTGGCCGCCCCGGCCCAGGAATATCGCTCCACGGCCAGCGTTCGGGCCGCCACGCCGATGCGTTGGGCAAGGCCTGGCTCGGCGAGTAGTCGATTGACGGCATCGGCGAAAGCGGAGGGCTGATCTTCGATGATGATGTCGCGACCGGGTTCTGCGTCGATCCCTTCGGCGCCCAGAGAGGTCGAGACGATGGCTTTGCCCATGGCCATCGCCTCCACGATCTTGAGGCGGGTTCCGCCCCCCAGGCGGAGCGGCACGACGATCGCGGCTGCTCCGGCGAGATGCGGCCGCAAGTCCTCGACGAAACCCGTCAATGTGATCCGTGCGCCCGCCAGTGCCTGCAACGCAGGAGGAGGCTTGCCGCCGATGATCTTGAAGTGCGCGTCGGGGTGGGCGGCCGCGATCCGCGGCCAGATGTTTTCGACGAAGTGAATGACTCCGTCGACGTTCGGCGCCGTCGAAAGCAACCCGAAATAGACAACCGTCCGGCCATCGGCTGGCCGATCGGACGGAGGGGGCTGAAAATACGTGACGTCGGCGGCGTTCGGGATGACGGCGGTCCGGACGCCCGGAACCTGATCAAGCAGCCGCTGTTCATCTGCGACGCTGCACAGATAGACGCCGTCGGCGTCGCGATAGGATTTGAGTTCTTCACGCCGAAGCTTGCGCCAATTGATGCCTGCGTAAGCGCGCCGGAAGCTCGTCGCTCCGGTTTCGGCAAATTGCCGTGCGAGATCATAGGCAATTTCGTGGGAGTCGACGACGAGCGCCGGCGTCTTCTCGCCGGGCGGAGCCTGCCGGAAGTCGAGATGTCCGAGATAGGGGAATTCGAGGTTTATAATGTCAAAGCGTTTGGCTCGCAAAATCTCGTTCAGAGCGCCCTGCAACTTGGGCGCTGTCGTGCGAAGGCGCTCGAAACTTTGGGTCGACGTCAGGGAACGGAGCTGGAGGAGCCGCTTGGTAACGCCGTCCTTGCCGTTGGAGTTGGGCAGCAGGGTGACCTCACGGCAGTAAGCCTGCATGTGACGCCGGCATTCCTCCGCGTCGAATTCCTCGTCGATCAGCGTTAGCGCGGTCAAGTCATGATGTTGCGCCAACTCGTTCATCAACCCGTGGATGCGCGCCTGTGCGCCAAAACGGGGAGGGCTGGCGGGAAGGTGGGAAACGTAGAGGATGCTGAGGCGTCTGGGACTGGAACTATTCATGCGAACTGCCGGTGACACACTGTCTGAAGCACTGAGGCGTATTGGATGCCCCGGGAGCTTTCGCAATATTCATGCCTCGATTTGAGGAATGAGCGCTTTGCAGAAAATAAGCCATGAGCGTGTACGACCCTGGAATTTAATTGGAAGCGATCGATTGAACTGGAGCCCGTTAAAACCGGCATGCTTTTAGCTCCAGGATCTATCAATCACGTGATGCGTATCGCGGTGGGTCACAGTCTGTGCTAAATCGCGACAATGGAGCTGGGCAGGTGTTTAGAAAGCTCCAATTTGGGTCGCCGCATGCGTCAACCAACTGCCCATGTTATTGCGAAATCTTATAAATTCATCGCTAATCGAACGTCGAAGATAGTATCTCTTGCCAAAGCGGGTGCGTAAAAAAAATGGTCGCGATGTCTGACAATTTCTCAATCCCGCCGGACTATGTTCAGCCCGCAAACCTAGGTTCCGACCTCTCTCTCGCGGACGCTCGGTGGATCGTGTGGCGCGGCTGGCGGCTGCCCGCTACCGGAGCATTGATAGGGCTTGCGTTGGCAGCGACCTACCTGCTGTTTGTTCCGGAAGTTTATAAGAGCAGCGCACGCATCCTGCTGGACCGGAGCGTGAATAGGTATTTGCAATCGAGCAAGATTTCCGACGAGCCGACCTTCGATGATACCGACATCGGCGGCCAGATCTATGTCATGTCGTCGGACAGCATTGTCGTTCCGGTCGTGCGGAGTTTGAATTTGGCGCACGATCCGGAGTTTGTCGGCCAGCGGGGTCCCGAGGGCAAAACCGGCATCAAAAAATTCATTGCGAATGCAGCGAATTCCGTTTTCAGCCTTCAGACGAAAATTTTTGGTTTCGATTTTCCGGAAATTCAATTCAGCTTGGGCGGATGGAAACGCGCGTCTTCTAATATCGATCCTAATACCGTGCTTGAAAGAACCGCCGTCGAAAACCTTCTCCGGCAATTGACGGTTTATCGTGAGGATGCGCCGAACGTCATCAACGTCACCTATGCGTCGCGGGATCCCGTCAAGGCCGCGACCGTCGCAAATGCGCTTGCCGACAAATACATAGAGATGACGGAAGAGCGAAAGCTCAAATCAAATAAGATGATCGGCCGGCTTCTCGAGGACCGGCTCATGGACCTGAAGCGGCAGAGCGACGACGCCGATCGGGCGTTGCAAGACTTTGCCACCGCCCACAACCTCGTCGGCATTACCTCGGGGCGTCTTGCGCCCGCCAATGCCGACGGAACGCAAGCTCAGGCATTCCCGAACAACGAACTTATTCTGAAGCTGCGAACGCAGTACGTCGATCTCGCCGCGAAGGCGAGCGAACTCGAACGTCAGCTGGGTCCCACGCATCTTGCCGTCGTGAAGCTGCGCAATCAGATGCAGCAGCTGAACCAAGCGATGAAGAACGAGGATCAACGCAATGGTCTCGGCGATGCGGACCAGGCCAAATTGCGCGATCTGGAAAGTTCGGCGGCGACCTTGCACAATCTCTATAATGCGGCACTGCGCAAATCCAACGAGGTCAATCAGGTTCAGCCGGAAACCGAGGATGCGCACATCATTACGCGTGCAGCGCCGCCGCTATCGAAAAATTACAAGAAATCCCTCGCGCTGCTTGGCGGCGGCTTGATGTTCGGGCTTCTGGCCGGGGCCGGATTGGCGCTGGGACGAGAGTGGCTTGCATCTGTATTCCGCACCCCTGCGCAGGTGCGCAAGGCGACCGGAGTATACTGTGCCGTGCTTCCGACGGTTGTTCCGGTATCCCCAGGCAAGGGAGTTTCGGACTACGTCCTGGACGCGCCCTATACGCGCTTCACGGAAGCAATTCGAAACGCGCGCGCCTTGCTGAAAACAGATCAGCGGAGACACGGAAACAAGGTTATCGGCATCATCTCAGCGGCGTCCAATGAGGGCAAGACGACGGTCGTATCGAACTTGGCGACACTTTTGAATGCAAGCTCGAGAGAGCGCACGCTCATCATCGATGGCGACCTGCATCGGCGAACGGTGACGGCTGAACTGGCGCCGGGTGCACGCGAGGGGTTGCTTGAAGCGCTCGAGGATCCGTCGCGTCTCAAAGAGCTTGTCGTTAAGCGCGAACGGTCGGGCGTTGACGTCCTGCCGTGCGCTGTGTCCGAGCGCAATCCACACGCGGCTGAGCTTCTCGGATCGGCTCAGATGGATAAGCTGCTCGACGTTGCTCGTGCATCATATGATTTCATCATCGTCGAAATTCCGCCGATCATGTCGGTCGTCGATATCAAGATGGTCGAGCGTTTCATCGACAGTTTCATCTTCGTCATTGAATGGGGCAAGACCAAGCGCGGCCTTATCGAAGAGGCTCTCGACGAGGTGGATAACATTCGCGATCGGGTGTTGTGCGTACTCCTTAACAAGGCGGACCCAGCTGCGTTGCGGACCATCGAAGCCTATAAGGGCGCGCGAGGTGGCGACTATTACGTTAGTTAAAACGCCGCGGGCGATATTCTCGAGTCGCCCACAGAATGTGCATTTACCATTTATTTATCCCCTTTGAGGGTGGTCGTGGTTAACGAATCAGTCTCAATTGAGGTTGTTTAGCAACGTGTCGGCTAAATAGTTTTGCTTGAGTGTTCAATTTAGCTTTTCAAGCTCTCGCCATTCCTCGAATCACCTTACGCCTTCATCCGTACGCAGAATTTTGATCGCGGTTTGCCGGGGTGGAGGCGCATTTTGGGGGAAGTCGATTTTGAGAGAGCCGATCGGGGCTTTCCTAATTATCAGGCTGTCTCGTTTCGCCAGCCGCGCTTGATACGCGCTTTGACTCGCGGGCAGCGCCGGTCACTCTCTATTAGATCGTGCGCGCCAATGCTTGTTGCGCTCGCGCTTGCCGGTTGCTCTCATATGCCGATAAACGGACCGGAGTATCGCGATATAGATCGCGGCGCCACGTCATCCATCGCAAATCCTCGTGGCTCGATCGTTTATGATTACGTGCTCCTCGACGTTAATCCGGTTGTCCTCGGGGTTCTGGATACGATCTCGTCGGATTCCTTTTACCGGACGTTCGGCGCACGCCGCCGAGGCATCCCGATTGTTAAGGTCGGCATTGGCGATGTCGTGCAAACTTCGATCTTCGAGTCATCTTCGGGCGGGCTTTTCGTGCCTGGAGAGGCAACGAGCCGAGGCGGCAATTACGTAACGCTCCCCGCGCAGTCTGTTAGCAGCAGTGGAATGATTTCAATTCCGTACGCTGGGGCGGTGCAGGCATCCGGGCGAACGGCTGCAGAAATTCAGCGGGACATCGAAGTTAAACTCGCTAAGCGTGCGATCGAGCCTCAAGTCATTGTCAACGTGCTCGAACAGAATTCCGATTCAGCTACGATCATCGGTGACACCGGCAGCAGCAAGATCAAAATCACCGGTGCCGGGGATCGCATCTTGGATATGATTTCCAAGGCGGGCGGCGCTGGTGCCGGCGGTGGTAAATTCGCCGGCTATGAACTTCTGGTGACACTGCAGCGCAGAGGTCGGATCGCGACGGTTCCGTTCACGACGCTCATCAACGATCCGCAAGAGAATCTCTACGTAGCCGCCGGCGACGTGGTTTATGTGAAGCGGCAACCGAAGTCGTTCGTCGCATTTGGCGCTCTCGCCTCCATCGGGGGTGAGGGAACTGTAGAGAACGGCCAGACGGCTGCGGTCAGCACGCAGTTTCCGTTTGGTCAGGAACACTTGAATCTTAACGAGGCGCTTGGGAGAGCAGGCGGTTTGGCGGACGGACGCGCAAATCCCGGGCAGGTTTTTATCTTCCGTCCCGAGCGTCGCGAAACCCTCGATCGGATGGGCGTAAATCTAAAACCCTTCGCGCCTGATCAACGCATCATTCCGACAGTCTATCGTGCCAACTTCCGCGATCCATCGAGCTTCTTCTTTGCTCAAAGGTTCATGATGCACGACAAGGACGTGATTTACGCGTCGAATTCGGATGCGACGGAAGTCCTCAAGGTTCTCGGTTACGTCAACGCATGGATGTCCACGGCATCGAATGCCTTCGTTCAAGGACGGACGATTGGCGATATCGCTGGCGGAGCGCACGTCCTGACGAACGCCTCGACGGTTGTCGTCAGCCCCTAATTGACTGCGGTTTGAGGCCGGTTTTGAGACTGGCCTCACTCCTCTTTCTTTCGGTCGTGGCTCATTTCAATTTATCGATCCGATCCCTTGATCCGGTATCGTGAAGCGTCCGCTGGCCGCGTCGGCATATGCCGATATTTATCTCTCAAATTCGAGGCCACCTTTTATTGAGGGGCGATTGGTGCGTATGGCAGCGCAGGTTGTCGTGGTGGGGTGCCGTTCGATAGCCATTGCGCAAGGTAGAGATTGTAAAGAGTAACCCCTTGCCAATCGATATCGAGTTCATTCGTTGACCAGCTGTCATTGTCGGTATAGCGGCCCGCGAACGGCGTAGCGGAACTCCGGGGCATGGCCGGATCACCCCAATATCGCCAGGTTGGACGCGGGCGATGGCCGGGATAGGAAATGTCATTGGATTCAGGATTGGCGTTCGGCCCACCCGCGACGATGCCGGGGAATAGATAGGGTTGAACGTCGAGGGCCGCGAGCCATTCGTGGAAGCCGTGCCGTCGCCCTCGCGTAACGCCTCGCAACCCGCTGACGTAGGAAAACAGCTGATAGTTTCGGCCGAACGCGTGATGCACATTGGCGAGGATCTGTTCGCAATCGACAGCATCGTTGAGAGGATCTTGCAGGCAACGCGGCGCGCTGAATCCGGCCGTTCGTTGGAAGCCTGCGGCGATCGATCCCCAGAAATCGCGCCCAGTCCAGCCAAAGGCGTTATGGCCTCCATCTCTGACAACCATTGCGGCGTGCCGGCGAAGCTCTCCGTCGAGTGACGTTTGCCGTTTCGGATTTCCGGCGCGAGTTCTGAGGTACAGGAGCGCCGCGTAGACGTTACTCCTCAGATAGCTGGGATCGTTCTCTAGCGGTTGGAAGTTGGCCTCGAAGTCCGTGTTGAAACGCGCTTCGCCGGTTGCAAGCAGCATCCCCGCTGCAGCGTACATTCGCACATCCCGTCCTATGTCCGGCATTTGATCCTGACGCATCGCCGGGCACGTTGGACCGTCGCTGTTTTCAGCAGGATGATCGTGAAGAAATCGGTAGCCCAGCATCGCTGCATTCAGCATCTTGTCCGCGAAGGCCGGGTCGTGACCGCGATAGAGCGCCGAGGCGAATGCGAGGGCTCCGACGGCACGCCCAGTCGCGGTGGTTCCGATCTCTCCAAGGCGATAGGGAGACATGCTTTCGGGCAAATTTGTTCCGTAGGGTCCGTAGTGCTCCTGGCAGGTCGTATTATGAAAACCTCCGCTGCTTGCTTGCATCGACAGCAGCCACTCCAACCCCCATCGCGCCTCGTCCAGGAGATCCGGAACACCATTGGACGATTCCGGGATGCCCGTTTGATCGTCCGTGGGCGCGAAATCCGCAAACGCCGACAGCATCCAGAAAAGGGCGGAGTTGGTCGAGGCGCTATAGAGCGAGAAATCGCCGGCGTCATGCCATCCCTTTTTGATGCCGGGCGGCGCTAACGCTGCGTCGCTGGCGTGGGTCCATGGACCTTCGGCATGCTTCGCATCGATGTCGGTGAACGCGCGTTGATAGTAGAAGACGTGTTGAACGGAACGCAGGGCATTATCGAAGATCCGGATGCGGATGTCGAACGGGAAACTGGCAAGGCCGTTGTCCGCTACGATGCGATAGCGGCCTTCAGAATTAAGCGACGAAAAATCTCCGACCCAGACCGTGCGTATGGCGCCCGTGTCATCAGAGGCGATCGTTCGGATGGGTGCGCCGCCACGAAATTCCGTTTCGCCCTTTGCATCGACGCGAATGACTTGAAATGACGTGAATGGCTTCGGAGATGAGAATTCCTTCCGCATGTGCGTGCCATAGCCGACCTGCGACGCGGCGAGCCCATCGAACGGAGCCGGTTCAAGATGAAGGGCGGCACGTCGATGCCATGCCAGGTGTTTGGAAATCAGGTTTCCGGGATCAACGAGCACCAGCAGTGCCGCAACGATTATTATAAATGATGCGGTGAAGCCGACTGCCTTGAAAGAAAATTTGAAGAATGGGTTCATTCAGAAAACGGTAATTCCGGCGGATGCGCATCAGCGGATATGTGCCGAGCCATATATGCAGATGACTCCGGCTAGACCAAAATTCTTTCAATATGCGCGTCCGACTTCGAATATGGCAAATTAGTTAATCGGCATAATCTATATTGAAGGATAGCTAAACCGTGAAAGACGGTCTTCGGCTGGGTCGAATGCACGTCTTCATAAGAATGACGATCACCAACGCGTCGATGTAGCCAGAGTCTTGACCGGATGTCGCGGTCAGCATAGGTAGCTGCCTGCCTATTTGCAGGGATATTGTGATTGCGTACGGCCTGAATGGCGGTGAGACACGGGCCGTTGCCTGTGTTCGCCCTGCCGCCAGATCGTGAATTTTATCGCGCTATTTCGAGGGCATTCGGCTGTGTGTGGTATCGCTGGGATTATCGGGCGGCTGGATGATGCAAATCGCGGCGCACTGAAGCGTATGAGCGGAGCGCTCGTACACCGCGGTCCGGATGCAGAAGGGACTTGGGTTTCCGAGCCCGACGCGAACAATTGCGGCGTCCTGCTGGCCCACCGGCGATTGGCGATCCTCGACCTGTCGCCGGCCGGTATTCAGCCGATGGCCGATCCCGTGACCGGCCATGTCGTGGTCTTTAACGGCGAAATTTATAATTTCAGGGATTTGCGGCGGCGCCTGGAGGCCGAAGGGCAAACGTTTCACTCGAGCGGCGACACTGCCGTCATGTTGCGTGCGCTGGGACTGCACGGCACGGACGCCATCGGTTGGCTGCGCGGCATGTTTGCATTCGCTTGCTGGGACCCTCAAGGCCGCCGTCTTTTGCTGGCCCGCGACCCCCTCGGTATCAAACCGCTCTATATCGCCCGGCCTGCTCATTCGAATGCCAGCTGGTCGGTTGCCTTCGCGTCCGAGCTGCGAGCGCTTTTGGCGTCGGGCCTTCTCGAAAACCATGAGCTTGATCCATGCGGAGTCGCGAGCTGCGTGTCGAATGGCTTTGTGAACGGGCCAACGACGATCGTCCGAGGCGTCGAACTTGCCTGGCCGGGAGAATTCCTGGAATTTGATACGGCTGGAGAAGACGTGCGGCGAGAGCGGTTCTGGACAATTCCGGATCGGGCTCCTGAACCAACGATGACGGAACCGGAGCTAGCAGGCATTCTGGAGGAGGGGCTGAAACTGCACCTCGCCAGCGATGTCCCGCTGGCCGTGTTTCTTTCGGGCGGCATAGATTCGTCGGCGATCGCCAATCTCGCTCAGCGATCGGCGCAGACTCCCATACATACATTTACGCTTGCCTTCGAAGAGCAGCAGCTGAACGAGGGGCCGATTGCGCGGCGGATTGCGCAAGCTATCGGAACCGATCATCACGAGGTGGTGCTGACCGAAGGAGACTTCGTCGACAACCTGGATGCTGCGCTCAACAGTCTGGATCAGCCGACGTTCGACGGACTGAATGCATATTATATGTCGCGTTCCATCCGCGACGCGGGCTTCACCGTGGCGTTGTCGGGAACCGGGGGCGACGAGCTCTTCGGTGGCTACAGTTCATTCCGGGATTTGCCCGTTCTGCAGAAGCTGCTGGGAATTGCGTCCTTCGTGCCGCGCGGGTTGCAAGTTGCGGGAGCCAAGCTTGCGACCTGGCCATTGCGCAATCGTGCGGGCGGCGTGCCACCGCAAACCCGTTGGGCGAAGCTTCCGGATATGGTGCGCCGGGGAGACGATCTTCTAGGTCTTTATCAGCTGGCTTATGCGCTATTTCTCCCTGAATTTCAGCGCGAATTGCTGGCGGCAGGTTTTGCCGACGCGCTGGATGATGGCCTGCATCCGGCGATGCGCCAGCGCCTCTTGAGCGAAACGCGCCGACGATCGCCGCTCTCCGCGATCAGCGTGATGGAGCAGCGGCTTTTCCTCGGCGAGCGTCTTTTGCGGGACAACGACGTGGCAAGCATGGCTTGCTCGCTTGAGCAGCGTGTGCCGCTTGTCGATCAAATTCTGTTCGAGAATGTCAACCGTCTGCCGGATGGATTGCGATTTCATCCGCTCGGCAAAAAAGCGATGCTTCGACGCATTGGTCTTCGCGGTCTAGATCCGGAGGTCTTTAACCGGCCGAAGAGCGGTTTTGTCATGCCGTTCGATCGCTGGATCCGGCGCGGGCTAAAGAAGTCGATGGATGAAACGCTGCGCGATCCCGTCGCGATTGCCGCGGCCGGACTCAATCCCGTTGCGGTCGGTAAACTGTGGCAGGCTTTTCTCGAAGGCGTCTCGGGAATGTACTGGTCGCGGATATGGGCCGTATACATCCTTGTCCAATGGTGCCACCGAAACAAGGTCTTCCGAGATTTCCGCGCATGAGGGCAGGCCGTCGTTAGAGGCCCAAGCGCCATCTGCGGTGGTCCGCCAACCAAACCAGAAAATAGACGGTGATCAAAACCACGATCGCAAAGGCCAGCGATGCGATATGAGGTTGAAGCATCGGCGCGAGAACACTCGTGTAGAGAGACTTTCCGGCGAGGTGCACGCGCGGGATGTTCGCGATGGGCCGTGACAACAGGTATGCGACGATCGCGTTTCTGCCCAGAATATCGAGAGGTTTGTACCACGTTTGCGGCGCATGACCGTCGACGACCCACACCGTGCCGGCGAGCGCAATCGCGGATAAACCGGCCATGAAGACGGCGAACGACGTGGTCCAAAGGTGCTTGTTGATCGGCATCCAGATTGACAACAGCATGCCTGCGGTCAGCAGGAGCAATCCAGCTTCCAGAAGGTGCAGCGCGCGACGCGGCGCGTCTGGCTGACGGCGAACGATTTCACCCGCGAGCACACCGAAGAGAACTGACGAGATCGCAGGCAGGATGGCACCGATCCCGTCCGGATCGAAGGCCGTGCTGTTCCATTGGAAGTGATTCAGCACGAGGTGATCGAGATAGCCGGGGAAGCTGCAGTCGATCGTCAGAACGCCGGGGCCGCAGTGCGGCACAGGATATAAATAGAGCAAGGCGATATAAACGAGATTAAGCCCGACGATCGCAACGAGAGAGCCGCGTAAGCCGGTCCAGAGGTATATTTGTAGGGCTGCGAGATAGCAGATGGCGATTTTCTGCAGCACGCCTGTGAGCTGGAGATGATCCTGCACGCCGACATAGGGAAATGTGTGGGAAGGAATACGCAAATAGTCGATTGCGACGCCGAGCGCGAAGAGCAGCAATGCCCTTTTCAAGGCATGTGTCATGAGCCTCGATCGGGTGTCTCCGCGCGCCAGGCGTACGGGGATAGCGAGCGAGATCGAGACACCGACGATGAAAAGGAAAGCCGGGAAAACCGTATCCGCGAACGTCCAGCCGTTCCAGGCCGAGTGGACAAGCTCACGATAGCTATCGCCGTCGGAAAACTGTGCGTTGACGAGGATCATCGCGACGATTGCTGAGCCGCGAAAAACATCCACGGATTTGAATCGAGATGGCGTGCCCTGTGCCGCGCGTGTGTCAGTAGGCCCCACGAAACAGCACCAGAATCGTGCGGACCATGATTTCGATATCGAGCCATATCGACCAGTTGTCGATATAGTAGAGGTCATATTGCAGGCGATTGAGGATGTCTTTTTCTGTCCGCGTCTCGCCTCTATGACCGTTAACCTGCGCCCAGCCCGTCAGGCCCGGGAGGACGCGACGGCGCTGTGAGAAGTGATCCAATTGCTGCTCGAAGAGAGTGTCGTGAGCCAGCGCATGCGGCCGTGGTCCGACGACGGACATCTCGCCCTTGAGGACGTTGATCAGCTGCGGCAGCTCATCGAGGCTTGTCCGGCGCAGGAACCAGCCAATGCGCGTTACTCTCGCGTCATTGCGCTGGGCCTGTTGAACGTTCTCGCCGTCTTCCGCGACGGTCATCGTCCTGAACTTGAATATCCGGAAGACGGCGTTGTTCTGGCCATAACGACGTTGACGGAAGAACACCGGTCCCGGGCTGTCCAACTTGATGGCCAGCGCAATGAGCGCAAGCAAGGGAGCCAGGAGCGTCAGGGCGATTCCGGCGACGACAAAGTCGAGCAGCGACTTCAGCAATCGATTGCGCTCGGACAAGGGAACCAGATTGACGATGCTGGTTCTGAGCTTGCCGAAGGTGCGCCCACCTCGAACCGTGACAGGGAACGGATTGAGATCCGTGCACAGCAGAAGATCGGTGGAGAACGATGCGAGTTCGCGGACGCTCTCGTGAATGCCGGCTGCTTCAGAGGCGGGAAGGCAAATAATGACCGTGTCGAACTTGCGGTGGGCGATCGCGCCTTTCAGATCGAGAAGGCTTCGGGTTGTCGCCGATGGGGCCTGTTCAGCCTCAGACGGTTCACTGATGTAAAAACTTTCAATGGCAAGCGAGTGATCGGCGTCTTGCGCCTCGCTCTTTATCGCGTTCACGTAGTCCGGCGAGCCGTAAAGCGCTACGCGCTGGAATAGGCTGCCATTCGCGATATGCTCGCGCACGCGCACCATCGCGAGAATTCTTAACGCAATAAGCATGGTGCCGCTTAGCGCGAACCACGTCAGGAACCAGCCGCGCGAATACCAGTCCGCAAACTTGAGTACGAAAAGAATGCCGAGGAGCACAAGGAACGAGGTCGCGAGTGCGCCCCACAGTTTTCCGTAAGAAACCGTCGGATCTTTGATTGTTCCAACGTCGTAGAGCCCGGCCTGTTTCAAGACCAGATACTGGATCAGCGCGAGCAGCACTGCGGGAGCAAGATATGGCCACTCGGGTTGCTCGACGTGCAGAAAGAGATTCAGATAAAGCCACTTCGCCGTATAGGCGGCGAGGACGACGCCTGCGGCTTCGGCGATTGCGATGAACGCAATGCAGGTATCAAATTTGGAAAATAGATTTTGCCACGAGACAGAGCGGCGAAAACTGCCGTACGTGGCATTTGCACTGCTATCGGTCATCTACGCACACAACTTCTGATTAAGCCATCACCGGAAATTCGTTCGATTCAGCGAAGGCGTCTCGTAACGATGCAATCTATTGTCTTTGCAAAAAATTTTTCATTTTTATTAAACCCATTATTAATAGGGCTTAAGCTTTTTGCAAGCATTAGCATTGCCGTTTCGCGGAGCCTATGAAGCGATCTACGCAAGAGTCGGGCCACGCAACTTTGATGTTTTTTGGGGCTAGCGTGCACGTGCCACGCGATTGGCTGCTACTTGCGATTGTGCAGCAAAATTAAGCGATCGGATGTTGGCGCAATTTCCGGTTGATTGGCGAACGCGAGATCGCCGTTTCAGGAAGCCGGTCGCAATGCAGTTAACCAACTCAGCACATCGACCGGGCCGGTAAACGCGGCTTCCTGTCTTGCGAAGAGTTCGCCAGCGACCTTTAAGCCAAATCCGCCCAGCTCTTCAGCGGCATGGAAAGCGCCGATATCGGCGATGTCATCGCCGATCATGACGGGGATACGACCGGCAAATTCGGGCAGGCCCGCCAGCGTGCGAAGTGCACGGCCCTTCGAAAATCCGATAGGAAGGATCTCGACGACTTTCCGGCCTTCCCATATCGCGAACTGGTCGGGATATTTTGGGACAAGAGATTCAAGTGTCATCATAAGGGAATCCCGCAATTCCGGCGCGAGCCGGTAGTGCATCGCGATGCCCGTACCTTTGTCCTCTGTCACAATGCCCGGCATCGAGACGGCCGCCGTTCGGATGTCATGCAATAGGTTCGGACTGAATGCCGGCGTCAGAGGTTTAATCTCTCCCGTTACGGTTGTGCGCATTTCGGCGCCGTGAACTCCGGCCGCAATAAACTTCATCGGCGTAAGCAGCTCGTCGGCTTCCGCGATGGGTCGTCCCGTTACAATCGCCATCGCGCCCGAGAGGCGCGTCGCGACAACAGCCAGCAACTCGGCTAGCCCGGGCGGGATACGGACCGTCGTCGGTGTGAGCGCCATTTCGAGCAGCGTTCCGTCAATGTCGAGGAACAGCCCTATCGGCGTTTGCTCGCGGAGGAGTTGTTCGACGCGATTGCGTGCGGATGTCGCCGGGCTCGGCCGTGACGCCTCTGTCGCGCGCGAAGCCGTTTCCTTCTTCAGATTGTGCATCTCGTCCTTCCCTAGAGCCTTTCCGCGTTTCGTTGATAGCGGATTGGCTCTAGATTTTTGTTTTATCGTGCTTCTGATCGGAAAACCGGTTCCCACTTTTCCGGAAGCACTCTAGATCGACCAGCTATGGAGCGACGGGGCTGATGCTCCGGCGCGCTCGATCTCGGTTTCCAATGCTTGCAATGTCAAAAGTCCTGACTGAGTGTCGACGAATTGGACGACGCTCGCGGCATTGAGTGCGGCCGCGCTCAACGCCCGCGCGACATCATTTGTCTGAGATGAGTAGCAGGCAAACGTGGCGGAGAACGCATCGCCCGCGCCCGTGGTTGCCGCCGCGACGACATTCGGTGCTTCGCGAAAATAGAGATCGTTGCCTCTGGCGAGGAATGCTCCGTTCGCGCCGTCCGTCAAAACGACCGTGCCGACGTCAACTTTTATAAGGGCGCCGAGAAATTTGCCGAGGCTCATTTCGTAACCGCCACTGCGCAACCCGCGCTTTGCGAGGAGAGGCGTCGGCTCGCCGCTGCGGATTGCGAGCGGCGCTCCGCCATCGCCGAATGACTGCAATAGCCGAGGCATCAGCGCCTGTGCTTCCGAGCGATTGATCGAGAGAATATCGATGTGGCCGAGGCTCGCCCAGAAATCATCGTAACGCGCCGTCAGCTGGCGCACGCCGGGGTTCACGGCAAGCTTTGCGCCAGCTGATTTAGCGCGTTCGACGATCAACGGATAGCAGTCGGCGGATTGATTGCTAAGGTTGGCAACGTAAACGAGATCCATGCGTTCGAATGCGGCGGTCGGGATGTCGGCGGCTTCGAGCTTGGTGTTGGCGCCGCGGTAGGTGAAGACGGCGGCATTGCGGTCGTGCGAGGAAACGATCACGGATGCGCCGGTCGGCGCGTCGTCGTCCGTTGCAATCCAGTGCGGATCGACGCCTTCCTCTGTCAGCCGATCGAGGATGGTGCGCGCTTTCGCATCCTGACCGAGTTTGACGATCGTCGATGTTGCATTTCCGAGCCGGGCAGCAGCGACCGCCGCGTTGATGGCGCCGCCTCCCGTGCTCGTCGAAATCTGATCGGCTTCCGTCTTGATGCCTTCCTCAAGGAGCAGATAGGAGCTTTCGGCATTGAGCATTTTCATCTGCTCGATGCGATCGCTCGCGATCGTGACGATGGTATCGACCATCGCGCCGCCGATGGTGAGGACATTCATGCGCGGACCTGCGTTTCCTCGATCGCGGGTTGCCTCGGCTCGAAGCGGCGGTCCATATCGGAATGCCAGAGCCGTGCTCCTCCGGCGACGCCCGACGAGGGTTGGACGATGGTTGCCCATTCCGGTAACGCAAAGGAAATGCGCCGCGAGTTGCCGCCTCCGAGATAGATGCGATCGCTGTTGGTCAGGGCATGAACGGCCATGATGGCGCGTTCCGCCCGCGCGTTCCATGCCTCGAGTCCAAGCTCGAGATAGGCGGCGTGGCCGACGTATTGGTCGTAGTTCTGGCCGTCACGGGCATAGTGTTGGCCAAGCTCGAGGCCGCAGAATATCGCGCCGTCGTTGAAAAGGGCGCAGCCCATGCCGGTGCCGAACGTCAGCACGCATTCGCGTCCAGGCCCTTGCGCAACGCCAAGGCCGTAGACGATTGCATCATTCAAGATCCTCACCGGCGCTCCGAATGTGTCGTGCAGCGCTTGCTCGAGGTCGAAGTTTTTCCAATGCTCGGTGCCGAGATTGGGCGCTGTGGCGATGTGGTCGCGATGTACGACGCCGGGGAAGCCGACCGATATCAATCCGAAGTCCGGCAGTGGAGCGGCGATGCGCGTTATGAGGGCGATGACGGTGTCAGGCGTCGCGGGGTGCGGTGTCGGGGTCGTCACGAATTCCGAAACGAGCGCTCCAGATCGATCGATGATCGCGGCTTTGATCAGCGTGCCGCCAATATCGACCGACAAGATGTTCGGATTGCCGCCACGAGCGTCCTGGCGAAGCCCCTGCCTTCTGTCGCCAACTGCGGGCATTAGCCACCTACATGCGCGGCAACGGATTTCTTGGGACCAGCCTTTTTCGGCACCGTGTCGAGACGTTTCATCGCGGCCCTGACGCGGGCCGACGGTTGTCCCCGGCCGGTGCGCCGCTTTCCGGCTTTAACAAGGGCGGAGAAAAACGACGTGCCCCACGCATCCGATTTGCAAACAATGCTCGCAAGCTTGTCGTGCCGCGCGACCCGTTCATCAATCGGCATCTCCAAGGCCTTTCTCAGACCCTGCACCATGTCATTGGGATCGTAGGGGTTGACGAGAACGGCATCGCGCAACTGCTCCGCCGCGCCTGCAAACTTCGACAAGATCAGCACCCCGGGGTCCTTGGGATCTTGCGAGGCGACGTACTCTTTCGAAACCAGGTTCATGCCGTCCATCAGCGGGGTGACCCAACAAATGCGCGACGAGCGATAGACATCGCGCAACTCGCTTCGCGGGATCGGCCGATGGATGTAGTTGATCGGCACCCAGTCGAGTTCGCCGAAACGCCCGTTTATCGCGCCTGACAGCGATTCAAGCTCAGACCGGATGTCCGCATAGGCTTCAACGCTTTCGCGCGTCGGCGGAGCGAATTGCGAGAGCACGATGCGCCGGCGATGCTCCGGGCAATCTTCGAGTAACTTGCCGAAGGCGCGGAATTTCTGTGGCAGTCCCTTCGTATAATCGAGCCTGTCGATGCCGATAATGCGGCTTGCCTCCGGATTTTCGCCATCCTGTGTGATCGGCGAATTCGCGAAATAGTTGGAGTCGATGCCAACCGGAAAGCATCCGATGTCAAACTCGGCGTCGCAGGCGCGAATGCGCCCCGAGGGGAGAAGGCTTCCGAATACGCTCTGCTGAAGGAAGTCGATGAGGTTGCGGACGTCGCGATGCGTTTGCACGCCGACGAGGTCATATGCGCCCAAGGCGCGGGCAATCTCGCGGTGTTCGGGGATCGCAATCAAGGCTTGTGCGGGGCCGACTGGGATGTGCAGGAAAAAGCCGATCGGGTTTTCGATGCCGCGCTTGCGCAATTCGAGCGCCATAGGAAACAAGTGGTAGTCGTGAATCCAGATCACGTCGTCCGGCTCGATCAGGGGGGCGAGGTGTGTCGCGAATTTCTCATTCACCGCGACGTAGCGTGAATAATATCCCGCCTCGAACTGGGCGAGATCGAGGCGGTTGTGAAAAACCGGCCAGAGCACCGAGTTGGAATAGCCAAGGTAGAAATCGTTGTAATCAGCTGCCGTCAGCGGGATCGTCGCGGTCGTGTGGTTGCCATCGCGGGACACCACGGTCTCGGGTGTCTCCGTCTCTTCAACCTGGCCGTTCCAGCCGAACCAAAACCCGCTGTGACGGGCAAGGGCATCGTAGATTGCGACGCTGACGCCGCCAGCTTGCGATGCGGCGCCAAAATCGATGACGCGATTGGATACCATGACAAGCCGTGACAACGCCTTTTCCTTCCGTGCCGCCATCGCTCTGGCTGAGATGAGTGACTGAAATGACCGGGCGGATGCGCCAGTTCCAAAGTGCTAAACGTCCGAGATTGCTTAGAGTTCCGTAGTTTGTGCGGTGCCAAAAAGTAGCGGTATTACTGATTATGCAACATATCCGGCGACCCTTCTCGGCGATTTTAACCAATGACCTCAAGCGATAGCGCCTTTGGCCCTCTGAAGCAGGACTGGCCCGGTCAGCAGCCATTGCGGCATTCAGCTATTCTTCAGGTCGTGCTGGCATGAACATTGTCGACCGTTAGTGTGCGGTCCTGGCGTCGCGCTCTGCGGACGAAAGATTTTAGACGGCCATCGCTCACATGAAAACTGCTCGTCCGACCCGGTCATGACATGAGCACTCTACGCCGCGCGGTCGTCTGGGCATCGGTCGGACAATATTTCATCATCGCCATCAATTTTTCGGCGACGTTATTTCTTGCCCGATTGCTTACTCCGGCGGAGTTCGGCGTTGCTGCTCTGGGCGGAGCTATCATCGGCGTTGCAGAGGCGGTGAGGGAAGTCGCGGGGGGTACATTCCTCATTCGAGAAGGCGATCTCACTCACAACAAAATCCGTTCGACTACGACTATCAATTTTCTCGTGACGGTGATGGTTACAACGGTGCTGGTTGTGCTGGCCGAGCCGCTCGCCCGCGTCTTCGGAATGTCAGAACTCGGATCGTATTTGCGCATCGCCGTGTTGGGATACGCACTTGGCACGCTGCTTTATCCGCAGCAGGCGCTCTTGAGCCGCAATATGGCCTTCAATCGTCTGGCACTCATAAATTGTGCAGCAGCCTTGGCCGGAGCGCTCGTCTCCGTGATACTTGCTTTCGCGGGTTTTAAAGCCAACAGCTTTGCATGGGGCGCAGTTGCGTCCGCATGCACCGGTACGCTGATTTATCTTGCCGTCATTCGCAATTTTTCAATTTACAAGCCGTCGCTGAGCGATTGGCGAAGTGTTATCGGCTTTGGTGCCTACAGCAGTGCGACTGCAATTCTTGGCCGGATCGCGGAGGCCGTTCCGATCCTGATATTCGGCAAGTTGCTGACCGCCGCAGAGCTGGCGATCGGGCATCGCGCTATCCTTCTTTGCTTGTTTCCGGAGCGGCTGTTGCTCGCCGCGGTCGGAACGGTGGCATTACCCGAACTCTCACGCCGATCCCGCGAGGGTGGGGATTTGAAAAGCGCCTACCTCAAGGCGCTGTCGATCGTCACTGCCATATATTGGCCGTTCATGATCATGCTGGCGATATTCGCCCAACCGGTTGTTGAATTGATTCTCGGGCACCAATGGCTTGCTGTCGTGCCGTTGGTCCAAATTCTCGCACCGGCGTTGTTGCTTGCTGTTCCAATCGTCCTGCAGTTTTCGATCCTCGTTGCGGCCGATAGCGTGCATATCCTGCCGCGACTGCTCACGTTGCAAGCCGTCGTCACCGGGACGGCTCTCTTGGCGACGGCCGCGCACGGGTTGCACGCGGCCGCGTTGAGCATGCTCGTCGCCATGCCGATCAATGCGGGACTGTCAGTAATCACCGTCCGCCGCATCCTAAAATTCCGATGGGGTGAACTCATTGGAATTTGTCTGCGCAGCGCGACAGTTACGGCGGCGGCTTGTGTCGGACCGATCATGCTCTGGCTTGCGTCGCCAGATGAAGGGCCCTTCGTCGTTCTTGCGATTGTCGGCGTGCTCGGAAGCCTGGGATGGATTTCAGGGCTTCGCGCCACCAATCACTGGCTTTGGAACGAGATTTTACAGGTGATGGCTGCATCGCGCAGGTTGACGGTCTTTCGGCGCGAGCGCTCGGACCGCAGATAGTCAAGTGTGCCGGGAGCGCCGTGACGTTGCTTCTGCTGCAAAGGGCATCGTGCCGGTCCAATCAAGCACAACTTTCTTCAGCCGCTCGCGCTGGCTGGCTGACGTGAAGGTATGATCTGAATCTTCGAAGTGCTCGAGTACCAGTGCATCATCGAAGGGTACGTTCGGGAAAGCCTCCAGGAGCTGTTCGCGGTAGCTTTGACGTCCCTGCATCGATCCGCCGGTCAGGACCACGAGGAGTCGGGTGCCGCGTGTCACGAGCGCCTTGTAGACCCGTTCGAGTTCGCCGCGGATCTGGGGATCGATGACGCTTGATCGGCCTTCCTGCGGTCGTGCCGTGAACAACAGTCTTGCACGCTCGATCATGTCTTGCCAGATGCGTCCGCGTCCGCGAGCGAATGTCAGCCAGCTCCGCGATCGCATCAGCCGCCGACCGATGTAGTGGGCATAAAAACGAACAGTCGGCGGAATAGTCGGATCAAGAAGCACGAGCCCGACCACGCGTTCGTCCGAAGGCCCATAACGCAGCGCGATATCCGCACCCGAGCACAGGCCCACGAGAATGAACGTGCCGCCCAAACCTAAATCGCCAAGGTAATTGAGCGCTTCGGAAACATCTTCCAGACAAGCCGCAGTTGGGTCCAAGACGCCATCGCGACTGCGGCTATCGCCGATCCCTGAAAAATCGAAGCGCAGAACGGAGTGGCCGCTTGCCGCAAGCTGGCGGGCTAATGTGACATACATCCTATGATGTCCGACCCGGTGGATGATCCCGGTATTCAAGATGACGACCGTCGGCCGTCGAGCCTGGCACTCGGAGGCCGGCCGCACCAAGATGCCGACGAGAGATCTCGAACGGCCAAACATCAAAGCCTGCTCGGTAAACCCGTTCATCACGTCAGCCATTTCACGATTCCTTGCAGCGCTTCCAAGGGAATCGTGCCGGTTGCCGTCCGCTCCTCGATCCACGGCGAGACACCGGCGAACCGCGCAACGGAAAGGCGTTCCAATTTTTCCGATCGCGACGACGGCCCAGTCAGAACGACGAGCGTGCGTGGTGGCAAATCGTCGGCAAGCAACGACAGATCGAACTGATGAAAATCGTCACCTGACTGACTTTCGACGAAGAACTCTTGAGCGGCTGTCACAGGGTCCCAAAGAACGACATCGGCAACTTCATTGGGACACTCGACGGCAACGCGCGCGGCCATGTTCGCCCCGCATCTCAGTCCGACTAACGACACGTCGACAGCCTGAGTCATATCCTTGAGTTCAGCAATTGCGGTTCTGATGTCGTTGCACCATCCCGCAATGCTGCTGTCTCCGGTCTCGCCTGCCGAGTCCCCCGTTCCGTAGTAGTCAAATCTCAGAACATGAACGCCGACGGCCGACAGCCTGGAGGCCAGCTGCCGCATCGTGCGATAGGCGTGGACGTGTTCATCGCCTGAAGGATGACAGAACACGGCCGCCCGCACTTTGCCTGCGGGATTGCGGGCCGGATCGTACAGGCCGAACAAGCGCCGTTCCGGGCTACCAAAATAGAACGGTGTCATTGGTTCCAGATCTCAACGTCAGGTAGGGCTGCCGCGATTTGACGTAGTGTCTGGAAGAACAGAATGCGTGGATCCAAGCGCGTTCCAGTTCGCTTCTCGATCTGAGCGACGACGCGCAACGCCAGCAACGAGTGGCCGCCGACATCGAAGAAATTATCATCTGGGCCTACGCGGTCGATCTTGAGCAATTCACGCCAAATGCCGGCGATCAGTTCTTCCTTGCCGGGCGCCGGCTCGTCGCTCGCGCTCGACAGTAACGAGACACCCGCGAAAGGGTTGGGCAGAGCGTTGCGATCGATCTTTCCATTCGGCGTCAGCGGCAGGCGATCGAGCGTGACGATCAATGAGGGGACCATGTAGTCCGGCAGTTGCAGGCGAAGGTATCCGCGCAACTCACTGGTCGTTGGTTCATGGCCGCGCGCGTAGATGACGTAGGCAACGAGCCTGGTATCGGACGGACCAGCATCGCGGGCGGCGATGATCGCCTCGCGGACCGCAGGATGTGCGCGGAGCACAGTCTCGATCTCGCCGAGTTCGATACGGAATCCACGAATTTTGACCTGGTGATCCATGCGGCCCAGGTGATAGAGCCGGCCGTCTTTCCCCCAACGACCCAGATCGCCCGTCCGATAGATGCGTGCCGTCCCGCCCTTTACAAATGGATCGCTTTGAAACCGTGTGGCCGTCAGCTCCGGCTGTCCGTGATAGCCGATCGCGACCCCGTCGCCGCCGATGCAAATTTCGCCGGCACTCCCTATTGGCGCGGGGGTATCGCCGCTCAGGATATAAACGCGCGTATTGTCGATCGGTTTGCCGATGCTGATTGGATCGTCGCCCGTATGGATGCGCTCAACCGTCGACCAAATCGTCGTCTCGGTCGGTCCATAGAGATTCCAAAGTTCGCCAACGCGCGCAAGCAGAGCACTTGCCAGTTCCGGACGTAATGTTTCCCCGCCGCACAAGGCCCGGAATTGGGGACCGCCTTGCCAGCCTGCGTCCAAAAGCATCCGCCACGTTGCAGGTGTTGCCTGCATGACGGTGATGCCGCTCGCGTCGAGCAGTTGCGACAGAGCGTAGGCGTCGCCAGTTTTCTCAGATGGCACGAGTTCGATACGAGCGCCAACCAAAAGCGGGACGTAGAGTTCAAGACCCGCGATGTCGAATGAGATCGTGGTCACTGCCGCCATTGCATCGGTCGCGCCGAGCCCCGGCTCCTTTTGCATTGAGCAGAGCAGGTTGGACAGCGCGCCGTGCGAAACGGCGACCGCCTTCGGCTTGCCCGTGGAACCAGATGTATAGATGATATACGCGGGATCTGATGTGAGTGCGGAATGTGCGAGGCTCGGTGTGAAAGCGGTATCCAACGAGGCCGATGCCTCGGGATCGACGATCCTCACATGCGGCGGCAACTTGAATGTTCCGATTGTGCTGTCAGTCGCGATGATGAGATCCATGCCGCTGTCGGTGGCCATGTATTCCAGGCGCTTCGGCGGGAGCTGTGGGTCGAGAGGCACATAGGCGCCGCCTGATTTCTGGACCGCGAGAAGTGCGATCAACATCTCCAGCGATCGGTCAAGGCAAATGCCGATGACCGATCCCCGGCTCGCGCCAAGTATATTGAGTTTGTGGGCAAGCGCATCGGCCCGAGCGTTCAAGTCGCCATATGTCAGGGTGGTCGCCTCGAACGTCACCGCAGGCGAATTCAAGGATCGCAATGCGCGCTCTTCGAACATCGCGATAAAAGGCCGTTGCGGAGCCGGCGCGCTTGTTGCGTTCCAGGTTTTAAGCACGAGCTGGCGTTCGCCGGACGGGAGAATATCGAGTTCGGAAAGCTTCGTGTCAGGAGCCGTGACGGCGCTCTCGAGAAGGCGAAGATAGCGCGCGATAAAGCGTTCGACCGTTGCGCGCTCGAACAGATCGCTGTTGTATTCGACCGTGACGGTTCGAGTGACTTGGCAGTCAACCGACATGCTCAGTTCGAACTGCGCCCCCTGCCGGTCGATGAAAACCGGCTCCCACTTAATGCCGTCCAGATCGATGCCATGCATCGGAGCGTTCAGCATATTGAACATGACCTGGACTAACGGCGGACGACTGGTGTCGCGCGTCGACAGGATCTCCTGCACGATTTTGTCGAACGGTACATCCTGATGCGCGAACGCGTCCAGGGTCGTTGCGCGCACGCGCTGGAGCAGAGCACTGAAGATGGGATCGCTGGCAAGATCGACACGCAATGCCAGGGTATTGACGAATGTGCCGACAACATTTTCCACCGCACTATGCGTGCGATTGGCCACCGGCACGCCGACGGCAAAATCGGTTTGATTGGAAAGACGATGCAGCAACGTGGCAAAGCCCGCGAACATCGTCATGAACAGCGTGGTCGACTCGCGACGCCCGAGCTGCTCGAGTTTATCGAGAAGCTCGTAGGGAATCTCGCAAACGCAATAGCTCCCCTTGAGGGTTTGAATCCTCGGTCGTTGCCGGTCGCTTGGCAATTCGAGAGCGGGAACGTTTTTAAGGGTCCGCCGCCAGTACTGCAGGTGCGAGGTCATTTCCGGACCGTCGAGCCAAGTCTGCTGCCAGCGCGCGTAATCGAGGTATCGGATCTGCGGAGAGGGTAGATCGAGGGTATGACCGCTTCGCGCCGCGTTATAAAGGGCTGCTAGCTCGCGCCCGAGAATTCCAAACGACCACTGGTCGCCAGCGATATGATGGACGGTCGTTTGAAGCACGTGCTCATCTGCGCTTATGCGCATAAGAACGCAGCTAAAAACGGGGCCTGCGGCGAGATCAATCGGCGCGGCGGCGATATCGTTCGCGCGTCGCACGGCTTCCGTTTCGGGATCATCAAACCCGTGGGTCAGATCAATGATCTGGAGTGGCTCGCGTTTCCAATCCTGCACGCGCTGAACGATCGTTTCCTCAGCGATCTCGTATGTTGTTCGCAGAATTTCATGGCGGTGACGCAGCAAGTTGATGGCTTCGGAAAGGGCCGAAACATTGAGATTTCCGATGAGCTTCGTCGCGCCGGACATGTTGTAGGCGGAGTTGCCAGGGTCAAGCGAGTGGATGAGCCACATACGATGCTGCGAAAACGACAATGGCGCGGGTTCGCCATCGGCGACACGACTTATCGCTAGCGGAGGTGCCGAGTCGCCTTTCTCCTTGGCGGCCGCGTCGATGCGCGTGGCAAGAGACTCCAATGTCGGCGCTTCGAAGACAACACTGAGCGGTAAATTGAGCTGGTAGACCTTCCGGACGCGCGTCATGAGCAGATTCGCGAGCAGGGAATCGCCACCTATGTCGAAGAAATCATCACCTTTGTTGACCGTTCGGCAGTGTAGAATGTCGCGCCAAATTTCAGCGAGACTGATTTCCGTGACCGTGCTTGGCGGCGCTGTGCGATGCGCGTCTTGTCTCTCGATCTGATTTTCGCTTGGAGTTTGACTGACGCCGTCTGGTTCCCTGCTTCCGAGGAGCGCCGCCGGTGTCCTGACGGCGCTGACAGGTTCGTCTCCGGCAAGCGATGCCACTTCGGTCAGCAGCTCTATGAAGCGATTGCAGTGAGCTGCGACGTCGTCCTCGCTATAGTGTGCGGAATTTGCGATAAAATCTATCCGCAGGCCTGAAGGATGGCGGCCGCCGTAGAAAACGATCTGCATGTCTTCCACCCACCAGTTGCCAAGTGGGTTGCGCAGAATACTTGCGTTTTCGAACGTCACGTCATCGTCGAGCGGCGTGAAATTGACGAGAGTACCGGCAATCTCGCCGTCGCGCGGGCCAAGGCCAAGGTCGCGTCGCATATCCTCCAGGCGATAGCGCTGGTGGCGCATGGCCGAGCGAATGCTGCGAGCCGATTGCTGAACGATATCGCCGATCCGATCGTCAGGAGAAATCGATAATCTTAACGGCACGGCATTCGCGGCCATTCCGACGATCGAACGCATTTTAGAGCCGACCCGGGCTCCGACCGGCATGGCCAGCATCATGTCGCGAGCGCCCGTTACGCGATGCAGGTAGATGGCGGTCGTTGCGAGTAGAACGGCCGGTGCGTTGGCACCATAGCGCAGTCCCGCATCGTCCAGATCGAGCGAGTGTGGAATCCAGCCGACGATCTTTTGGAACCCAAGGGGTTTGCGTGCCGGCTTTCCCGAGAGCGTGACGCGTGGCGGCAGTCCGGCGAGTTGGGTCGTCCAGAAAGTCCGGTCGCGCCGGTAATGACCGGAATTTCTATAGGCGAGTTCCTCGGCAAACACGTCATTCCAGGAGCCACCGCTTTCGATATCGATCGGCATGTCTTTCGCGATCGCTGTGTATGCGGCGGCAACCCTGCCAAGGAGGAGCCTCCAGCCGACTCCATCGTTGATGAGGTGATGATTGACTGCATACCAAAGGTAGCGATTGGAGGAAATTTTAAGCAATACGAAGCGGTAGAGCGGGCCGAGATCCAGTAGGAACGCGCGGGCCATGTCCGTGCGCATCCACGTTGCCGCCGCAGCGTCCGGGTCGGCGGTGGCGCTGAAGTCGATATCGGTCAGCTCCCAATTTGGTTCGTACTTAAAGTATTGGCGGGGACCGCTTTCGGTTTCGACAATTCGCAGGTGAAGCGCATCCGTCTTCTCCACGACGTGGCGAAGCGCCAGCTCGAAGCGCTGGGGATCAACGGGTCCAAGGATCTCGACGCATTCACCGATGTTGAATGCGGGACTTTCCCTATCGAGCATCTGCGCCAGCCAGAAGCTCAACTGTCCTTGAGTTAAAGGAAACAGCTGAGTGCCCTCCAGCCCTTGTCGCGGGCTGTCAGCTAGAATGTTATCTGGCGAGCGAGACATGATATTCATGGGTGCTTGATGAGGCCCGCTCGGCTATTCGGCTTCCATTCAAGATGTCGAATTTGCGTAACCGACCTGCTGCCGACCGCAATCGCCAGCTGTAAATTACGATTCTTGAACGTGTTGAATTGCCAGCGTTCAGGAATTGGCTCGCAGTCTGCGCGACACTGGAGCGATATTCGTCCGTTGTCGTTCGCCAATTCGAATTTTTGAGGCGAGAGGCTGAAGCCCGTCCCGCGAGCTTTGATGTAGGCCTCCTTAAGTGTCCAAAGTTCGAAAAAAGCTTCGCGTTCTTGGTGAGAGCGGCGCGAAAGCCGATGCAGCTCGCGGCTTGTGAAGACCATTTCTGCAATATCGGAGATCTCTACAGGTCTATCGACATTTTCGACATCAATTCCGATCTCCGGAATCAAGCTGACGGCCATCGCGATTAACCCCGGCGTGTGGGAGAGATTGAAATGGATATTGCGGCAAGTGCGCGGCCAATCGACGGCAGGGCGGCCGTGCTCGTTGCTGACAAAGCGCCACGACGAGGCCGGTACATTCGCATACTGCGAAAGAGCGTGGCGAATTAGCGAGCGGCCGACCAGGAAATGCTGTCTCCGTTCAGCGCTTCGCATTTTGCGATATCGTGCGAGATCGCTTCGGCTCAACGCGGCGACATAATTGCGGATCTGGCCACGCTCGATTGAATTCGGATAGCAACGCCAGATGTCGACGCGATTTGCGTCGAGCCGCAACGGTCGAAAATTTTTCCCGTGCCGTGTGCCCCCGGCCGCAATTGCTACTCTCACGTATTCAAACGCCCATCACGTCCAAGGGTTAATCGTTAAAGTGTGTGGCAGCACTCCATCCAAATTTTCCCCAAATTCTAACTTGGACGTTAGCCCTTTCCGGCGAACAAATATGTATGCGGGATACTCGTGAGGTTTCGATAGCGGGGGTTAGATATTCAGTGCGGATAGTTAGCCAATTGCTACCGCAAAGGCGCAAATTGCTTTGGCTGATAAGCAAAGTTAACGATGTCTATCGAGGGGCGGGTAAATAAGGCCGCGATTGTCTCGTTCCCATCCGATCCCATCGACAGCATATGGTTTCGAAGACGCAACCTCAGTGCGATTGGGGGTGTTCACCGGTATTCGTTTTGTTCTGTTGAAATGATCGAAATGAGTGCTGTCCTGCCGAGATGGAACGCTGCACCAATGCGTCACTGCCGTGGGCTGGATGAGGCTTTCCCATGTGTACGCACAACGCAATTGTTCGATGCTTCATCCCCACGTGGCGTCTAGCAGACGAACCCAACTTGAAATAAAATGCCGGTCTTGGGTCGCCGGTTGGGAAACAACAGGGGGTCCGCTCGAATTCTCAGAACAAGGGCAGGGGGCCGTTCGTGAGGCGGATGGTTCAACTCGTCGATAATATCGTCGAACGGGTATTGCCGAGAATACGGCGCAACCCTGTGCTCGCTTATCCGATTGCGGTGGTGATCTTTGTCATCGCGGCGCTTCTGCGCGCCTTCTTGTCGAACTGGCTGCCGACAAGCTTGCCGTTCCTGACATTCTACATCGCAGCGCTGATCGCGGCCTTACTTGCGGGAACGGGACCGGGCCTGCTCGTCATTGCCGCATCCCTGGCGTTTGCGTGGCGATTCTATTTTTTTGCTTCTCATCAGTATTCCGCATTCGAGACGGCGCTCGCTCTTTCAGCGTTTGCACTGATGGCGGGGCTGATCGTGGCGGTCGTGCACCTGCTCAACAGAAAGGTTGAAAGCCTGCTCTACGAGCGCGACCGCAATGAAGGCTTGCTGCAGGACAGTGCGCTCGGGGAGCTGCATTTGGAGCAACTGAACGTCGAGCTGCGTCACCGGCTGAAGAACACGTTCGCGGTCATCGCCGGGCTCGTCAGCCAGTCGGCGCGATACAGCAGCGACGTTCAAAGCTTCGCCAAGTCCTTGTCCGGACGGCTCGCCGCGATGGGCACGGCCATGGATCTCGTCGCGACGCGAAGCTTTCTCGGGGCTTCGTTGAATGAATTGGTCGTCGATACGCTGAAGCCGCTCGTTCCGCCTGGAACGTTGCGGATGACGATCCAGGGGGCAGATGGGATCGTTCCCGGAGACGTCGCGAACGCGCTGGCGCTGACGCTGCATGAGCTTGGAACCAACGCGATCAAGTACGGAGCCTGGTCAGGCGAGAAGGGAATCGTCCGGGTATCCTGGACGTTCGATCGGCTGAACGATGACGACGCGCAATTCGAACTCATGTGGGAAGAGCGCGGCGGGCCGGCGGTATCTCAGCCGGAGCGGCGAGGGCTCGGCTCCCTCCTGATCGACAGTGGATTTCCGAGCGCCAAAGTCGAGCGCGAATTTTCCGCCGACGGCGTGGTTTGCAGAATGAAGGCCGTCATCAAGCAGACGACGACCGGCAGGACGCGCGGACGACGCGCGGTTCATTCGAAATCGTGATGTCATGCGCGACGCTGAAGCGTTTCTGCCGTTTGCGTCGTCGTCGGGTCGGCGGCGTCCTCCAGTCGCGCCGGATGTGGTGACGGAGCCCAGGCATCGTCCCAGCGGCGCGACAGATTCATCGCGGAATTGATCAATCCGGCCATGGAATAGGTTTGTGGGATGTTGCCCCATAGCTGGCCGGTTGCGGGGTGCAGATCCTCGCTCAGCATTCCGAATGCATTGCAATGCTCAAGTAACTCGCCGAACAGGTCTCTCGCGTCGTTGGTCCGGCCGATGAGTGCGAGGGCGTCGATGTACCAGAATTGGCAAGCCAGGAACGCGGACTCGGGTAATCCGAAGTCGTCCTCGGCGGCGTACCGCAGCATCAATCCGTTGCGCATCAACTCGCGGCCGATCGTTTCGCACGTCTTGATAAAGCGCGGGTCGCTCGGTGCAACGAGGCCAAGCTCGGCGAGGAGCAGAACGCTCGCATCGAGTTCGTGGTTGTCGAATGCGCCTGTGAAAGCACCGCGCTTTTCGCTCCATGCGCGTGTCAGGATTTCCGAGCGAATTTTATCGGCCGATTGCTTCCAGTAGACGGCGCGCTCCTGAAGCCCGAGCAGACCGGCGATCCTCGCCAGGCGATCGCAGGCGACCCAGCACATCGTCGCGGAGTGCGTATGAATGCGCTCGCGTCCGCGATACTCCCAGATGCCGGCGTCGGGCTGAAGGTAGAGCCGCCGAGCCTGCTGGCCCAGATGCTCGAGCTCGTGAAACAGGCTGGCATCGCCCATCCGCGGCAGCCGCTGGTCGATAAACATCTGCGCGGCGCCGAGAATGACGCTGCCATAGGCATCGTGCTGCAGCTGTATCGATGCAAGATTGCCGACGCGGACAGGCCCCATGCCGAGAAATCCCTGCAAACCTGGCGCGATACGCTCATCGATCGTGTCGTTATGAACAATTCCGTAGAGCGGCTTCAGCGGGTTCTCGGTGTCGGCGATAATGGTGGTGATATAGCCGAGGTAGTTTTCCATCGATTGCGTCGCGCCGAGGCGGTTCAGCGCGCGGATGACAAAATATGCGTCGCGCAGCCAGCAGAAGCGATAATCCCATGTGCGCGGCGTATTCGGTGCTTCGGGTATCGACGTTGTGAGCGCCGCGGTGATGGCGCCGGTTTCCTCGAACGTGCAGAGCTTCAGGGAAATGGCGGCCCGTATGACGTCGGGCTGCCATTCGTATGCGATGGCGAGCCCGCGCACCCACTGTACCCAATAGTCGCGCGTCTGGTCGAGGAATTCGCGCGACATCGCGTCGATCGAACTTTCTATCGGCTCGTCGCTGCCGAGGACAAGCGTGACGGGATGCGTCAGTGCAAATGGCGTCTCGTGCACGACGTAAGATACGGCGAGGTCGGTCGTGACACGAATGGCCGTTGAGCCGGGACTGCTATAGCGAACGTGGTTGGATCCTTGCGAAGCAGATGCGGTCGACTCGCCATATCCGAATGTCGGCCGTACGCGGCAGGCGATACGAGGCAAACCGTTCAACGGCTCGATGCGGCGGATGAGTTGAGTCGGATGAAACGACCGGCCAAAGCGCACAAAACGCGGCGCGAAGTCGGTGATCTTGACGCGTGCGCCGTTGCTCGCGACGAGGATGGTTTCAAGGATGCAGGTATTGCGCACGTAACTCGATGTTGCCGAGACTTGCCCATCGAGCTGGATATCGCAAAATCCTTTGTCTTCGTTTCCCGAGAGCAGGCGGCAGAAAACCGGATCGCCATCAAGTCTCGGAAAGCACCACCAGACAATGCGGCCACCGGATTCGATGAGCGCCGCTATGCGGCCGTTGCCGATGGCCGCGACGTCGAGGGATGAACGGTAGGGCGTGGCGGTTTTCAGAGTGGTCATCGGATCGATCCCCCCGCGGGAAAGCACATCAACGCAAAGTCAATTAACGTGCGATCGGAAATATTTGTTGCGATCGTCAGTCTAGAGAGGATTGCCGTAGTCATCGTTCGGCGCGTCAAGTAAAGGGCGTCGCGTCAAGCGACCTGGTTTGCGTCGTCGTGCGATGGAGCGGCACGTTCGAAGGCTTGACGCTGAAGTTCCGCGACGAGATCCTTCACATCGGCGGGATTGTAAGGCTTGGTCAGATGCGGATAGTCACGCAAAAGCGGCGGCATGAAAATCAGGTCATTGTAGCCCGTGGTAAAGGCGAAAGGAATGTGTCGCCGATCCAGGATTTCTGCGACCGGCGCGCTGTTGTCGGCTCCGAGATTGATGTCGATCAGGGCAATGTCGAATTCGGAATCTGCCGCGACGCGTAGTGCTTCCGAGAGTTGCGCGATCGGTCCGATGACCACGTGCCCATATTCTTCAAGGTCGAGCTTCAGCTGCATCGCGATCAGGGCTTCGTCCTCGATAAGAAGAATCTTGCAGCCTGAGGACTGCGGTGCCGCGGCGGTGGCCGGAGCGGTTCTTGGTTTCTGCACGATCGAGATATGGCGCTGGCTGACCATCTGCGTGCGCGCCGAGAGGTCGCCTTCGAAGCTGAAATCGAACCCTTCCTCGGACAATTCCATGTTTGCTTGACCGCCGCATTCGGATGAGGCGCTGCGGATGACCGTCAGGCCGAAGCCCTTTCGGATCGGCTTTGCGCATGGTGGGCCGCCGCGTTCCTTCCATCCGAATTTAATCTTCTCGCCGTCGGGTGTGTTGACGCGCGACCAGCCGACGGAAACCCTGCCGCCGGATGCCGATAGCGCTCCGTGTTTCACGGCATTGGTTGCGAGTTCATGCAGAACGAGCGCCATCGACTGAGCGAACTTCGATGTCAGGCGCACGCGCTCGCCCTCGATCACGATGTCGTTGTCGGTCCGGGACCTGAAGGGTTCCAATGCGCCGGCAACCAGTTTGTGGAGATCGACACCGGTCCAACTGCTCTGGCGCAGGAGATCGTGAGCTGCCGACATTGCGTGAATTCGCCCATCGAGAGCCGATGCGAAGGTGTCGATCGATGTGGCGTTGGAGCTTGAAAGCCGGGCAATCGCAGCGACGTTGGCGAGGATGTTTTTTACGCGATGATCAAGCTCGGCCATCAGAAGCTGTTGATGGCTATCGGCTGACTTCCGTTCGGTAATATCGAGGAGCGTTCCAATGACGCGCGTGGCCCCGCCGCTGCCAGTTTGGAACGCGCGTGCGCGGGTGAGAACCCAGGTGACACCGCGGATTCCGTTGATCCGGAACTCAAGCTCAGCGGTCGTCTCGGCGAAATTCGCCGCTCTGAAATAGCTGCGCACGGCGTCGCGATCATCGGCATTTACGAGATCGATGAAGTTCTCGAAGCGCTGGTGTTCAGGTACGGAAACATGGAGAATTTCAGCTATATTCTGCGACCATTGAAGATCCTGCTCGGACTGGTCGTATTCGAAGGTCCCAAGGCGCGCTGCCTCGCTGGCGAGGCGCAACCTCTCTTCGCTCTGCTGCAGCATGGCATGGGACTGTTCAAGCTGTTCGGTACGCTGCCTGACGCGCGCCTCGAGTTCGGCGTTGAGCGTATCGAGCTGCCGGCTTTTGCGGTGCAATTCGACGAAAATCTGCACTTTCGCTTTGAGAATTTCGGGAACGACGGGGACGGGCACGTAATCGACGGCGCCGGTGCGATAGCCCTCCAAAAGATCGTCGGTTTCGAGGCGAACGGCTGAGATGAAGATTACCGCAGTTTTTTCATGGCGAGGATGGTTACGGATCATTGCGGCAAGTTCGAACCCGTCGAGGTCGGGCATGCAGACATCCATCAGGATGACGGCGATTTCGGTTTTGAGAAGCGCTGTCAATGCTTCTTCGGCGGTTGTGGCCTTGATGAGGTTTGCGTTGACGCCATCGAGGATGGCTTCATAAGCAAGAAGTTTTCCAGGCTGGTCGTCGACAAGCAGGATGTTGACGGTTTCATCGAAAATTTCTAAAGCCACGGTTGTCCCCCTCACCGATGTAGCCACATGCGCAACGCCGACAACAGTTGTTCCGTATCAACGGGTTTTGCGAGATAGTCCGAAGCGCCGGCTTCAAGGCATTTCTCGCGATCGCCTTTCATCGCCTTCGCGGTCAGCGCGATAATGGGCAAGCGCTGATGTTTGTCGCTGCCGCGAATGCGCTGCATCGTCTGATAGCCATCCATTTCCGGCATCATGATATCCATCAGCACGATAGATACATCCGTCGAATTCAGCGTTTCTATGGCTTCGCGCCCTGTCGTCGCCGTTAAAACGTTCATTCCCCGGCGTTCCAGCAGGCTGCTTAACGCAAAAATATTGCGGGCATCGTCATCTACGAGCAGAACCTTACGCCCGACGAGATAGTCGTCGGTGCCGTGCAGCCGGGACAGAAGCTCACGCTTTTCGGCGGGAAGAGCCGCGATCACGCGATGCAGGAACAAGGCCGTTTCATCCAATAGGCGTTCGGGCGATTCGACGCCTTTGACGACGACGGTGCGCGCCAGCTGGCGGATTTTGTGGTCTTCCTCGTTGGAAAGCTCGCGACCGGTAAACACGACGACGGGAATGTCGCGCATGGCGGGTGATCCGCACATTTGCTCGAGAATCTCGAAGCCGGACATGTCCGGCAACTTCAGATCGAGCACGACGCAATCGATAGAATGTTCCTTCAGCGCCTTGAGCGCGTCGGCGCCATCGGCGGCCGTCAGGATTTCGACGTCATCGTTTTTCAGCAACTCGGCGATGCTCATGCGTTCGGCGGAATCGTCATCGACGATGAGAAGCCGCTTGCTCGGGGCCTTCGCAAATTCCGCGATGCGCCGCAACGCGGCTTTCAGTGTCTCAGGCTGAAGCGGCTTCGTCAGATATGAGAAGGCGCCGCGTGCGAGGCCGTGGTGGCGATCGTCATCCAGCGTCACGACCTGTACCGGGATGTGGCGCGTCAGTGAATTGTGCTTGAGCTGGCTCAAAACCGACCAGCCGAGAATGTCTGGCAAATGGATGTCGAGAGAAATTGCGGTCGGATTGTAATCCGTCGCGAGCGACAGGGCATCGACGCCGCGATGGCAGACAATGCCTTTGAAGCCCGTCTCGCGCGCCGCGTCGATGAGAATTTTTGCATACCTCGGATCGTCCTCGACGACGAGAAGAACTTGATCTCCGGCGACGATTGCGTCGCGATCGTCGTCGATCGATTCCGTCTTGGTCGGCTGAATTGGAGCCCGCGCCGGGGATGTTTGATCCGCCTTCGATCGCGTTTCGACGGCGGGAGCGGCATAGCGAAGGGGAATATAGAGTGTAAACGTGCTGCCTTTGCCGGGCTCGCTGCGCAGCTGGATTTCGCCGCCGAGAAGATGCGCCAGCTCGCGGCTGATCGCGAGGCCGAGGCCGGTGCCGCCGTATTTGCGGCTCGTGCTGGCATCGGCCTGCTGGAATGCTTCGAAAATAATCTTCTGCTTGTCTGCTTGAATGCCAATGCCAGAGTCGTCGACCTCGAAGGCAACGACGGTCTGCGCGTCGGCGAGTGTCGGATGATCCGGCCCCCATTTGGCCGTCGCTGGCTTGACCGACAAACGTACGTAGCCTTGGCGAGTGAACTTGAATGCGTTCGACAGCAGGTTCTTCAAAACCTGCTGCAGGCGCTTGGAGTCCGTATAGAGCGTCCGTCCGAGATCGGGGTCGAAGTTCATCTCGAAAGCAAGATCGCGGCGTTCGGCCTCGTGACGGAAGGGCCGCGCGATCGCTTCGAGGACGCCATTAAAACTTACTTCCTCGGCGTCGACGGAAACCGTTCCCGACTCGATTTTCGAGAGATCGAGAATGTCGCTGATCAGGTTCAGAAGGTCCGTTCCGGCACCGTGAATGGTGCGAGCGAACTCGACCTGACGTTCGGAGAGGTTGCGGTCGGGATTATCGCTCAGCTGCTGGCCGAGGATGAGGATGCTGTTCAGCGGCGTTCGAAGCTCATGCGACATGTTTGCGAGGAATTCCGATTTGTAGCGCGATGTCAGCGCAAGCTCGGCTGCCTTTTCTTCGACGGCGCGGCGGGCCTGGTCTATTTCCTCATTTTTGCGTTCGACTTCGACGTTGCGCTCGGCAAGCTGCTGGGCTTTCTGGGCCAGCTCCTCGTTGGTTTTTTGCAGCGCCTTCTGCTGCTCTTGAAGCTCGCCGGCAAGCTCCTGCGATTGCGTCAGGAGTTCTTCGGTCTGCATCGTCGCCTCGATACTGTTCAAGACAATACCGATGCCCATCGTCAGTTGTTCGAGGAATGTCAGGTGTGCCGGCTCGAAGTCGTGTAGCGAGCTCAGAGAAATGACGGCCTTGATTCGATCCTCGAACGTGATCGGCAAAACGATGACGCTGCGAGGAACCGCTTTGAATACAACGGTGTCGATGGGAACCGCAGTCTCCGGAATTTTACTCAGCAGGCGGCGTTGTTTTTCGAGTGCGCACTGACCGATGAGGCCCGATCCGAATTCGAGCCGATCGGGGTAGCCGGAACCCAAATCGTCGGCATACCTCGCGAGCAGCTTCAGCTGATTTTCGGTGGTCGCATCGAACTGATAGATCACGCCCTGGTGTGCGTTGACGAGAGGGACAAGCTCCGAGAGGAGTTTCTTGCCGACCGTTACGAGATCGCGTTGGCCCTGCAGCATGCTGGTGAAGCGCGCGAGGTTTGTCTTCAGCCAGTCTTCTTCCGTGTTGCGCTCCGTCGTGAGACGGAGGTTGCCGATCATCGTGTTGATGTAGTCCTTCAGTTCGGCCACTTCGCCGCGTGCTTCGACCTGGATGGAACGGGTGAGGTCGCCTTTCGTCACGGCCGTCGTCACCTCGGCGATGGCGCGCACTTGGTTGGTGAGATTGTCGGCAAGGAGATTGACGTTGCCGGTCAAGTCTTTCCACGTACCTGCCGCGCCTGGAACGCTCGCCTGTCCGCCAAGGCGTCCTTCGACGCCGACCTCGCGCGCCACCGTCGTTACCTGATCGGCGAAAATCGCGAGCGTTTCGGTCATCGCATTGATGGTATCGGCGAGTGCTGCAACTTCGCCCTTCGATTTGACGGTGAGCTTCGGCTTCAAATCGCCTTCGGCGACCGCGGTCACGACTTTGACGATGCCGCGAACCTGTTCCGTCAGATTGGCCGCCATCACGTTGACGGTATCGGTCAAGTCTTTCCAGGTGCCACCAGCGCCGGGCACCGTGGCCTGTCCGCCGAGGCGGCCTTCGGTGCCGACCTCGCGGGCGACGCGCGTTACCTCGGACGCAAAGCCGTTCAACTGATCGACCATCGTGTTGATGGTGTTCTTGAGTTCGAGGATTTCGCCTTTGACGTCGACGGTGATCTTGCGCGAGAGGTCGCCACGCGCAACTGCGGTCGTGACTTCCGCGATGTTGCGGACTTGCGTCGTCAGGTTGGCGGCCAGCAGGTTGACGTTGTCCGTCAAGTCTTTCCATGTTCCGCCGACGCCGGGCACGACGGCCTGTCCGCCGAGCCGGCCTTCGGTGCCGACCTCGCGAGCGACGCGCGTGACTTCGGCTGCGAACGAGCGCAGCTGCTCGACCATCGTGTTCAGCGTTTCTTTCAATTGCAGGATTTCGCCGCGCACGTCGACGGTGATCTTTTTCGAAAGATCGCCCGAAGCGATGGCGGTCGCGACCTCGGCGATGTTGCGCACCTGTGCGGTCAGGTTGCCGGCCATGAAGTTGACGTTGTCGGTCAGGTCTTTCCAAGTGCCAGCAACGCCCGAGACCTGCGCCTGACCTCCGAGGCGGCCTTCCGTTCCGACCTCGCGTGCGACGCGCGTCACCTCGGATGCGAATCCGTTCAGCTGGTCGACCATCGTGTTGATGGTGTCTTTAAGCTCCTGGATTTCGCCTTTGACGTCGACGGTGATCTTGCGCGAAAGGTCGCCGCGCGCGACGGCGGTCGTCACTTCCGCGATGTTGCGGACCTGTGCCGTCAGGTTCGAGGCCATCGAGTTGACGTTGTCGGTCAGGTCTTTCCATGTTCCCGCCACACCCGGAACCTGCGCTTGGCCGCCGAGCTTGCCGTCGGTTCCAACTTCGCGGGCAACGCGCGTGACTTCGCCAGCGAACGCGTTCAACTGATCGACCATCGTATTGATGGTTTCCTTCAGTTCGAGCACCTCGCCGCGCACGTCGACGTCAATCTTCTTTGAAAGGTCGCCGGATGCGATGGCAGTCGATACCTCGGCGATGTTGCGCACCTGCGTTGTCAGGTTCGAGGCCATCGAGTTGACGCTGTCGGTAAGATCTTTCCATGTCCCGGCGACGCCACGCACGTCGGCCTGACCGCCAAGCTTGCCTTCGGTTCCGACCTCGCGGGCGACGCGCGTCACTTCCGACGCAAAGCCGTTCAGCTGATCGACCATCGTGTTGATGGTTTCCTTCAGCTGCAGAATTTCTCCGGAGACGTTGACGGTGATTTTCTTCGACAAGTCGCCGCGTGCGATGGCGGTCGCGACGTCGGCGATGTTGCGGACCTGGCCCGTCAAGTTGCCGGCCATCGAGTTGACGTTGTCGGTCAGGTCTTTCCATGTGCCAGCAACTCCGGGCACGGTTGCCTGGCCGCCGAGGCGTCCCTCGGTTCCGACCTCGCGTGCGACGCGCGTTACCTCGGATGCAAAGCCGTTGAGCTGATCGACCATCGTGTTGATGGTGTTTTTCAGCTCGAGGATTTCGCCTTTGACGTCGACCGTGATCTTGCGCGAAAGGTCGCCACGCGCGACGGCGGTCGTCACTTCCGCGATGTTGCGGACTTGCGTCGTGAGGTTGGCCGCGAGCAGGTTGACGTTGTCGGTCAAGTCTTTCCACGTACCGCCGACACCGGGCACGACGGCCTGTCCGCCGAGGCGGCCCTCTGTGCCGACTTCGCGCGCGACGCGCGTGACTTCCGCTGCGAACGAGCGAAGCTGCTCGACCATCGTGTTGATGGCTTCCTTCAACTGCAGAATTTCGCCGCGCACGTCGACGGTGATCTTTTTCGAAAGGTCGCCGTTGGCAACGGCGATCGTTACCTCGGCGATGTTGCGGACTTGCGCCGTGAGATTTGACGCCATCGAGTTCACGCTGTCGGTCAGGTCTTTCCAGACGCCCGTCACCTCGCGGATTTGTGCCTGGCCACCGAGCTTGCCGTCCGTCCCGACCTCGCGCGCCACGCGCGTCACCTCGGACGTAAAGATCGAGAGCTGCTTGATCATCGTGTTGACGATCGTTGCCGAGCGCAGGAACTCACCTTTAAGAGGGCGTCCATCGACGTCGAGCCGCATGGGCCGCAGCAAATCGCCTTGCGCGACGGCGGCGATCGTCCGGGTCACCTCGGCCGTTGGGCGCAGCAGATCATCGATCAGCGAATTGACCGAGTCCTCCATTTCGCCCCAGGCGCCATGGGCGAGCCCGAGCTTGACGCGCTGGTTCGTCAACCCTTCCTTGCCGACGACCTGGCCGACACGATCGAGCTGGCCGGCCATGCGCTGGTTGGTCGATACGATATCGTTGAAGACGTCGGCGATCTTGCCCGGCAGTCCTTCCCAGTCGGTTCGCAGCCTGACGGTGAAGTCTCCTCCTCGTACGGCTTGCAGGGCGTGAAGCATCTCTACAAGCACCGCATTGGATCCGGTTACGACGTGTTCGACTCCGACCGTACCGATCTGATCCGACATTCCTTATTCTTCCCCTCAGAACCGCAGCCTAAACGTTCTTGAACGCCCGTGGCGCGGATTAGTTCCCATGCGATTTTAGGTATACTCAGTTACGCCGACAGTATTTGTCCGGCGGCTGGATAAACCTTGAAGAAGGCGGCGGCAGTGGGGCTTATTGGATATTGTGATAAATGCGTATTTTGCCTTGCTTAGCGGCTTGAACTTTTGGCCGGGGGCGTATTTCCGGGGCGATGTTGCTCCGCATGTTCTTTCATCGGCGATTGTCCCGACGTCTCGTCGACCAGTCGGCTTCTGGCGCGATTGACCCGGCTTTTCATTGTGCCCACCGCGCAGCCGCACACGCGTGCAGCGTCTTCATATGAGAAGCCCTCCGCCGTAATGAGCAACAGTGCTTCCCGATGATCGGGGGAAAGCCGCATCAACGCGCGACGCATGTCGTCGAATTCGAGCTGAGTGAGCTGTGTCGGCGGTACGCTGGCGTTGAGCGCGGCATGATCCTGGTCCAATTCCTCGCGCTGAGATTTTCGATAATGCGTAAAATATGTGTTGCGCAGAATGGTGAACAGCCAAGCCTTGAGATTTGAATCGGGCACGAAGGAATCCTTGTGCGCCCAAGCTTTAAGCAGTGTTTCTTGAACGAGATCGTTCGAGAGCTGAGCGTCGCCACAGAGGGAGTGCGCGAACGCCCGCATATTGGGCATGGCCGCGATCAGTGCATCTCCGAAGCTTGGAGTTTCCGTCACTCGGACGCCTCCTTGGCTTCGAGCTGGCGGATGAGATTGAGGAGGTCGTCGGGAACCGGCTCGCGCACCATCGAGGCATACATGGTGCGCATGCGCTCTCCGATGAGTTGCGTCGCGATTCCTGGCAGACGGGTGATAGCATCCCGTGCTTCGGGCTCGGCTGGTGGTTCCTGCTCGCAAAAAGTATCTTGGTTTCGCGTCGGTCCGTCCGGCGCGCTCAAGCGCTGTTGCATCATCAAAAACCTGACGTCACTGATTTTTCCGGCCTCGCTAGAGACAAAGTTGTTTCCCATATTCGAGGCGCTCCTGATTGGCCAACTCAAGCCAGAAGAATTTGTTCCGCTTCGGAACTATCGCTGCGGACAGACGTTGAGGTAGTGGTGCAGTTTGGCCGCGGGAACGGATCGGTTGATCCGGCTCTTCACCTGTAGGTCGGCTCGGGAGGTGCAGTGTTATGTCGATTGCCCAAACAATCCGTCCTCATTTGCCATATCTCAGGCGCTTCGCGCGGTCGCTGACGGGAGCGCAGGAGAGTGGGGACGCTTATGTTGCCACTTTGCTTGAAAGTCTGGTGTCGACACCGTCAGATTTCCCGACGCACGTGCCGCCGCGGGTAGCGCTCTATCATTTGTTTCTGAGGGTGTGGAATTCCGTCCGGCTATCGCCGGCGGACGCGGAAGAAGCGCAAGCGTCGGTGGCTGTCGCGCAGCGCCGCATCAACTCAATCAGCTCCTTGCCGCGCCAGGCCTTTCTTCTCGTTGCGGTCGAAGGGTTCACCGCGGCGGAAGCTGCGACGATTCTGGAAGTCGGAGAACGGGACATCGAGAGCTTGCTCGATATCGCGGGCCAGGAAATCGCGCATCAGGTTGCGACGAATGTCCTTATCATCGAGGACGAGCTATTGATCGCGATGGATCTGGAAACGATCGTTACAAGTCTCGGCCATTCGGTGCAGGATGTCGCGACCACCAAGACGGAGGCCCTTTCAGCCGTCAAACGTCAGAAGCCTGGGCTTATCCTCGCGGACGTCAAGCTTGCGGACGGCAGCAGCGGCCTCGACGCGGTGAAAGAAATCGTCGCGGAAGGGGAAGTGCCCATCATCTTCATTACGGCGTATCCGGAACGCGTGCTGACAGGGGCGCGACCCGAGCCGACGTTTCTGATCTCGAAGCCGTTTCAACGGGAAACCGTAATGGCGATCATCAGCCAGGCTTTGTTCTTCGATACGAAGGCACATCTGCGCACGGCGGCGGCGTAATTCGCGCCGAACCGTCCTTCCATAACCGTTGTTTCGCTAGGCCATGATGACCTTCTCGCCGCCTCGCTAGGCGGTCACGCCGGCAATGACGGATCTGTATTTTTTTTCACGACAAAGTCGGCAGAGCCGCCTCCTGCCCGCAATCTGCGAATTGTTCAGTCGCGGCAATCGACGGTGGATTTCGATTCGCGAAACGGATGCCTGGGAGAACTTCGCAGCGAGCTCAGCCGAGATCTTTCCGCGAGGGTGGGGGAATTTGGCAACTTCGTGTCAGCGCGTACAGGGCGAGAGCCCGATTGCGGTGGAATCTCTTGAGGGCGCTCACAAAAGCGGGTGCCGAATTGCCGCTTGACGCGTGTTTGACCGCAAGCTCCAATGCGGTCTGCGCAAGGCGCAGACTCGGGGGATTACGGATAGATGAATTGTGCGCGGGGGGAAGCTCCGGGCCCGGTGATGGGTCTGGCTTTACTATGGATTGGGCTTCTTGCCCTAACATTCGTTCCATCGGCATCGATTTCGTCCGAGCGCATGTTCGGTGCATTCGGCCCCGAGGGCTCGCGCATGCGCGAGCAGCTTTGGGTCTTGCCGAGCGGCGACGCAAACGTTGCGATGCGCGCGACAGTCTTCCGTCCCGATGCCGATCCCTCCGGCGAAGATAAACGGCGGCCGCTCGTCGTGATCAATCATGGCACGGATGAAGCGACGCGGCTCTCGGTGTCGATGCCCGTTTATTATTATTTGTCGCGTTGGTTCGTCGATCGCGGTTATGTCGTCGTGTTGCCGCAACGGCGCGGACACGGCGCGACGGGCGGACCATTGGCGGAGGCGATCGGCAACTGCGCGCATCCCGATCACTACGCGTCGGGAAATGTCGCGGCGGATGATATCGAAGCGGCGGTCAACTACATGACCGGGCAGCCGTTCATTGCGCGTGACGGCGTCATCGTTGTTGGCGTGTCGACAGGCGGGTGGGCGTCGCTCGCGTTGTCGGCGCGCAACCTGCCGCAAGTCCAGGCGATCGTGAATTTCGCCGGCGGCCGGGGCGGTCATGCTTATGGTGAGTTGAACGCGATCTGCGATCGGGCCGCGCTGCTCTCGGCGGCGCACCGCTATGCAAGCCATGCACAGGAGCCGACCATCTGGTTCTACGCCAGGAACGATAGTTATTTCGGTCCTAAGCTTGCGGAAGATCTGGCGCGAACGTGGAGCAATGCGGGCGGCAGCGTCGAAGAGCACATTCTTCCGCCTTACGGCAACGAAGGACATTCGATCGCCGACGATCGCCAAGGCTGGGACATCTGGGGGTCGAGCCTCGATAGCTTTCTTCAGCGCGTGCGCGATGAGGCGCCGAAGAGCGTCGAGATGGCGGCCGATCCCGGTCCGCGAGCGCCGTCGATGATCGAAACCTCGACCATCACGCCAAGCGCGAAATAGCCCGCGTATCGTTCCGATTGCGCGGTTGCTCGAAGGCATGCACCGCGCGGTCTATTTCGGCTGGATCTGCTGATTGCCGCCGGGCTCGCCTGGTGGAACGATCACCGGCATGCGATCGCCCGTCTCGGCAGGCGGGTCTATGTGGATCTTGGGATCAACGCCGCTGGGTGGAACCAGCACGCCCTCGTTCTTATCCAGCTTCTCGCTGAGCGGCTCGTCGGGTTTAGCGGGCGTTTGCTGTTCCGCAGCTGGGTTATGCGCATCAGGCGATTTCGGGCCAGGAGTCTGAGCCAGGCTTACTGCCGACGCCGTCAACAGAGCGAAGCCTGCGAGCGTGGTCGCAAACGTCCATCGAAAATGGTTCTGCATGATCTGCTAGCCTTTCGGAACGACACCGCAGGCGATGCGCGCTTTGCCGCCGCCGTTCTCGGGATGATCGGTGTAATTGTCTCCGCCCTCGTGCACCATGAGAGTGCGGCCACGGACGTCGGCCAGCGAAAGATGGGGTGCCGATACGACGACGTTGATGCCTTTATCGGTCGCTGTCAGAAATGGCAGATCGCCCTTGTGACCCCTGCCCGTCGGACCTTTGTGGCTCTTTGAGGAAGCGGGATCATAGTGAGGGCCAGCAGCAAGTCCGGCCTGCGCTTTTCCGTCTTTTGTCTGCGCTGCGCAGTCGCCGGAGGTGTGAACATGGAAGCCATGCTCTCCGGGCGTTACGCCAATCATGTCGACTTTGATTTGAAGTCCGCCGCCTGACTTTTCGGAAATGGTGGCTGTGCCGAGCTTTTCCCCAATGCCGCCGGGTGTGATTTTATTGATATCGACGGTGACGTCAGCGGCATAAGCGGCAGCTGGAAGCGCGATGGCAAGAACGCTTGCAAAGACGATGGGGCATGCGTGGCGTTTCATCATTCCTCCAAAACTGGCGACCAAGATCGCGCAAAATTCGCGGCCTTTCCCTTAAAGAAAGAACTGATGAAACAGTCGCGAGTTCCAAGGTGAGGCCAGAACGGGCTACTTAGGTTTTTGACGTATGATTGAAACCCTTTGCGCCGCTCGCCGGTATCACACCAGCCACAGCACGCACTTCCCCTGAGTGCGACTGCCCCCAATGCTGTGGTGAAAAGCAGGAGCGCCCCGGTTTCGCAGGGATCGGGATCGGGGTAGCTCCGCTTTTTTGCCGGCCGTTATGGCTTGGCGGGAAATAGCTCCCTGATCTCCTCGCGTGCGATGCTTGTTCTGCGGTTTCATTGTAATAAAGTAACGCGGTTGTGAAGCCGCGTTCTGGCGCTTTTCTCGTAAGAGCGAGCGAGCAAAAAAAATGGGAGTGGCACGATGAAGTTTGTTCAGGGCATCGCGGTTGCCGGTGTTGTGGCGCTTGCGGGTGTGTTCTCGGGTCTTCCGGCTGCGAACGCCGCCGCCGTCGCAGTCGGTAAAAAGCTCGAGCTCAAGGTTGATCCCAAGAAGATGGATGAGGAGCGGACGCGGCTCTGGACGCAGTTCGGCGGATGGTGCGCGTTGAAGGATTGGCATCCGGCCGTCGCCAACTGCGAGGAAAGCACGGAAGACGGCGCGAAGATTCGCGTTCTGACGTTGAAGGACGGCGGCAAGATCAAGGAGAAGCTTCTTGATGAAAAGCCGAACTTCTATCGCTACGAAATTCTGGAAAGCCCGTTGCCGGTCAAGAATTATCAGGCTCAGTTCGCGCTGACGCCGGATGACGACGATGAGGACGAGATCAATTTCGCATGGTCGGCGACGTTCGATGCCAACGGCAAGACTAACAAGGAAGCGCACGACGTCATCGAGGGGATTTTCAACGCAGGCCTCGACAACATCAAGGCGACGGCTGGAACCAAGTAAATCGTTTTGCCGTGAGTTCATTCCGGCGCCCGCATCCCTTTTCAAGTTTTGGAAAGGGGATGCGGGCGCCGGTTTTTTGAACGTCAGGTTTTCAGCGTTTCGATGGCGAGACGGATAAGGTCGGCTGTGCGGTCGACGCCGAGCTTGACCTTCATCTGCGTGCAGATGTTGGCAACGGTCTTGTAGGCGATGCCGAGACTTTCCGAGATGGCCGTCATGCTCTTGCCCTGACCGAGCATGCGCAGAATTTCGACTTCACGGATCGACAAGGACTGCAGCGGATCGTCGGTTGAGATCTGGCTGACGGCGATGCGCGAGGCGAGGTCGCGGTCGATATACTGTTCGCCGCCACGCACCTTCTTTATCGCAGCGATGAGTTCTTCGACGGGCGCGCTTTTGCTGACGTAGCCGCGGGCGCCGCCGCGGAGCGCGCGAACCGCATAGATCGGCTCATGGTGCATGCTGAACACGACGACGCGCGCGCCATTGTCGATCGATTGCACGCGCCGCAGCAACTCGAGCCCTCCGGCACCTTCGAGGTTCAGGTCGAGGACGACGATATCGGGACGTTCGCGCGCATAGATGGCGAGCCCTTCTTCGATTTCCACGGCTTCAAAGACCTGCGCATCGAAGTGCGCGACAAACAACCTTTTCAGGCCTTCGCGCACAACGCCGTGATCGTCGACAATGAGTATTTTCATGCTGCACTCGTAGCTTTTTTGTTGTCATCTGTTTTTGCGCGGCGCTCCGCGGGAAGCGGGATTTTGGCGATCAGCATGACGCCCTTTTCCTCCTTTGAGGTTGTGATTTCCAACGTGCCATCGAGAGCCGCAACGCGTTCGCGCATTCCGACGAGACCGAACCCGCGCTTGGCGCCAGCCGTGATGCCGGTCCCGTCGTCCGAGACGACGATGCGCAGCGCGCCTTCCGGCGTGCGGTTCGCGTACAGGCCGATTTTTGACGGTTTGCCGTGACGAATGGCGTTGCTCGTGCCTTCCTGCAGAATGCGAAACGCGGCTTCTTCGATGTGCGCGGAGAAGCGCGCGTCGTCGATATCGGTGTGGAAGGCAATGGCGGGGCGGCGCGTGCGCCAGAAGGCCACGAGGTGTTCGATGGCGTGCGTCAAACCCTGATCGATCAGCATTGCGGGACGCAGGCGGCTGAGAATACCGCGCAGATGCACCTGCATGTGCTGGACCGATTGCCGAATCGCGCCCGCCCGGCCTGCAACGTCGTCGGTGGCATTGCGAGCGAGCAGAATCGGAATGGACTGCGCATCGACGTCGACTGCGAACAGAAACGGCCCGATCTCGTCGTGAAGGTCGCGCGCGATCTCGGACCGCTCTTCCTCCTGGACGGTCGAGAGCTGCTCGTTGAGCCGTTGGTTCTGTTCTTCCGATGTCCGCAGTCGGTCCGCCATGCGATTGAAAGCGCGATAGATCAGATTGAGATCTTCCGGTCCTTCCTCGGCAACGTGGGCGGAATAATCGCCTTCTCCAACACGGTTCAATGCCGCCGACAGATCTTCGAGCGGTTTGAGCGCCCGCCCGAGGCTCGCATAAATCAGGGCGAGCACGACGCCGCAGAAGCCCGAAATTATGAGAAACTTGAGCTGCAGATCTTCCCACACCTCTCCGACCTCGTTGTGAGGATCGGCTTCGAGCGTGATACTCCCGAGATGGCGAAGGTTATCCGGCAGCGTGAATGTTTGAGTGTGAATGTTTCCCTCAAGCAGTTTGTAGAGCCAGGCAGGCGGCGGATCGACCGGGGCCTTCAGGTTTGACACCGACTTCACCGTGCCATCCGGAGCAACGAGGCGGGCAACAAGGTGGCGGTCGCCATCGAACGCGCCGACGATGCGGATGACTTGCGTTGCCGGATCGCTGCTCGTCTCGATCGATGAGAGCGCGTCCATGACGGCGCTGCTGCCAACTGCAATCGCCGACGACATTTCGAGCTCGATTTTGCGCAGGCCCGCCCAATACGTCAGCGCACCACCGACGAGAAGGCAGGCTCCGAGGACGAGCGCGACGAGGACGAGCAGGCGGCGTCTCAACGGCATCGGTCAATGCTCACCCACGTAGTGTAATAATGTAACTTTTTGGAGCAGAGCCTTGATGGCGTCAAGGTTTGTGGCCGTTCGTTTCGATATTTGGCAAGCATCCGCGCGGCCATGAGGGAGCCGAGAGCGGTCCGTCCGGCAATGCTGGATGTCCGGATCCAAGAGGCGAGCCTTAGGCAGATATGGCTTGCCGAGCTTATCGATCGTCCCGCAACGCATCTGCGTCATAGCGAAGTATGGCCTTCTTTCGTGGTTCATGCGCCGAGCGGACTTCCGTATGCCGAAAATCGGTCGACTGCGAACGGCAGCCATGGCTCGCGCAGCCAACCGCTCTGGGCGTCCGGCATCCTGGACGTGGTGTCGATTATAGCCCGGGAGATTTTTCCGGATCGGCGCTCACACCGGTGCAATAATCCGACCGCGTTCCGGGCGCCATCCGGGAATTTTTCCCGCCAAATTTCTATTGGGGCGAAGCGCGGCGATGTTTTGCGAAGCGCCAGTGATGCGCGGCTGCCGCCGCGACTGTGGAATGAGCAGCAGCTTTTGCAGCAAAACCGGACGCCGGTCGCGGAGGAGGCGCGCAGGTCTTTCTCGGCGAGGGCTCGCGGCCATCATGCCCCACACGATCGCAAGAAGCAGGTAGAAGTGCCGCCAGTGATCGCTGTCGATCAGCACGCCCTCGCAGATATTTCCGGCGAGTGCCGCGAACGCGACGAGGAAGAGCGGCGACGTCGCCGATTTCCTGAATGCGTGCCGCAATCCGGCGATGAGCGTGCCGACGCACGTCATCAGATAAAGAAGTCCGCCGATCCAACCGGAATTCAGGAACATGCTGAGGTAGACGTTGTGAACTTCCTCGTGATGATAAAAGCGCGTGAAATTTGCCGAGCCGATGCCGAGCGGATTTTCGAGCGTCAACGCGATCGCCTTTGCCTGTCCGCCGAAGCGACCGTCGGGACCTTCGTCGTAGGACTGAGTAAGGGCGGCGCGCTGTTCGAGGAGATCGGAGATTGCGTCCGACTGCAGCGCGGCAGTCAGGATCACTCCCAACGCCGCCATGCCGAACAGCACGAGCGCGGCCAGCTTCACGCGCTGGCGGTTGGTGTCCGCCGTGATCGTGTAGACGTATCCGTAGATCAGGACGCCGATCGCCGCCGCGGCCCACGCGCCGCGCGAGAAGCTGAATAGGATGCCGACGGCGAGCAGTCCTGCAGCCAGCAAAGGAAACACGCCGCGCCGCAACGGCGAGACGAGCCAGAGATGCAAGGACATCAGCAGAGGCGCGACCAGGAAGGGTCCGAAAACGTTCGGGTCCTTGAATGGCCCCGACGCGCGCCCGTAACGGGTGAACAGGTCGAAGGCGCCGGGAAAGAGATTGAGATAGCCCGCGACGCCGCACAGCGCCGCGAGAATGCCCGTCAGAAGATAGGCGTTGAGGATGAGGCGGGTGTGCTTCTCCGGTTCCTTGGCGACGAACGCCGCGAACAGAAAGCACGCCGCCACCAGGTACAGTGAAACCGTCATGTGCGATACGGCGATGCCGGTTTCACGCGCCATCGCCGCGCTGATCTCGCCGCATGCCGTGATCGTCAGGAGCACCGCGAAGCCCGCCCAGAGCATTGGCCGGGCGTCGACCAGTCCAACGGCGGGAAGCAGAAACATCAAGCCGATCGTCAGAGCATCGACGGGAGCGGGTTCGGTAAAGACGATCGAGCTTGCGACGATCGTCAGCCAGACGAGCGCCAGCGCGATCCGGTGCGCGGCGCTTTTGCGATGACCGGTTCGCAGGTTGAAATTTTGGAAGGCTGGAGCCAAGGCGGTCATCGTCGAGGACATTTGAGCCGTATTTCCATTTCGTCGGGACTGATCGGGCGGGCGCGCAAAACCCTCAGTATGCGCGCTCGGTGTCGAGCAGGGCGAACGGCGTCTTGAGCAGAATGTAGAGATCGAGAAACACGCTCCAGTTTTCGATGTAGTAGAGATCGTGCTCGATGCGCTTCGTGATCTGCTCTTCAGTATCGGTTTCGCCGCGCCAACCGTTGATCTGGGCCCAGCCGGTGATGCCGGGCTTGACCTTGTGGCGTGCGAAATATCCGTCGACGACCTCGTCGTAGAGATGGCCAGCGGCCTTCGCCTGAAGCGCGTGCGGGCGCGGGCCGACGAGGGACAGGTTGCCTTTGACGACGTTGATCAGCTGCGGCAGCTCATCAAGGCTCGATTTGCGCAGGAAGGCGCCGACGCGGGTGACGCGCGGGTCGTTCTTCGTCACGAGCTTGGAGGCTGTTGCATCGCAGCTGTCGACGTACATCGAGCGGAACTTGAAGACCTCGATCAGCTCGTTATTGAAGCCGTAGCGCTTCTGGCGGAAGAAGACCGGGCCACGGCTGTCGAGTTTGACCGCCAGAGCAACAAGCAGCATCAGCGGCGCCAGCGCGATCAGCGCGAGCGTGCCGATGATTTTGTCGAACAGCCATTTCGAGACGTAGTCCCAATCTGCGATGGGCTTGTCGAAGAGATCGATCATGGCAACGGATCCAACGTGAGAGTACGTCCGTGGCGAAAAGCGCAAGTCGGTTGCGCGGGCGGGCATTTTCACGTCCGCAGGAAGAACCGACAGACGGCCGGCGACGCTCGAGAGGCGATCCTCGGCGGCGAGCGGCAAGGACACGACGACGAGGTCGAGCTGCTTCGTGCGGCTCATGGTGATGAGGTCGTTCAATCCGCCGACGCGGGGGTAGCCTGCGATCTGATAGGGAGCGCGGGGATCCTTGCGGTCATCGTAGATGCCGGCGATGCGGACGATCGAATTGCTATCGGCTTCGAGGTCCTTGATGAAATTCTCGGTGAGGGGGCCGGCGCCATAAATCGCGACGCGCTGATAGAGGCGCCCCGAGTTCGCGGCGTTGCGAACGTACCATCCCGCGACGAGCCGGCCGGTCATGATGGCGGCGGCGCCGGCAACAAACCAGACGGCGAGCCAGACACGGGAAATGTCTTCGCCGATTTTCAGAAAGAAGATCGCGGCTATCAAGGTCGCGAACGCGGTCGTCCAGCCGAGCATCACGGCAGGCAAAGACTTGATGGACGCCGACAGTGCGCGAAGGCTGTAGAGATCGAGCAGGCCAAATACGAGGATCGTGGCGGTGCCGACGAGCGTGGTCGCGAAGAGGTAGGCCGGGTGGCCGAGAACGGTCGTCTCTTTCACGTACAGGTGTGCGATCGCGAGGCCGAGCAGCGTCGACATCAGCAATTCCGCGCAGCGAATGCTACCGCTCACCAAAACCGGCGAGAGCGTGCGCGCATGATCTGCCCTGTCGGCCAGCTTGCCGCGGACGAAGGCTAGCGGGCGCGTGACGATCCCGGCATCCGCGATCTGATCTGCCGGCGAATTCTTGAACTGGAGGGTCAATGACATGGCTGCTGCGCGTCCCGTTTGGATAACGTGAACGCTTAGGAAGCAGGCTTCATGCCACCCGGGTTAAGCTCCGTTAACCGCGATGGTCGCGCAGAGCGGGGACCGCATAGGGCGCGCGGGCCGCCGTAGGGGAGGGCGTGGCGTAGAAATCCAGAACCGCGTCGGTCATGGCGGCGACCGTGAACTTTTGGGCGACGGCGTTTTTGAGCCGCGCAGCGCGGGCTTTCGCGAGGCCTGGCGCGTCGAGGGACGCGGCGAGCGCTTCCGCCAACTGGCGGACGTCGTCAGGAGCGATGAGCCCGGTGTCGGTGCCTGCGACAATTTCCGGGATGCCGCCGACGTTGGTCGCGATCAGCGGCAGTCCGGCGGCGGCCGCCTCGAGGACGACGTAAGGGAAGCTCTCGGCGCGGGATGGAACAACCATGACCCGGCCGAGCGAGAAAGCGTCCCGAATTGGCAAGGCCCCCATGAAGCGCACGCGTCCGTCGAGGTCGAGCGACGAACTCAAGGCCCGGAATTTCGCTTCGTCCGGACCCGAGCCGACGATCGTCGCAGTGACGGCGCGCTCGTGCAGTTCCGCGAGCGCTTCGAGCAGAACGTCGACGCCTTTGAGATCGCGCAGCTCGCCGACGAACAGGAGATCCGTTGCATCGCTCAGTGGCGTTGCTTCGGAAAAGTCGGACGGTCTGAGACCGTTCGGGATGATGCGTTGCGGTGCGCCGCTCGCGCGAATGCGGGCGCGATAGGTGCGTGCGGCGTAGGCGCTTTCGAAAATCAATCCGGTCGTGACGCTTTCGAGACCGCGCTCGACCCGCATCAGGACGCGTTGTTCGAGCGAGCCCGGCTTCAAATTCAAGCTGCCGCCATGTGGCGTGTAAAATGACTTTATGGATCGCCCCCGGATCGAAAGGCTGCGTGCCGCCAGTCGGGCGTAGGCGCCGCCCTTGGCGCCATGGCCATGCAACACATCGAGGTTGAGCTTTGCAGCGCGGCGGCGAACCGCAGCAACGGCTGCAAGATCGCCAAGGCCCGGCTGGCGGTGCATGGGGATGCGCGCGATTCCGAGTGTCAGTTTTGGCGCGATTGCGGCGAACTTCGATGCCGTCAGCCTGTCTTCGGCGTTGCTGTCGGCGAGGATGCCAACGTCGTGTCCGCGACTGGCCTGTTCCTCAGCGAGATCGAGGACGTGGCGGAACAGACCACCAACGGGAGCACGAAGACAGTGGAGAATACGCATTCCGGACATGTCTGATACGCGGGCCTGAGAGTTGGCCTGATACGGCGGGAAAGGTCCGATGCTTCTCAGAAATATCTCTCGAAGACGTAAACGGTGTCGCCGGGCCGGACCGCCGCGATGCCCGGGGCTTCGATTTCCTGCACGACGCCGTCGATCTTGCGCGTGATGCGGAAGCTGCGATCGCTGGCGCGTTCGGTGTAGCCGCCGCCAATGGCGACCGCCGTCTCGACCGTCATGCCGGAGACATAGGGATACTGTCCGGCATTGCGGACTTCGCCGAAAACGAAGAAGGGCCGGTTCTGCTGGATGTCGACGGACACCTGCGGGTCCTTGACGTATTCGGAGCCGAGGCGCGAGCGGATGATGCCTTGCAGTTCCGTCGTCGTCTTGCCGCGCGCCGAGATCGTGCCGATGAGGGGCACGGAAATCTTGCCATCGGGATCGACAATGTAGAGGCGCGACAGGCTTGGCTGGCCATAAACGAAGACACGGATGCGGTCGCCTGAATCGAGCCGGTACGGGCCATTGCGCTCGGCGAGCGTCTCCGACATGACGGCGGGAATGACGACCGCCGGGCCCCAGTCGCGCGGGCTTGCCGAAGCGGTGGTTACGGGAACCGGGTAGCCGTCGACCACGGCCCCGTCGATCTCGCCTTGGATCTGGGGTCCAAGTCCGGAAGCGCAGCCCCCAAGCATCAGCGAGGCGGCCGTCGCGGCGAACAAAAGGTGGCGTAGCGACATCGGCGCAAAATTCCCGCATGCGAATTGACGTCCGGACGTTAGGTGCGTCGAGGTTAAAAAAGCCTAACGCCGCGTCTTTTTTTGATCCGCTTAAGGAGATGCTAACCGCGCTGGGAGATGACTTAGCTGTTTGAAACCCTTTGATTTGAGCAAAGTGATGCAGTCACGCGTGCACGCGTCGCCCGACGACATCGACATGAGTTCGGTGTTCGTCGCCCTGAAACGGAGTCTGCGGTGGCTCATTCCGCTGGCTTTGCTGCTGGGCGGCCTGACTTATACGGCGCTCTCGCTGATCGCACCCCGATATCAGAGCGAAGCGGAACTGGCGATTGTCGCGAAGGGCGTAGACGGCACGTTCTCTGACCGGAATGCGGCAGGCGGGCCGGACCTCATCACGACGCGCATGGACAAGGAAGCGATCAACACGCATGTCCGCGCGATGCAGTCGCAGGAACTGCTCGAAAAGATCGCCAAGGATCTGAAGCTCGAGGATCGTCCTGAATTCAACAATGCCCTCGGGCCGGTCGATAAGCTCGACGCGATGATGCGCATGGTAGGTCTCGGCGGACCGCGCAAGGGCGAGACGACGCGTGACCGCGTGCTCGATGCGCTACGCGCCCGGCTTGAGGTTTATGCCGCGAAGGAAAGCCGGTTCATCGGCGTGCGCGTCACGTCGAATGATCCCGCGCTTGCCGCAAAAATCGCGAACGCGCTTGCCGAAACCTATCGCACTTCGCTCGCCGAACACGGCGTGACGGAAGTCGATGATCTTCAGGCGGTGCTGCAAGGCAAGATTCAGAAGCTGACGGCGGAAGTCGCCGACGCTGAAACGCAGGTCGACCGTTATCGCGGCAAGATCGATGGGTTTCGCGGCGGGGCGCAGAATACGGGCCTCAATGAACAGCAGATGTCGGAGTTGACGGCGGAGCTGACCAAGGCCAAGGCGGCGCGCGGCGAGGCGGACGTGCGCGCGAAATCGGCGCGCGAGATGATCGCGCTCGGATCGGCCGATCAGCTGGCGGATATCCAGAAGTCGCCGCTCATTCAGAATCTCGTGCAGCAGCGCGTGCGCATCGAACGGCAGATCTCGGAGCTTTCCGCGACACTGCTGCCGGGCCATCCGCGCATGCGCCAGCTTAACGCCGATCTCGCCGGACTCAAAGTCCAGATCGGGAAGGAAATCGCGAAGATCGTCGATAGCCTTGAAAAAGAGGCCACGGTTGCGAAGGGGCGCGAGGACAGCATCGCGCAGAGCCTTGCCGACATCAAAGCCCGGGTCGTGACCAATGCTCCGGAAGAGGCGCAGCTCCGGCAGCTCGAAGCGACGGCCAAGGCGAAGCGTACCGAGCTCGACAACATCCAGGCGCAGCTTGAATCGAACCGCAAGAAACTGGATGCGCGGGCGCAACCCGTCGCGGCGCAGATCATTTCCAACGCACAGCCGGAAAGCGTTCCGGTGTTCCCGCGCAAGGGTGCGCTTTCGGCGCTGATCGCGATAGCATCGCTGATGCTCGGTACGGCATGGGTCGTCACGAAGGCCTTGTTCCAGGGTGCGCGAAGCGGGTCGCAGGCGATGGCGTCGCGTCAGCGGTCGAAGCCGCTCAGCTTGCAGCGGGAGCCGGATTTTCCGCCTTATCGCGAACCGCTTCTGCGTGAGATCGTTGATGATGAAATTGCGTCGCCATCCTACACGCCGCCACAACCACAACCACAATCACAGGCGCCATCGCACGAGGCGCAGCGTCAGCCGGCAGCCGTTGCGGCCAGCGCGTCGGATATCGGAGCGCTGGTGTTGCGTCTGATGCAGAAGCGGCCCCAGAACGGTGGCCAACGCACGATCCTGACCGGCGAGACCGACAACATCGACGCGTCAAAGGAAGCGCTGGGCCTCGTCAAAGCGCTGGCGCAAAGCGGCGAGCAGGTCATTCTCGTCGACTGGAATCCGGACGGGCAGGATCTGGCATCGTCGATCGGTCTCAATCCGAGCGCCGGGCTCAATGATTTGCTGCGTGGCGAGGCGAGCTTCGGCGAAATCATCCAGCGTTTGCCTGGTTCCGACGCCCACGCGATTGCCAGCGGCAACGCGCTCGATATTCCATCGGCGCCGGTCGACCCGGATCACCTCAATCTCGTGCTCGATGCGCTCGACGAAGCTTACGACTACATCGTCGTCACGGGGCGGCATGACGCGGCGCGCCAGCTTTTCGAAACGATCGAAGGCCGTTTCGATACCGGCATCGTGGTGGTTGAGCCCGTTAAACAGGCCCCGGCCGTCGCCGATCCGGCCAACACGTTCCTTGGGTTCGAGGTTGCCGATATCGATATCGTGCGTTTCGAGCGGCGTATCCCGACTGCATCGCCCGTGCAGCAGCGCATCGCGCGCGCGACGCTCGTTCGATCCGCGGAAGCGGCGCGTCCGACCTAAGCACGCGTTCGCCACAACCGAGGTTCGTTTTCGATGTCCCGGCGTACGACCAAGGTTCTGAAGGTGGCGCTTTCGGCGCTTCATTACAGCGGCGCTGATCGTCTCGCGGCGCCGTTCACGCGCGGCGACGGCGTGATCTTCATGCTGCATCAGGTGATGCCGGGTGCGCGGCGCGAGTTCGATCCCAATGGCATCCTGAAGGTGACGCCGGAGTTTCTCGATGGCGTCATTCGCCAGGTGCGCGACAGTGGCTTCGAGATCGTTGCGCTTGATGACGTCAAAGCGCGCTTGCGCGGCGGGGCGGTCTCGCGCAAGCCGTTTGCGGTCTTCACGCTCGATGACGGTTATAAGGACAATCGCGACTTCGCTTATCCCGTGTTCAAGCGCCACAATGCGCCGTTCACGATCTATGTGCCGACGGCCTACGCCGACGGGCATGGCGAGCTTTGGTGGCTGGCGTTAGAAGACGCTTTGCGGCGGCTTTCACATGTCGAAGTCGAGCGCGACGGAGTCGTGCAAAGCTATTCGCTCGCGACAGATGCGGAGAAGAGCAGCGCGTTTTACGACATCTACTGGTGGCTGCGGAAAATTCCGGAAGATCGCGCACGCGCTGTCGTGCGCGAGCTGGCCGCGAAAGCCGGGTTCGATGTCGCCGCGCTGTGCCGTGAATTGGTGATGAGCTGGGACGAAATCCGGTCGCTTGCGGAAGATCCCCTCGTTACGATCGCAGCCCATACGACCAACCACTTTGCGCTTGCCAAGTTGCGTCCCGAGGAGGCGCGACGCGAAATCGCCGACAGCGTCGCGCGCGTCGTGAAAGAGCTTGGCAAGCCCGTCAGGCATTTCAGCTATCCTTATGGCGATGACGGCAGCGCTGGAGAACGCGAATTCGAGATCGCGCGCGACCTCGGCATTGAAACAGCGGTGACGACGCGCAAGGGTTTGCTGCGTGCGGCGCATGCGGATGCCATGACGGCGCTGCCGCGTCTCTCGCTCAACGGCGACTATCAAGATGCGCGCTACGTGAAGGTGCTGCTTTCGGGGTTGCCGTTCGCGCTTCGCGACGGTGTGAAAGCGATCCTGCGGCCGCTCGCGGGTAGCGGCGACGGCAAGCCTTCGCGCGCACTCAAGTATCCGGCTTCTGCATCCACGAGATGAGAAGACCCGCCGGCAACACCCAGAGCAGACCGGCGACCACATAATAAATCAGCTCTGTGAATTTGCTCGCATTCTGGACCTGGAGCACAATGGCCACGCCGACGGCGATCACGGCATAGACCGCGATCAGCAGAATAAGGGCGATCGTGCCTAGGAGTTTGCGTCGGCGCTGGGTCATGCTGGCTCGGGTTTTATGGTTGATTTCGGCTGGCAACCGCGCCGCAAAGGCGCATTGTTCCCTGCGGGGGATTGCGTATCACACCGCCGGTGCCTTCGTTTAGGGATATTTGCCGCAAATGACGTTGCTCCGTGCCGCAGTTGATCGGCAAAGCACATCCGACGCTCGCCGTGTTGCCGGAGACCGTGCCGTCGCCATCTGGCTATGGCTGGTCGCGGCGCTCGTCATCGCGATGGTCGTTGTCGGCGGCGCGACGCGCCTGACGGAAAGCGGGCTGTCGATCACGGAATGGCAGCCGCTGCTTGGTGCGATACCGCCGTTGACTCATGCCGACTGGATCGCCGCTTTCGAGAAGTACAAGCAGATCCCGCAATATCACATCATGAACCACGGCATGTCGCTCGAGGAGTTCCGGGCGATCTATTGGTGGGAGTGGAGCCATCGCTTTCTCGGCCGGATCATCGGCGTCGCCTTCGCGGTTCCGTTGATTTTCTTCTGGCTCACTGGACGCCTGAAGCGCGGCAGCGGCGCGAAGTTTCTCGGTGTTCTGGCGCTCGGCGGTGTGCAGGGCGTCATCGGCTGGTACATGGTGAAGTCGGGGCTCGTCGAACGCGTCGACGTTAGCCAATATCGGCTGGCGTTGCATCTGACGACGGCGTTCGCCATCCTGGGTCTGCTCGTCTGGCTGGCGCTTGAAGAATGGCCGGATGTGGCGCGGCGTGCGCCCGGCTCCGTCACGCCACTGATCCGGTGCATGGGTGCGATCATCGTCGCGTTCGTGATCCTGCAAGTGGTCCTCGGAGCCTTCGTTGCGGGTCTCAAAGCAGGATTCATCTACAACACCTGGCCAACGATGAATGGTCAGTGGTTTCCGAATGACTATTGGACGACGCCTGCGTATCTGACTTTCTTCGAAAGCCACGCCGCGTCGCAGTTCAACCACCGGATCATGGCCTACATTGTCGTGCTGATCGTGTTGACGGAACTTTGGCTGGTGATGCGTTCGTCCGTCGACAGCCGCACAAGGACGACCGGGGTTCTGCTCGTGCTGGCGGTGTTCGCGCAGGTCGCGCTCGGCATCGTGACGCTGCTTGCGCATGTGCCGCTCGAACTTGGCGTCGTGCATCAGCTCGGTGGCGCGATCGTGTTCGTGCTGGCGGTCGTGCACCTGCACGCGATCCGGCGCGCGGCCGTTTCGGCATAGACCGGCAACGTCAGCCGAGGCCGAGCATCAGCTTGATGTTCTGGACGGCGGCGCCGGCCGCGCCCTTGCCGAGGTTGTCGAGGCGGGCGACGAGCACGGCCTGATTCAAGGCCGCTTTGCCGAAGACATATAATTCAAGCTTGTCGGTGTTGTTCAACGCTTCCGATTCGAGACGCGCGATGTGTGCCGACGGCTCGTCAATGACGCGCACGAGGTCGCTGCCGCGATACCGCTCGGCGAGCACGCGCTCGAGATCGCGCAGGCGCGGCTTGCCGGGAAGCGTGTCGAGGTGTAGCGGAACCGAGACCAGCATGCCCTTGTGATAGTTGCCGACGCTCGGAACGAAAATCGGCCGCCGTTCCAGACCGGCGTATTTCTGCAGCTCGGCGACGTGCTTGTGCTCGAGGCCGAGACCATAAAGTTCGAACGACGGGGCTTTTCCGGCCTCGTAGGCTTCGATCATGCTGCGGCCGCCGCCCGAATAGCCCGAGACGGCGTTGACGGTGATGGGGTAGTCGGCGGGAATGATGCCGGCATCGATCAGCGGCCGGAGCAAAGCGATGGCGCCTGTCGGATAACAGCCCGGATTGGAGACGCGGGTCGCGCCGCGAATGGCATCGGCCTGGTCCGGCGCCATTTCGGCGAAGCCATAGACCCAGCCGGGGGCGACGCGGTGAGCGGTCGACGCGTCGATGATTTTGGGCGCATCCGTTCCAAGGGTGTCGGCCAGGGCCACGGCTTCTTTCGCGGCGTCATCGGGCAAACAGAGAACGGCGAGGTCTACGCCGCGCATCATGTCGGCGCGCGCCGTCTTATCCTTCCGACGCTCGGGATCGATGCTCTTGACGCTGATCGCCGGGATGCCGGCGAGCCGCTCGCGGATTTCGAGACCGGTGGTGCCGGCCTCGCCGTCGATGAAGACCGTCGCGGTCTTCGCTTTTTGAGCCACCTGTGTCGTCATCTCAGCCGCCAATTCCAAGCCTGTGCTTGATGCCCTGCCATATCGTCTCCGAGCAGCCGACGCCATACTGCGCGCAAACGATGCGGTGGCTGTCACGGTAGATCATGTCGAGCGCGACATAGAGGATGATCAGCAGGCCGACCCAGGCGATCCATGGATAGCGCGCCAGAAGCTTGGCGATGTACGTCGATGCGACGGCCATCAGGATGATCGCAATGGCAAGGCCGATGACGAGGACGAGCGTCGATTCACCGGCGGCACCGGCGACGGCCAGCACGTTGTCGAGCGACATCGAGAGGTCGGCGAGGATGATCGTCCAGAGCGCCGACCAGAAGGTTGTTTCGTTCGGGTGGGACTCGGTCGAGGCGAGGTTTTTCTCGACTTCGTGGATCGAGTGCGTGTCGGCTTCGACGATCTGTTTATACATCTTCCAGCTGACGAACAGCAGCAGGATGCCGCCCGCCAACGTCAGTCCGATCACCTGCAGCATCTGCTGGGCGATGCTCGAAAAGATGATGCGAAGGACAACGGCGCCTGCGATGCCCCAGAAGATGACTTTTGCTCGCATCGATGGCTGGACGCGCGATGCCGCCATGCCGACGACGATGGCGTTGTCGCCAGCGAGCGTCAGGTCGATCATCAGAATGTTGAACAGTGGAACGCTGTGGGTCCGCCACCACTCGGGCGACGTGAGATAGCCGATGTCCAATACGAGCGTTGAAAACAGCTCGTGAAGGCCGTTCAGCAGCCAATCCATTTCTTTCTCCGAATAACCGGCTGCGCGTCGTTACGGCCGTGGGGCAGGACTAGGGCGGTATTTGGCATCGCGTCGTCGTGTCGACAACCCTTTGGCGGCCACAAACACAAACAAAAACAGCCCGCCGAGGGGCGGGCTGTTTGGCATTTCGTGCTGTTCCCGGCTTAGCGCTTCGAGAACTGGAACGACTTGCGAGCCTTGACCCGGCCATACTTCTTGCGCTCGACGACGCGGCTGTCGCGCGTCAGGAAGCCCTGCTTCTTCAGGACACCGCGAAGCTCGGGCTCGTAATAGGTCAGAGCCTTCGAGATGCCGTGGCGGACGGCGCCGGCCTGGCCCGAGAGACCGCCGCCTGCAACTGAAATACGAATGTCGTACTGCGTCGCGCGGTTGGCGAGGTTGAGCGGCTGCTGCAACAACATCTGCAGAACCGGGCGGGCGAAGTACGCCTTGAAGTCTTTCTTGTTGACGGTGATGAGGCCCTTGCCCGGCTTCAGCCAGACGCGTGCGACGGCATTCTTGCGCTTGCCGGTGGCATAGGCGCGGCCGAGCTTATCGAGCTTCTGTGTGCGAACGGGGGCCGCTTCAGGCGTCGGGCCTTTGACGGCCGCGAGATCAGCGAGGGTCTTGGTTTCGGTGGTCATCGTCTTAGACCCTCACATTCTTACGGTTGAGTTTCGCAACATCGAGCTTCTCGGGATTTTGCGCCGTGTGCGGATGTTCGGTGCCTTTATAGACGCGCAGATTGCGCATGATCTGGCGATGAAGCGGACCGCGCGCGAGCATACGCTCGACGGCTTTCTCGACGATGCGCTCGGGATGCTTGCTGTCAAAGATCTGGCGCGGTGTGCGCTCCTTGATGCCGCCCGGATAGCCGGTGTGCTTGTAGTAGATTTTGTCTTCGCGCTTGGCGCCGGTGAAGACGACTTTCTCGGCGTTGATGACAACGATGTTGTCGCCGCAATCGACGTGCGGCGTATAGATGGCTTTGTGCTTGCCCTTAAGGCGCGTCGCGATGAGAGCGGCGAGGCGGCCGACAACGAGCCCTTCGGCGTCGATGAGCACCCACTTTTTCTCCACCGTGGCCGGTTTGGCGACATAGGTAGACATTGGAATTCAGGCTCCTTGGCGGAATGAATGGCACGAGACGGCGACATGCGCCGCCAGCTTCAGCCTATCCGGAAAGTGCAGGTGATACTGAATCCATTAGATTATGGCAAGGTCAAACATGCATATTTTTAAAAACTCATCTTTTTCAATGCAGTAGAATTGAGGTATTGGGTTACCGTAAGGAGGTATTATAATACCTCCTTGGTGAAATCCATCGTGGCGTCATGATACTTCAACCAGATAGCGCGGGGTTTCCCAGACGCGGATCGTGGGCTTGATGCCGCCTTTGACTGCGATGCGGTCGCGGAGCCAGAGGGCCAGAATTTCGCTCGTCGGATTGTCGAGACCGGGGATGTCGTTCAGGCAGCGATGGTCGAGTTCGTCGATGACCGGCTGCACGAGGGCATCGAGCTCAGCGTAGTCGAGGACGAAGCCGCGTGCGTCCAGGCCGCCCGTCACGGAAACGTCGACGCGATAGTTGTGGCCGTGAAGACGGCGGCATTTGTGTCCCTCGTGGACCTTGGGCAGGAAATGCGCGGCTTCGAACGTATAGGTCGCCGTTATGCGGATGGTCTGTCCTGCCGTCTCGGTCGCGTCGTGGATAGCGGTCACGTCCCAGTCTCCTTTGCCGGTCGATGCGGGGGCATTGCCGTGTCGTGAAAAATCGTCGTTCCGTGGCGCGGGCTCGGCTCGCCCGGCCCTCGCGGCTTCCGGGCGTATCCGGGGCCGAACGGCAATCCCGGAATTTTCGCTCCGCAGATCGCCATTTACTCCGCCGCATCACGTCGCGCCTTAACATTTCTCGACGCCTGCGGCCTCCCGGCCGTGGCTTGGAAGCGGCCAGGCGGGCTTTTATAGCTGATCGTCGCGCGAGATTGAGAGCTTGCAGCCGGATTTCTCCGGTTGTCCGTTATCCGGTGGTCCAGCGTGACCGCTCGGGGTAAGGGAGGCCTCGCGCGCCATTTCCTTGTGGCGATTTAATCTCTCGGCCTATCGCTTTTCTTAATCTTGTCTTAGTCGCAGTATCAGTCTCCCGCCGGAATGGGTTGGGGTGGGTTCAAAGCGGAGAAAGCCGATGCTGGTCTCGATGGCCAAAACGACGGGGCGTGTTGGAGTGGTTCTGGTCGCCCTGTGGGCTGGGCTTGCGGCCGCCAACGCGCAAGAGACCCCTGCGGCGCCCGCCGCTGAAGCGCAAGATAAGGCCGCACCCAATGCTGGCGCCGCTGCTCCTCAGGATGACGTCAAGCAGGTCAAGCTGACGGATGATCAGGTGAAGCGGTTCATCGCGGCACAGGCGGATCTGGCGGCGATCGCGTCGAAGATTCAGGCCGCGGGCGACACGCCCGATCCGGCGCTGCAGACAGAACTCGAGGGCATCGCGAAGAAGCACGGGTTTGGAAATTTCTCGGAGCTTGACGACGTTGCCGCGAACATCTCAATCGTGATGGCGGGGCTGGATTCAGCCACGGGCAACTTTGTCGATCCGGTCGAAGCTCTGAAAAAAGAGCGCGACGACGTTCAGAAGGATTCGAGCATTCCCGAGGCCGACAAAAAGCAGTTGATGGATGAGTTGACGGAAGCCATCGGCACGACGCCCAAGCTCGAATACAAGGAAAACATCGAGATCGTGAAGGCGCACAAGGCCGAGATCGAGAAGGCGCTGCAGTAGGCTGCGGTCGCGTATCGGTTGCGAGGCGCAGCTTCAGGCGCTAACACTTTTGCCATGCAAGATCGTCTGTCTGATGCCGCGCCGCTCCTCCTCATCGAAGAGGTTGAACCGGGCGTTTCGCTCATCACGCTCAACCGGCCGCAGGCGCGCAATGCGCTGTCGCGCGAGCTGATCGCGGCGGTTCATCGCGAGATCGAGCGTTTGGGTCGCGATCCGAAGACTGCCGCGATCGTGATCGCGGCCAATGGCCGAGTGTTTTCGTCCGGCCACGATCTCAAGGAAATGATTGCGCATCGTTCGGACGCCGACGGCGGCCAAGCGTTCTTTCGCGAGACGATGCAGGCCTGCTCCGCCATGATGCAGGCGATCGTCGCCTGTGCGAAGCCGGTCATCGCGGCGGTCGAAGGCCGCGCCACCGCAGCCGGATGTCAGCTGGTTGCGACCTGTGATCTCGCCGTCGCGTCGGACGCGGCGGATTTTGCGACGCCCGGCGTCAACATCGGTCTTTTCTGTTCGACGCCGATGGTTGCGTTGTCGCGCAATGTTCCGCGGAAGCGCGCCATGGAAATGCTGCTGCTTGGCGAAGCTCTTACGGCGGCGGAGGCCGTGTCCTATGGCCTCGTCAACCGTGTCGCCGTGAACGGAGAGACGCGCGCGGAGGCCATCGGCATGGCCCGCAAGATCGCCGAGAAATCGAAGGCGACGGTTGCGATCGGCAAGGCAGCCTTCTACCGGCAAGCCGATATGCCGCTTGGTGACGCCTATGCGTTCGCCAGCGAGGTGATGGTGCAGAACATGATGAAGCTCGACGCCGCCGAAGGGATTTGCGCCTTCATCGAGAAGCGCGCGCCCGACTGGAAGGATGCCTGAGTTGAAGCTTTGCCGCCGCTTCGCAGTCCGCAACGCCGAGACGCTTCGATGAGTATCGACGGACTGAATGACGACGACATTCGCGCCATCCTGGAGCGCGTCAAGACGTTCGCCGTTGTCGGCGCGAGCGCCAAGCCGGAGCGGCCGAGCTACGGCGTCATGGGGTTTCTCATCAACCGGGGTTACAGCGTGCGGCCCGTCAATCCCGGCATCGCGGGCAAGGCTATTCACGAGCAAGAGGTTTACGCGAGCCTCGCCGATGTTCCGCCGCCGGTCGACGTCGTCGATATCTTTCGCGCGCCCGCCGATGCGCTGCAGGTCGTGCGGGATGCCATCGCCCTCAAGGACAAGCTCGGCGCGACCGTCATTTGGATGCAGCTTGGCGTGATCAACGAGCAGGCGGCCGCCGAAGCGCGAGCCGCAGGCTTTATGGTCGTGATGGATCGGTGTCCGAAGATCGAGCTGTCGCGACTCGCTGGAGGCTAAATTCAGGCCGGACCTTCGCCGGCTGGCCTGCGGCATCCTGACGATGTGCTTTTAATCGATGCCGTCGCCATTTATGCTGTCTAACCCATGTCTGGCAGCGGTGGCGGTTTCCCGGTAAACGGGATGACCCGGCGGCGGCTAGATTTTGCTTTCCTCCGGGCGATGGAGCATATGCTCGGGGAACCCCGGAGCTATTCAACGATGAAGTCGGGTGCCTTGACGTCCGTAAAGCTGCCAGCAGACTGGTCGGTGGAAACCATTCTTCCGATCGAATTCGAGGGGCGCGAGCTCACGCTCGAAGCCCACGCCTATCAGGGCGAAACGGACGCGGAGCAAATCGTCGTTCTCGTCCATCGCGATCCGGCAGCTGCAAACGGCGCGCCGCCAATCCCTGTCGTGCGCGTGCACTCCGGATGTGTGACCGGCGATATTTTCCATTCGCTGCGATGCGATTGCTATCAGCAACTCCAGGCGGCGCTGAAGGTCATTACCGGCGTTCCGTGCGGCGTCATCGTTTACGTGCCCTATCACGAGGGGCGCGGCATTGGGCTTTTTAAGAAGATCCAGGCCTACGCCTTGCAGGACCAGGGACTGGATACGGTCGAGGCCAACATCGAGGTCGGGGCGCCGATCGACAGCCGCGACTATAGTTTAGCGGCCCGCGTGCTCGAGGATCTCGGCATGACCGAGATCAAGCTGCTGTCGAACAATCCGGCGAAGGAACAGGCGTTGAAGGCGCACGGCATTCGTGTTGTCGAGCGGCTGCCGCTGGTCATCAAGCCGAACAAGTTCAACAAGCGCTATCTCGAAACGAAGCGCGCCCGCATGGCGCATAAACTGTAATTCCGCCGTTCGAGCCCTTTCGGGCGCGCAGTGGCCGTGGCTGGACGATCATTGGCGCGCGACGTCATTGAGCGTCCGGAGGGGTTGCGTCCGGCGCCTCGTGGCGATAGGCCGGGGTCGCAATCAATGAGAGATTTCCCGGCCGCCGAGAGCCC
>Ga0172380_10000299_pt1 | contig 101442 bp, 64 predicted proteins | sample Leawe162metaG_FD_119747 | JGI IMG/M metagenome (GOLD analysis project Ga0172380, IMG submission 119747) | Leachate microbial communities from a municipal landfill in Southern Ontario, Canada - Leachate well 162 metaG | ecosystem: Engineered > Solid waste > Landfill > Unclassified | place...
AATGATTCTGATTATTTTGTTTCCCCTTCAAATGCAAGAATATTTGAAGGAAAGCCCTCGAAAAATATGCGCTATTTGCAAAATAGACCGGACTTAGCAAAACATAAAGAAAAGTATATCGCCGAAGTAGGTGCAAGATTGTTTAGGAAAGTTCCAGACGACAAACCAATACTCTGGCCTGTAATATCAGTACTTGCCGGCAGAAGAGATAATCCGCCGGAGCCGGGAGTTCGCTCTTTAGCCGTTCATAATCCAATTCACTATCAAGAACTGCCTGAGTTGTTTATGGATTTCATTTGCTCCTTAACAGGTAAATCTCCTTCAACAACAGGAGCAGGTTCAGAAGGGGCACTTACTAAAGGACCTTTCAATGCCCTTTGTCCTATTTCTGATCTTAATAATGCATTGGTTTCTTATATCGTTACAGGTTATGATGGATTCACTTCCGTTGCCGGATATATTGGACCAAAGTATCGAGTGGATCATGATATCAGTTTATTAATTCCTGAATTATGGGGCAGACTTAGAGTTGAAGAAAGAGAACCGGAATTCCTTATTAAAGAAGGACTCTTTGAAAAATTAAACGATTTTGAACACAATGGTAAATTAGTTTTGGCAAGCCGACTCGGTTACAGAATGACATATAAATTTGTTCGTTCTTTTTTTGGACGTGTATTCGAGAACCCTTCTTCGGTCTTTGATGAAGATATGCTAAAACCAGAATTGCAAGATCTTGATGTTTTCGTGGATGGAATAAATAATATCTTAGAAGCGCAAAAACGAGTTGCTCAAAGTTATTTCTTAGATGGCAGTATCGAAGGAGCTATTCCTCCGCTTAAGGCACTACTTAACATTATGGTATATGATAATTATGAAGGCAAATCAATTAACGATCCTGAAATAAGAAATCTATTTACTTATGATTATACATTGAAAAGTGATTGGTATAAAGAAAGACTTCTCAATAAACAGCTTTATGATATCGAATTATTTAAAAGACATTACGATTATTTGAATAAGCAGTTAGAAACTCCTAATAACCTTTCTGATAATGAGAAAAAATGTTTGCAAGGTAAGGTTGAGATAGTAAAACAGAAACAAAAATATTTCAAATCCGCCGAGTATCTGAAACATCTTGAAGGATATATTGGATTGGATAATATATATAAGAACTAATATTATTTTTCTAGCCGGAGCAATCTCCGGCTAGAAATTTATTTCATCAAATTCTAAAATAAATTCTGAACCATTTCCTTTACTACTAATCAAGGATATAGTTCCTCCATTTAATTCCACAAATCTTTTAGCAATAGATAATCCCAATCCGGTACTTGATTCGTTATCAGTAGGTTGAGCAGAAAGTTTTACAAATGGTTTATACATCACCTTCTTATCATCCTCGCTAAATCCCAATCCCTCATCTTTAATTTTAATTCGCACTTTGTCATTCTCAGATTGAACCGAGATAATAATAATAGTTTGTTTTGGAGAAAACTTAATGGCGTTGCCTATAATATTTTCTATTATTTGTTCAAATAGCATAGGATCAGCATCAATCATAAAAATATCTTTTTTATAATCAAATTTAATCATCTGATTTTTTTTCGCAGCAAGCTTGATTAAGTTGGGAAGAAGTTGTTGGATATAATATATAATGTTAATTTCTGTTTTTTCCAGATTAAAATCACTCCCTTCGAAACGACTATAATTTAGGAGTTCTGAAATAAGTTTTGTTTGCCTATCGCCGGCTTCGCTAATCATTTCAATAATTTTTTTATCCTCTTCATGAAGTCCACTAGTTTCAAGCAACATTTCTGCTAAACCTTTAATAGCAAATACCGGATTCTTTAAATCATGCGATACAAATCGGAGTAATTCTATCTTCTGTCTATTTTCTTCTTCGGCTTTAGCTCTATGTATTTTTTCATCTTCTACTGCAAGCTCTGCATTTTCTTTTGCAATCTGTAAGCTAATAGTTCTCTCATTTACTAAAGCTTCTAATTTCATTTCATTCTTCTTTGCAAGACGCATCCGGATAAAGTATAGAGCACTGATTATAGCTATTATTAAAATAGATACTAAAAGATAGAACGTAGGGGTTTCATAAAAAATAGATTTAATAGTAAATCTTATACTAACCGGTTTTCTAGATCGGTTGCCATGACTATCAATAACCAATAATTGAAATTCATAATTACCATAAGGAAGTTTCTGAAATGTAATTTGCCCTGCATTTCCATTATCATGCCATTTATCATTACCCCCCAATAGCCGATACTGATATTTAACATTTTTTGGAGAAGAAAATGATGGAGAATTAAAATTAATTGTGAAGTTAGAATAATCAGCAGGAATCTCAATTTTATCATCAAGGTTGTATATTTGATCGTCAACAACCAAACTTTCAATAAATGCTGTTGGTTCCGAAATTGGATCTCTTAATGATTTGAGATTTACAATCACAGGACCGCCAAACGAGGGAAACCAAAGATTTTCTTCAGCATCCCTCATAAAATTTGGCTGACAGCCACCATTAAATTCATTATTGTTTAAGCCGTCATCAATTCCATAATGAATAGAAATAAATTTATCTTTTTTACCATTTAAAAAAGATTCAATTTCCGCTTCCCTTATTCTAAAAAGACCATTATTACTTGTGAACCAAAAATTTCCCACTCCATCTTCAACAATTGTAGAAACTATATTGCTAAATAGACCATCTTTTTCTGTTAGATAGTGAAATTTATTTCCTATCCTTACGGCAATTCCCTTGCCATAAGTACCAATCCATAATCTTTTCTTTTTGTCGAAATATAATGCACGAGTAGAATTAATTTTGAGATCATTAACGTGAACAAATTTGTTATTATCATATTTTAATAGTCCATCTTCAGAGGCTATCCAAATTCCACCGTTTTCATCTTGAATGAAATATCTATAAATATTCCCTTTGTTACTTAGTGGTTTGAAAAATTCAAACTTACCATTTTTATATCGTACAATCTTTCCAATACCACCAAACCAAATATTATTATCTTTATCACAAAAAGCTGAAAAAAATCGATTACCGGCTTTAGGTTCAATTTCAGCTTGATAATTAAAAACCTTTTTTCCATCATATCTGAATATTCCATTTCCATTAGACGCTATCCAAATATTTTTATTCTTATCTTCAGCAACTCCCCATGGAGCAATGTTAATTGATTTTTCTATTTCAAAATTTTCTACTTTATTATTTTTTATCCTTTGTAATCCACGATTTTGCCCAATCCAGATACTATGATCTGATGCTTTGAAAATCGGATATGTGTTTAGTCGATTAATTCCATATGATTTATCAAGAGTATAAAGAAGTCGTTTCCTAATATAAAATAGACCATCTATTTCGGAACCAATCCAGTAATTATTTTTTTTATCAATAAATAGATTAGAAAAAATAGATATCAGCTTTCTATTCCTTCCCTGAACAGTGATAATTTTAAAATTCTTTATGTTTACGAGTTCTCTTTCCCAAGTACTCGCAATTATTTTATCTCCTTTTCCATAGATTGAAATAAATTTCCTACCCGGGAATATTGATTTTGCGCTTTTAATGTCCTCAAATCTCTTTGAATACATTAATTCCCCTGATTGTAGAAACCAATATCCTTGTGAATTTACAACACATGAATTATTTAATTCGTACTTCAATTGAATTTTTATCTCCTTCATTATACTACCATTATGAAGAAGAACAGCCTTATTATCCCTAATAACAAACAGCGTATCATTAATTAATTGCGGGCTAGAGCAAATTTGATGATTTACTTCAGTTGATTTTCCGTTTTCACGAAAATCAATAAGTTTCTTTTCCTCTTTTGTGTAATAGTATAGAAGTGAATCGGCAAATATATATTTGTTCCCTTTAGAATCTTCTCCGAGAAAATCATAATATGTAGAAGTTTTTGAAAATTTTGAAGAGATATCAGTAAACTTTTTACCATCGAAAGTGAGTAGCTGTCCAGATTCATTAGTTAAGAATATTATATCATCTTTATCAATTAAGATATGCGCAATTCTATCGCTTGACAGAATAGGATATTCTTTCGAGGAAAAAACTTTAAAATTAACTCCATCGAAACGAACTAATCCGCCAAAAGTAGCCAGCCAGATAAACCCATTTTTATCTTGTGCAATTTCATTTATAGTATTTTGGGGTAGTCCCTGATTTGAGTTCCATGAGGAGAGTAAATAAGTCTCTGACGAAGTTATCGCTCTTAAATTAGATAATATTTTTGGCTGGGTATAGCTATCCCCAAAAAACATTAATAGACAGAATCCTATTAATAGAAATTTTCTTTTTACAATTACGAGCAAACCTATTCCCTGTTTGTTATAATATTATCGAAATATTATAACCAATGTTAAGAATAAGATTCAGAAAAGCATAAATTATTCTGATGTAGCATTTTATCTGCTTTTAGGGGCAATTAATGGGATACCAATACAGGCATTTGGCTCTTGAATACCTATTAAATTACAAATTGTAGCAGCAATATCAACTATATAAACAGGTGTATTTACTGTCTGTTTAGGAATTTTCCATCCATAAAATATTAAAGGAATATGCCGATCATAATTATACGAAGAACCGTGAGTTGTTCCGATTCCCCAAAAATTAGTAAGAAATCCGGGATGCCAATTTATCGCAATATCACCCGAATAGGTGGGATTAAATCCATTCAATATTGGATTTATAGATTCTCGAGTAGGCACTTGTGTTTCGAGGTAACCTCTAGTAAAAATTGATGTAATTGCTGTAAATCGAGTCCTGATAAAAAATGATATTTCATCTTCGACCTTTCTTATATCAAGGTTATTGTTTTCAATAATTTCCCAATTTAAGAATATCTGTTTATTAGAGAAATTTTCAATTAAATCAACACCGTATTTGCGTATTGAAAATGTTTTGAGAGAATCAACAAAGAGTTTAGAACCAAGTTCTCCGGCAGGCATCCTATTATCTTTCATATATCCGGGTGAATCCATTCCTGCATGATCTGCTGTTAGAAATAAAAGATAGTTTCCTTTACCAACTGCCTTATCAAGATTTTTTAATAATTCCGCAATCTGTGAATCTAGCTTAATATACATATCCTCCATTTCAAAAGAGAAATTGCCAAATTCATGTCCGAGATGGTCAGGTGTAGAAAAACTAATAGCTAAGAAATCGGTTTCATTCCCTTTTCCTAATTTTTCACCTTTCAATGCAGCATCAACAAAATCGACTAATAATTGATTTGCGAATGGTGTATTCTCCAAAAAATAATATTTATCTTCACTTTTAACTTTATCTAATTTATGAGGGAATGTTTTTTTACCTTCATTAAAGAAATCAGTTTCATAGGGGGATTCATCCGGAACGGTAGTAATATATTCTGAAACGGGCTTTGATAAATTCCATTCCTTCGAAGCATATTTATCAGAAAGTTTTTTATTATTAAAATCGCTTACCCAATTAGGCACTGTTTCCATATAATATTTTGATGTAAAAAAATCACCTGACTTTCCATCAAACCAATAAGCACCATTTGGATTATGTCCTGCCGGAAGAGCGGCTCCTCTATCTTTAAATGAAATTGAGATTACTTTTGCTCTCCCACTTGTAGCTAATTTCAATTGGTCTGTCATAGTAGTTGATAATAATCTTGTAGGAGATTCCATTCCTTCAATACCGGATAAATTACTAACAGATTTTTTTAGTTTTCTATTATAAAAATAATTCCCAATTATTCCATGGAAAAAAGGAGTTGTACCTGTATAAATAGATGCATGTCCTGGGGCGGTGGATGTAGGTTCATAATTAAAATGTGCGTAAGTAAAATTCGAGCCATTATTTATTAAGCGATTAAATCCATCTTTGCCATAATGTTTTTGATACTTATATAAATTGTCAAAACGCATCTGATCGATAATAATACCAACGACTAATTTCGGTTTATCAGAATTCTGTGCGGTAAAAATTGAAGGGATTAAAAATAGAATGAGGACAGCAATATAAGCTCGATATTTCATTTTTTTCTCAATGGATTTAAATTAATATATCTAAAAATACGGAAGACTTTAATCAGTTAAAAACGTTAACCAATTAATTAATATTAATTTTATTCATGGGTATAGAAGCGCGTTTTTCCGAGAGCGAACACCCTGTACAACCCCCGCAGGCATTGTCTGATTTTTTCCTTATTAAACTAATAACAAGTGAATAAGCTACATATCCGATTGTTGCAAAAACAATTAAAAAAACTAATATATCTTGAGACATAAATATTCCTTTATAAAAATAAACTGCCGATTTGATAAGTAGCAAAAGCTATTAACCAAGCTAAAGCAGTAGTATAAAACATTGTAAAGATAGCCCATTTGCCATTGGCTTCCTTTTTTATTGCCGCAATTACTGCAACACATGGGAAATAAATTAATATAAACAACATCATTCCATAGGCAACTAATGGATTGAAAACTTTTTCTCCTACTCTAGCACCGCTAGTAAATACCTGTTCTTGTAATTTATTTTTTAGATTAACGGTATTTTCATCAGATGATAATTCTGCTTGATATAAAACCCCCATAGAACTGATTACAATTTCTTTGGCTGCCAATCCTGTAATAATACTAACGCCAATTTTCCAATCAAAACCGAGAGGAGCAATAGCAGGAACAATGAAATGACCTATTTGACCAATATAAGAATTTTCTAAACGTTCTGCTTCTTTATCAATTTCCAATTGCGATAATTGCGTTTCTTTCACTTCATTTGCTAGTGTACTATTAAGACTGATCGAGGAAGCTTCTTTGTCATAATCTTTTGAATATTCAATATCTCTTGGAAAATAACCTAATGCCCATATTATAATCGAAGCGGCTAATATTACCGTTCCCATTTTGGTTAAATACTGAAGACTTTTATCCCACATGTGAACTAGTGTATTCTTTAATGTTGGAATTCTATATGGAGGTAATTCCATTACAAACGGCACATCTTCTTTTGCGAAAAAGATCTTCTTGAAAACGAGCGCAACAATTATAGCTAATAAAATTCCAATCATGTATATAGATAAAAGCACTAAGCCTTGATTAAATGGGAAGAATGCCGAAATCAAAAGCACATAAACAGGTAATCGTGCACTGCATGACATCAATGGAACAATTAGCATAGTAAGTATTCTATCCTTACGAATCTCTAAAGTCCTTGTAGCCATAATTGCCGGAACGTTACAACCAAAACCCATAATCAATGGAATAAATGATTTACCATGGAGACCCATTTTATGCATTAATTTATCCATTATAAAAGCCGCACGAGCCATATAGCCAGTATCTTCCATCAACGAAATAAAGAAGAAAAGAATTAGTATATTCGGAAGGAAAACAATAACTCCACCTACTCCGCCAATAATTCCATCTACAATTAAATCGTGAAGAGAGCCGGTTGGAAGAACTGTACCGACAAATTCACTTAAATACCCAATACCCGCATCAATCCAATCCATTGGATAACTACCGACAGAGAAAGTAAGTTGGAACATGACCCAGAGGAATAAAATGAAAATCGGAAATCCCAAATATTTATGAGTCATTATTACATCAATTGCTTGACTTGCCTGAATCTTATTTAATTCTTTTTGTTTATAAGTCTCTTTTAATACACCATGAATAAAACCATACTTAGCATCGGCAATTATTGTATCCGATTTTTCTTTGTATTCTTTCTCCAATGAGTTGATCTCATTTTCAGCTAAGGATAAAATTTCAGAGGTATCGGGAAATGAAGCCACTTGATCGATAAATGCACTATCTGCTTCCAAAAGTTTTATTGCAGCGTATCGTGGATAAAAAGCATCAGAGAGTTTCTGATTCTTTTTAATCTCATTTTTTAATCTGCTTAACGATTCCTCGATATTAGTACCATAATTAATATGTGCATGTCTAGCAATGGGTTCTCGATTTTCAAAAACATCAATAATTTTATCAAAAAGATCTTTAATTCCAATTCCCTTAGAAGCAACAGTTGCAACAATTGGGATACCAATTATTTTTGCTAATTCTTTATGATTAAAACTATCTCCTTTCTTTTCTAAATCATCATACATATTAAGTGCAATGACACATTTAATATTCATATCCATTAATTGAGAAGTAAGGAAAAGATTCCTTTCGATATTAGATGAGTCAATTACGTTTACAACTATATCGGGTTTATTTTCAGAAATATGTTTTCTTACATAAAGTTCTTCGGGAGAGTATTCGGAGATGGAATAAGTACCGGGTAAATCTGTAACGTTTAGTCTATAACCGTTTTGATCAAAATGAGCTTCTTTAGTATCGACAGTAACGCCGCCATAATTACCAACTCTTTCATGCTTTCCGGTTGCGAAATTAAATAATGTGGTTTTACCGGAATTTGGATTTCCTACTAAAGCTACATTAATTGTCTTAAGCTCTTTTTCAATGATTTCTTCTGCGTGATCTGAAAAAAGTGTTCCGTTATAATTAGATTCTTCATTAATCTCTGCCCCGAGAGGAATAATTACTTCAATCATATTGGCTTCGTTTCTTCTAAGTGAAACGTGCGAACCCATGATTTCATATTCAATTGGATCTTGAAGCGGAGCATTTTTAATTACAGTAACTGTTTTCCCTTTAACGAATCCCATTTCTGAAATTCTTTTTCGGAAAGCTCCATGTCCTAATACTTTTGTAATGACTCCTTTTTCTCCATTAACTAAGTTGGAGAGATTAAGAATCGGAATTTCTGTTTTTATCATAGTAACTTTCTGGGCATTTTCCATTAAAAATTAATTCCAAATCTTAAAAATGCCGCTAATGCGTTATTTAATTTTTTACCCATTCCCATCGGATTGATTATGTATTGAATATCCGGTTGAATAGTAAGATTATCTGATATCTCTTTGTTATAAAATAGTTCAATGGTAGTTTCGTTCGGACAATCTGATTGGGCAAAACCTGCATAAGCAAAAGCTAAACCTAAAGCATCTTTTCCATTATCATCGAAAACACCAGAAAAATTAATTCCGCTACCAATATAATAATTATGGCTATTTATTTTACTCGGACTAATAGTAAATTGAGTAAAAACGCCAACTCCTCTATTATCGCTATAATTTTTAACTAATTGATCGTAAATAATATACAATCCATAGTTTTTATTGAATATACATTTCCTTTCATTTGTCTCTGCATCAAATTCATGTAATCCTGAATGGAAATAAACGCCCGATTTAATCTTTGCCGGCATATCAAATAAATTATTCGAATATTGTAATTCGGATATTAATAAAACACCACCCTCTTTATTTAGTTCCCACTTAAGATTATACCTATCGCCCATTGTGTCATCAGGCAATCCATCATAAATTGCTGTTAATAATTGAAATGATTCACTTAAGGAAACTTTTGCAGTTATTCCAAGAGCAGTCATAGGAAATATCGGCAATGGTATATTATTCGAAATCATCGAAGGTATTCCAAAAGAACTATTTATAAATGAAGAAGCATATTCAGAAACAACAAAATCAGCATTTAAATCTAATAAACCGATTGCAAATTCATTATTTTCAAAGGATTGTTTGAACCAGAATTCATGAATATAAATTCTATTTCCTGCTTCTATATTGGAAGCTACTTGGAGATCTCCTATTAATTGAGAAGAAGGCATCCCGCCATGAGTGCAAGCACCATTAATTAAGACTTCTCCACCATTCCAGAGACCAAAATCCTCTGTTTCTAAGCCAATTTTTAGATTCGCCATTCCGAGAAAAGTAGCACCTCTTTTATATCCGCCATTTAGATTACTTGCAAAATCACCTGTATAAGTAGCTTCCTTTAGTAATATCCCCGGCTGGATATAATCAGTATTGGGCTTCTCATTTGCCGATTTATCATATAACAAATTATTATCCTGTCCTGCAATATTGAATATTGCCCCAAGTATTAAAAATATCACTAAAACTGACTTAAACATGACCTTTCCGATTTATCCTAAATATTTATTATCGAAAAAATATAGAGATTATTGAGGGGTTACAATCGCTGTTTTAAGGGAAAATAAGGCAAAGTCATCCCCTTTAGTAGGGATAAGGAGAGACTATAAAGATTTTTCGGAACTCATTTAAAGTATTGAGTGTCAGGATTGAGAAGTAATAAGTAATTAATTAGTAGTTAATTTGAAATGCAAGATAAGATAACAGAAACATTAAATTAGTGGATTAACTCTTGACTTCATCTCAATTTAAATAATCCTCTATTTGTACAATTTTGTTGGAAATTGCATAGATAGTGAGACCGGCTTGGCTTTTAATACCTGTTTTCTGTGAGATGTTTTTGCGGTGGCTAATAACCGTATGAATACTAATATTTAGTTTATCCCCTATTTCTTTATTCGGTAAACCTTTTATTAGGAGTTTTAGAACTTCAATTTCTCTTTCGGAAAGTTGTTCTATTTCGCTGCCGTTACTCGAATGATAATCTGAGTTTTTAATTTTATGAATTAACTCGCCTATACTTTCAGGTGAATCGGTTATGTTAATAATTCTATCAAATTGAGAAAGAAGATGCTGATCAAAAAAGGTATATACTAATCCAGCCCAAAGAGTATCGGAAAGACTTTTTTTTAGAAGTGAAAATTCCTTTAGTTTATTCTGAATTTGATTCGGATTAATTATAGCTATATCGATTTGGCTTCCGAATAGCTTCGTATTGAATTCATTAAGCGAATCTATCTTAAAGATTTTGGAATAAGTCCCTGTTTTCAATAAGATATTGGAAAGACCTTCAGTAATAATTTGGGACGGTTCTAGAATAGCGATATTAATAAGACTCTTAGTCAATCTTCTTTTCCAATTGACTTACTATCGGGATTAAAATTGTCTCTTCAATTGTAGAATGAATATTAAGGTCGTGCTCGAGATCGCTTAGATTAATAAATATTTTTCTTCTTATTATTCTATCATTCTTTACCGGGATATGTTTTAATAGTAATTCCTTTAGATCTGTCAATTTCGATTCAATATCTGAATGATGATCATGATATTCATTGGAAGAATATTTTTCATTTTCTTTTTCTTGTCCTTGCGAGGCGGATGGATCATATAATTTATAAAAATATGGAAATGCCACTTTATCCTCATAAGCGAGATGCTCTTTTACTTCATTAAAATATTCATCAAAAAATTTCCCTACTAATTGAATTTCGGGAGAGCTATTTCTTTTATAAAGCTCTTCTATGCAATTTCTGATTTCGGGGTATTTTTCATTTTCGTAATAATTATGTGCATTCTTTAGATATTTTATTATAGTAGGGATATCAGCCGAACTAAATTCTTCCTCTCCGGTCGGATAAAATCCATTGAATAAATTTGCAATGGATATAAAGACTGAGGTGGAGATATTTTTTTCAAGGCAGACTTGCTCAATTGTTCTTTCCCCTGATATTAAATCCAATTCTAGATTTTCTAAGAGAAGTAGTAGTGATGGATTATCAAAAATCAAATCCGAGATTTTCATTTCCGCTTTTATATAATATTTTTCTGTACGGTACATTTTTCCTTATGATTAATTAAGACAAAGATACTGATTTAAATAAAAAGAATCACACATCAATAATTATCTCAACTTTTCTTAGATTTGTAAAAATATTAAGTCGCTGATATGATAAATCCAAAACTAATTTTAATACTTACTTACATATTATCTTTTACTTTGCTTGTCTCCCAGATTTACTCACAAAATTTGATAACCAATCCGGGTTTTGAAAATGGAATGACGGGCTGGCAGGAAATATGGACTCGTGATGCAAACAAAGGAACTTCTCAAGTTATTTATTCACAAAGTTATACAGGGAATAATTCCCTAAAACTTTTGCATTGGGGAGTGAACGATTATTCATTCCAACCTATCGGTTATCGTCCGGTAAAAGCGGGCGAGATTTATGATTTTTCTGCTTGGGTGAATGTTGTAAAATTGAAAAATCGGGGCGAATTATCAATCGCACTTTTTAAGAGCAATAAAGAAGCAGTAAATTGGATTTATGAAGCTGTACAATTAAAAAAAACAAACGGACAATTCGAGAAATTCAAAACTACTTTTATAATCCCGGATGGAGTATCATTTATTTGGACTCGTTTTGTAGGTTATGATTCCACCGAAATATATATAGATGACTGCGAACTGATAAAAACAGGTGATATCGGGAAATCGCAAAACCACTCTCTTCAAAATGAGTATATGTCAGTTATTATAAATACACCAAGTTTTGCGATGGATATTCATACTAAGTCTGATGGGAAAAATTATACAAGCCAATTAACAAGTTTATTTACAATTAGTTCCGTTGATTCTACTGCTTCCTCTTTTACATTTAAGTCAAAGCTAATTTCAGAAAATGCAGATTTTGATATTAAAATTTCACTTATAGATCGTGCGATTAATTTTGAAATTTTAGGCGATCCAAATGCTGAGATAAAGCATGAGTTTGGATTCCCCGGAGCAATCAATAGTAAGGCAGGTGAGTTTTTGGTTATACCACGAGCCACAGGTATGCTATTACCGGTGGAAGAGAGCTATCCATTCTATAATTTCAATTTCTTTGAATGGAAATCAACTATGTCATTTATTGGAGCAACTAACCTTAGCTCAGGTTATGTTTTGATTTCTGATAATCCGTGGGATACAGGAGTAGAGTTTGTAAAAACGCAATTGAATATTCTAACTGCTCCCCGCCTTACTCATTATCCGAGTAAAAGCAAATTAGGCTATAATCGTAATTTTCAATTTCATTTTTTTGATACCGGAGGGTATAAAGAAATGACTAACCTATATAGAAATTATGCCAAACACAAAGGATATATAAAAACCTTTGAAGAAAAGATAACAGAGAATCCTAATATGGAAAAACTATTAGGTGCAGTCAATTTTTACGCAATCAATTGGAGTTTCCAGAATACAAATTTTATCGATTCGCTTTATAATTATGGAATTGATAGAGCAATAATTAATTATGGAGGTGAATGGTCTAATCAAAGCTTAATACCGCAATTAGCAAACAAAGCAAATTCGCTCGGATTAATATCGAGCCGATATGATGCTTTTACAGATGTATGGGAGCCGGGAGTTCATCCTGAAGAAAAATATTTACATCGTGAGGGTTACCCCGAAGACATAATTATAGAACAGAACGGATCATTTTTAGAAGGTTGGAATGCTTTAATGCAAAACGGAGAGATGTTTCAAGGTTATTATCTTTGTTCACTTACACATTCAAGACATGCAAATAATCGATTAAGTACCGACCTGGCAAGAGTTAATTATACCGGACGATTTATAGATGTAGAACTTGCTTCTAAACTTACTGAATGTTATTCCGTAGTCCATCCAGCTACTCGATATCAGGATGCTATGGGGAGAATTGACTTGTTAAATACAGTTAAAAATGTATTTAATTTAGTAGCGGGCAGTGAGGAGGCACGTGATTTTGCTTTCCCTGTTGTAGATTATGGTGAAGGTACTATGACGATTTCACCTGATTCACGTTCAGGTTATGATTGGTCTGCACCGGTATATGATATAGAAGAAAATTATATAAAATATAATATGAGTGCCGAGAGAAGAATCCCATTACATGGACTTATTTATCACAATGTTCATGTGCCCACTTGGTACACAGGTGATGGTCTTTCTAAAGTGCCCGAATATTGGGACGAAAAAGATCTATTTAATATTTTATATGCTTCAATGCCCTTAATCCTCCCCCCTGACCAAAACTATTGGAATGTAAATAGAGAACGGTTTATATCAAGTGCTAATCTCGTATCAGCGGTTTTCAGAAATTGCGGTTTCGCGAAAATGACTGATCATCAGTTTCTTTCATCCGATAGAAAAGTGCAGAAGACGGATTATGATAATGGCTGGAGTGTCTGTGCTAATTTTAGAAATTCCGATTTTACTTACGTAGGGGAAGTAATTCCTTCAGAAGGATTTTATGCAACTAATGGCGAAGAATTTGTTTTTAGGAAAAAGTATGAGGGAAATACCATTGCTGTTGCTCTATTAAAGGAGCGGATATTTATTAATCCTATGGGAAAAGATATTACTTTTAGCGGTATACGTTCATATGGTTCTACACTAATTAAAAAATATGATAATTATTTAGTCGTATCTTTTATAGGCGATCAGAATTTTGTAGATATTAATATTAATGAAATCCCATGGAAGATGAAAAATGTTAAGTTAGAGGGATTAACGAATAATGTTCAATACAACTACACCTCATTAGATAATGGTTGGATAAGAATATTAAAAAAAGATAATCAAAGGTTTTATAAAATTTCGGGTGATTTTAGCTCTGATATTATTGACGACAAAGCGCTTATTACATCATATTCATTAGAGCAGAATTATCCAAATCCATTTAATCCAACAACTTCAATAAATTATACCATTCCAAAGGGTGGTAATGTTCGATTGGAGATTTACAATTCACTCGGAGAGGTAGTAAATATTCTAAAAGATAGTTATGAAGATGCTGGAAACTATACAATTACTTGGACCGGAAAAGATTCAAATGGAAACTCCCTATCTTCCGGAATTTATTTCTATCGACTTATAATAAATGGTTTTACTCAAGTAAGAAAAATGATTCTTTTGAAATAGAATGATGGTAATTCAATATAAAAAATTAAAGAGAATTTAAAAGATGAGCTGCTTGCTACATGATGCTATAAATTTTTGCTTCTATAAAATAATTTAGGGAAATAGTTTTTTAGATTAACGAAAATTATCTTGTCTCTCTTCAAAATTACAGATAAAAGGATAAAATAGAATATCAGTTTGAGAGAGACAATAAAATCATCACCTATTCGGTTGGTGGTGTATCACTCCCCTTATTTGGATTGGTTCTTTTTTGGTAATTTTTTTTATATGGTCTTTTCTTAAACGGCTTTTTATCCTGCTGTTTTACGTTATCGTGATCATCCCAATGAATTACTTTCTTACGATGTTTCTCCGGAATAGGAACTAGTAATTCTTCTTCAGGGAAGATACATTCAATCGAGTTCCCAAGGAATTCTTCTATCTTCGGAATTTCATGTGAATCATTTTCATCAGCAAAATTAATTGAAATACCGGAAGCACCTGCTCTACCTGTTCTTCCAATGCGATGTACATATTCTTCTGTATCCTGCGGAAGATTATAATTAATAACATGCGAAATTGCTTCAACGTGGATTCCACGAGATGCCACATCAGTAGCTACGAGAACACGGACAGTCCCATCGCGGAATTTTTCTAATCTCTTAATTCGCTGACCCTGCTCCACATCCCCCGAAAGAAGTGTAGTGCCAATACCGTACATCTCAAAAGTTTCTTTTAATTTTTTTGCTTCGTGACGGCGATTGACGAATACTAATACACGCTCAAGATTCTTCTGCATAATAATATTATAAAGAAGAGTTGGCTTCTCGGAAACTGTTGTAATATAAGTTATCTGCTCTATGCTTTCCACAGCAACATTATCAGATTTCATCGAGACTTCAAATGCTTCATTAGTCCATGATTCTGATAATCTTCTTACGTCAGTGGACATAGTGGCACTAAAAAACATAGTCTGTCGATTAGTCTTAGGAGGTGTCTTAAAAACAATTTTCTTTACCGAAGGAATAAATCCCATATTGAGCATTCTATCCGCTTCATCAATTACTAAAATTTCCACTTTACCTAAATCGACTAGACGCTTATCAATGAAATCGATAAGTCTGCCCGGTGTACAAATAAGAAGATCAATCGGTGAACTGCGGAGTGCCTTCTGCTGTTTCATATAATCGATTCCGCCAAAGAGGGAAAGAATTGTACAAGGGACATATTTCCCTATTGAGCGGGCATCTTTTTCAATTTGTAAAACAAGCTCACGCGTAGGAGCGAGTATCAGTGCACGAGGTGCTCCATGTTTTCTTTTACCGGTAATCGGCTTCTGGAGAATAATATTAAAAAATGTAATAAGAAAAGCCGCCGTTTTACCCGTGCCAGTTTGTGCTTGAGCAATGATATCACTTCCGGTTAAAGATTTTGGAAGCGTTTCTGCTTGCACTTCTGTGCAATGCTGGAATCCTAGATCATATACTCCATGTAAAATTTCATTTGCCAATTTAAAATCTTGGAAGCGGGATTTGCCCACTACTACTGGTGCTTTGAATACTGATTCATCCCACGGTTCAACCGGAATAATAGGTGCAACTTCACTTTCAAGAATTTCTGTTTCGTTTTCACCTTCGCTATTCTTTGGAGATGATTTTCTTCTTGAATTAGTCTGAGGTCTGCGTTGTGGTCGGTTCTGTTTTTCATTTGAATCAGGAGAAGCATCACCCTCATTATTAGTATTTATATCAGAAGCAGAGCTACTTGAAGATGAAGACTTTCTGTTTTCTGATGATGGTCTTCTACGTGAGGATGGTTTTCTTTCACTAGGTGCTGATTTTTCAGTAGAGGTATCACTTTCACTGCTTGAACTTTTTTCGGTGCGAGTACTTTTCCCTGAGCGTTGGCTTTTTTCAACCGGAGTGCTTTTCTCAACCTGAATTTTTTTCTCTTTTGTGGTATCTTTCGTTCCTGTTGATCTTGATCTTCTTTCTGATGGATCATTTTTTTTATCTTCGATATTGCCGCTCTTATTCCCAGCGGCTCTTTTGCTCCTTCTTAATCTATATTCTTCAGGGGTTTCTTTTTTACGAGGTTTGTAAGTTCGTTTTGTCTCTGTCGATTTTGCAGTTTTTTCTTCAGGTTTTACTTTCTCTTTTTTACTGCTAAATATGTCTTTTATCTTCGATACTAATTTTTTTATCAATTTTCGTTCAATCTAGTGAAATAATAATTATTTATAACTATAATATACAGCAAATTTAATTATTGCGGTAATTCGATTTTTATGAGTTCATATTTTTAGTTAATATTAGAATACAAACAAAATTGAGTTTTATCAAATGGAAATGATTTTAATTCTTCTTATCACAATCTTATTAATAGTTGCTATAATAATGATTTTTATTTTTCGTCCGAAGGAGAATGCGGATTCGCAGAATTTGCTAAATAGAATTAATGAGCTGAATAATATACTCACGAAAATCGAAGGGAATCTAAAAGAGGATTTCCGAATTAATAGACAGGAAAATGCTACGCTTGCTAAAGAAAATCGTTCGGAATTAAGCAATACACTAAAAGATTTCTCAATAAAAAATTCGGATCAATTAGAGAAATTATTACAGCAATCTAAAAATGATAATATACAAATCAGGGAGGCATTAGTATCAGCATTCAGAGGATTCCAAGAGTCGTTTGAAAAAAGTGTAAATTCTTTTAATGATTTACAAAAAGAAAAATTTGCACAATTGGAAGTTCGTCAAAATGATTTAGTAAAAAATACTGAATCGAAATTAGAATCTATAAGAATAACGGTAGAAGAAAAACTTGAGAAAACATTAAGCGATAGATTGGGACAAAGTTTTGATACTGTGGGTAAGCAATTGATTGAAGTGCAAAAAGGACTTGGTGAAATGCAAACCTTAGCGCAGGATGTCGGCGGACTAAAGAAAGTATTAAGTAACGTAAAGATGCGCGGTGGAATTGGCGAAGTGCAATTAGATATGCTTTTAGAACAGATACTCGCTCCCGATCAATATCAGGCAAACGTAAAAACAAAAGAAGGAAGTAATGACGTTGTAGAATTTGCAATAAAATTGCCTGGAAGAGACGAAGCCAATTCAAATGTCTGGTTACCGATAGATGCTAAGTTTCCTAAAGATCTTTATGAACATTTGCAAACTGCTTATGACCAAGGTGATATCGAGCAAGTGGAAATTATGCAAAAGACGCTTCAAACGGCGATAAAAAAAATGGCAAAAGATATCAGTGATAAATATATCGATCCGCCAAATACAACAGATTTCGCTATAATGTTTTTACCTTTTGAAGGTATTTATGCGGAGGTAGTCCGTAAAGCAAGTTTATTAGAGGAAATACAAAAAGATTGTAAAGTAATAATTACAGGTCCTTCTACCTTAGCCGCTTTATTAAATAGTTTACAGATGGGATTCAGAACTTTGGCTATTCAGAAACGGAGCAGTGAAGTCTGGAAAGTACTTGGTGCTGTGAAGAAAGAATTTGAAAACTTCGGTGGTCTGATGCAGAAAGCTCAAAATAACATACAGACGGGACTGAATCAATTAGATGATGTAATCGGTAAGCGTACAAGAGCAATCCAGAGAAAATTAACTGGTGTGGAAGCATTGAGCGAATCAGATACAAAAGAAATAATGCCCGAAGCATTAAACGGAAATTTATCAGACGATGATGAATAATTAATTATATGATAAAAATTAATAGAAATATCGCAATACCCGAATCTGAAATCGTGATGACAGCTATCCGATCTCAAGGAAAGGGGGGACAGAATGTAAATAAGGTTGCTACTGCAATTCATTTACGTTTTAGCATTCCCGATTCATCGCTCTCGGAAGAAGTAAAAGAAAAACTGCTTCAAATAAATGATAAGAGATTGACTAAGGATGGCGTAATAGTTTTTAAAGCGCAACGATTCCGAACTCAAGAGAAGAACCGCGAAGATGCAATTAATAGATTCATCGAATTAATTAAAAAAGGGATTACAGTCCGTAAGAAAAGAAAACCGACAAAGCCGACTGCCGGCTCCAAGCAGAATCGTTTAGATTCAAAAGCAAAGCGCAGCAAAATAAAATCACTAAGAGGAAATCCAAAATTTCCAAACACTATTGAATAATAATTTTAGAGAGTAGTTTTACGATTTTTTAGGGAGTGTGATTCTAAAAGTTGTGCCCTTTCCCAATTGACTTGTAACACTAATTTTGCCGTTATGTTTTTCTACAAATTCTTTACAGATTAGCAAGCCTAATCCGGTTCCTGATTCACTATCTGTACCAGCTGTTGATTTTGTTTCCTCTAATTTAAAAAGACTTTCAACACGGCTCTGCTCCATTCCTGTGCCTGTATCAGCTATATCGATTCCAACAGAATCATTAGTTTCAAAAGCACTAATAGTAATAGTATCTTCTTTACTGCTGAACTTAATAGCATTAGAAATTAAATTACGCAATATAGTATTAAGCATATCTTCGTCAGCAAACACAATTAATTCATTAGATATATCAGTAGATAATTTAACTCCTTTTTTATCCGCAGATTTCCCAAGTAATTGAATGTTCTCGCTGACCAATGCATATAATGAAATTGGACATGGAATAAATTCTAAATGACCAGTTTGGGAGCGGGACCACTGCAATAAGTTCTGAAGTAAATTATGAGAAAGATGAGCAGATTTTTTCATCTCTTGAAGGTAATGAATTTTTTCTTCATCTGTGAAATCGTAATATTCTGTAATTAAAAGATCAGAAAAACCGATAATAGTTATAAATGGATTTTTAAGATCATGCGCTATGATAGAGAAAAATTTATCTTTCGTTCTATTTAGTTCCTGCATCTTCTTCTCTGATTCGATCAATTTATCTTCAGCGCGCTTCTTATATGTATTATCATAAGCAACATATACAACAGCATCTTCGGAAAGATAAGAGAGGCGTGCATTAAACCAAAACTCCTTGCTATCAATTATTAATGGATATTCTATTTCTACAAGTTTTTTTGTTGATAAACATCTAGTAACAGCATCCATAAAGAAATCAGCTTTTTCTTTATCAAAAATTTCATATAAAGATTTATTTAATAACTCATCCTTAGGTTTGAAAAGCAATTTTTGATTAGCGGAGGCAATTTTAATATACTCCCCTTTTGAATTTATCTGAATAACAATATCCTGCATTGAGCCAAAAAGTGCAGTTAATTCTCTTTCATTAATTCTAAGTTTTATCATTGCTCTTGAGAGTAGGAAGATAAGCATGCTTATAATAAATGCGCTGATATATAGGAAGATAATCATAGCTTCAGTATTATCTATATAATCCCCCCATCCTTCGATAGGCATTGCAGCGAAAACCCAAGTTCCCGTAGGGAGTAATACTTCCACCTTAACCGGATTATTAGAAAAAATATTTTCATCCCCCCAAAATGCTTTGCCACTCACACCGGTACCATCAATTCCTTTTAAAGCATATACATACTTATCATCTTTATTCGTTAACTTAATTTCATTGAAAAGCTTGTCTTTCATAATTACTATATCGGTCATTCCCCAGAAGCTTGTAGAATCAGATCCATGCTTTAGAAATACAGGTGTATAACTAATGAAAGCAACACCCCCCTCGATTAATTCAACGGGACCGGCAATGAATGTATTCTTTGTTTGAATTGTTTTTTCTACTATTTTTTTTCGCTCGGGATGTTCGAGAAGATTAAGACCAATTGCGGATTCATGCCCTTTCATCGGATAGATAGCACTTATAATGCAACTTGGAGAGATGGACATTGTTGATATTACTGTATCATCCTTTATTAATTCGTTTGCAAGATTATCAAAAATGGCAGCATCAATTTGGGGATTGATTGTTATATAGGCAGCAACACCTTTTGTGTAATAAATCCGGGAATATAGAGCTTTCTCTAATTGGGATTTTTTTGATATCAATACTTCATCTAATTCAGCACGGATATCTTTTTCTTTTTTATCATTACTAAACTCGGTGTATTGAAGAATAATAAAAATAAAAACGCTTAAAGATATAAACGCAATCAAAACAGGTGAATAGTTTGAAGATTTAGATGAACCGGACATTAATTCCCTATATCCATTTATTTTGGCATATAAGTTAATCTCTATTCGATTTAAATGAAATTATTTTTTTATTTATTTTGCATAAAATAGGACAAGAGGTAAAAGATAGATCAGAATTTTGGTAATGTGAAATGGAATTTGCTCCATTTAAATTCTTCACTTTCAGCCCAAATTTTTCCACCATGAACTTCAACAAACTCTCTACATAAAACCAAACCAAGCCCCGTACTTGGCTCATTATCAGTACCTTTACGACTTACCTTTTCATCAATTTTAAAAAGTTTAATTAGTTCAGTTTCAGAAATTCCGATACCTGTATCAGAAACCGTAATCTGAATTTCATTTCCTTTATCGAAAGCTTCAATCTTAATTTCATCATCTTGTTTTGAAAACTTAATAGCGTTAGATAATAAATTTCTGAAAACGGTATTAATCATTTTTTCATCTGCAAAAACTTCTAATGAAGGATCAACCTTATTTAATAAAGAAGCTTTCTTTTGAACTAATTGATCGGAGATTGTAGAAATATTTTGGTTAACTAAGGAATTAAGATTTAATACTTCTCGACTTAGTTTAATTCCACTTTGTTGAATAGTTGCCCATTCCAATAGGTTGTTCATTAATTTATAGAGATTATCGGCAGATTTATTTAATGAGCTACTAATTTCAGCATATTCTGAAACGGAAATATTATTACTTTGATTAGCCATTAGCTCTGTAAGTTTAAGGAATCCACTAAGGGGACTTCTAAGATCATGGGCTATAATTCTAAAAAATTTATCTTTGGAAGCATTTACATCTTTTAATTCAGCTGCTTGTGCTTGAATATCTCTAGTTCTTTCATCTACCAATCTACCCAGTTCAATGTTCTTCTTTTTTAGGCGATAGGAGTTAAAATAAATTAAAGCATATAGCATAAAAATAAAAAAGAAAAAATAACTAAAATAAGCCCAGAAAGTTCTATACCAAGGTGGTAGAACTGTAAAAGAATAACTAATTGTTTTACTCCACACCCCTTCCGGGCTTTGTGCTTTTAAATAAAATGTATAATTCCCTTCACTCATATTACCGAATACTGCACTTGTATTTAATGTTAGTGGACTCCACTGTTTATCATATCCATCCAGAAAATATTGATATTTCACGAGATGAGGTCTTGTTACTTCGATAGCAGCAAATTCTATTGTAATTTGATTATGGTCATAAGGGATTTTCAAATCGATTGGGATTTGATAAATAGGAGCAATGCGGCTAAACTGAATATTTGCATAATGTTCGCGGATTTTTTCAATTTCAATTCGATCGAGTTTTTTCCCGAATACAGTCGTTTCTTGCTGTTTAATGGTAGTCGAATCATAAGTGGTATTACCATTAAGATTATACCAATTAATTACCTCGTCTTTTAGTTTGATTTTTTGAATTGCCAGAATAGGTTGAGTATTATCTCTTTTTATTTTATTGTAGTCGAAACGAATTAGTGCGGTATTATCAGCACCTGTGGCAATCCAGATAATGCCCTTGCTATCGAGATACATCCCTCTCTGACCGGCATTGACATCTTTAATTGGATATCCTGTTCTTTTGCTATAAATTTCAAAAATTGGTTTATTCTCTTTCCATCCGGTAAGAACAGAGATTCCCCAATTAGTACCGATAAAGATTCTTCCAGTTTTATCTTGTAATATTTGTCCAACAGTATTATCGCTCAAACCATCTTCGGTAGTATAATTGGTAAAGGTTTTACCATCATATTTCATAATTCCATTTCCATCAGTACCTAGCCAAATATTTCCAAGATTATCTTCAAAAACGGAATAAATAATATTTTGCGATAACCCATTGGATATAGTAAAATTTGTAAATTTTTCACCATCAAATTTACTTATACCACCTGAAGTGCCGAACCAGATATTGCCCTTCTTATCTAAAATCGAACATAGTACAATATTATGTGCTAAGCCTTCATTCCTAGTAAAATTTTTAAAATTTTTACCATCGAATCTGCTTACACCACCCCCTGCTGTACTAAACCAGTAATTACCTTTTTTATCTTCTAGGATAGAATTAACTCTATTATCAGTAAGTCCTTCATTAGTAGTATATGTAGTAAATTTACCGCTATTAGTTAACGGATTATATTTACTTACGCCTCCGCCGATAGTTCCAAACCAAATATTACCTTTGGAATCCTCATAAATGCTTTTAATACTATTATCTTTTAATCCATTTTCCATAGAGAAATATTTAGAAAAGAGAGGTGAGCCACTCAATAAATTCTTGCTTTGAAACATAGAGATACCATTATTATAAGTACCAAGCCAAATATTACCTTTAGAATCTTCGAGAATACTATAGATAATATCAGCTCTTAGACCCTGTTGAGATGAGTATGATGTAAAAGCTCTACCATCATATCGAGTAACTCCTGCTCCATAAGTACCCATCCATATATTACCCCCTTTATCAGAAGTAATTGTATAGATGTAATCATTTGGAAGACCTTGAAGAGAGTTGAATGTGGTGAATGATTTTCCATCGAAACGAGAAAAGCCTCCCCCCTGAGTACCGAACCATAGTTCACCTGATTGGTCTTTATATGAACACCAAATCCGATTATTTGCAAGTCCATCTATTTTACTGAAATATTTAAATTCTTTTCCGTCATAAACTGTAATGCCTCCTCCAAGAGTACTAAACCATAATTTACCTGAATTATCCTGCAAAATCGAAAATACTGTATCACCCGATAGACCATTTGTTTTATTAAAATTCTTAAATGTTTTTCCATCGAATCTACTAACACCATTTTTAATAGTACCGAACCACATTATCCCTTCTTTATCTTGGAGAATGGCGCGAACATTATTATCGGAGAGACCATCCTTTTCAGTATAAGCGGTGAATTTCTTTCCATCAAAACTCGAAACACCACCTCCATAAGTACCAAACCACATAAGACCATCTTTATCTTCAGCAATACTTAGTATTGAATTATCAAGCAACCCTTTGACTTCGAAATATGTTGTGAAAGTTCTCCCATCATATTTACAGATACCTTTCCGATTAGTACCAAACCACATATTACCTTTAGAATCTTCAAAAATTGAAAGGATTACATTACTAGGCATACCATTAATTATTCCAAATGTAGTGAATGATTTGCCGTCATACCTACTTACACCGCCGCCATAAGTACCGAACCATAAATTTCCGAATCGGTCTCTATAACTGCTGGCAATACTGCTTAAAGGAAGTCCTTGTTCAGTGGTAAAAGTGGTAAAATTGGCAAGTCCTCCATAATCACCTTGAGCATATAAGGTGAAATTAGGAATTACAAAAATGCATAGCAATACACTATATCCAAAATGTTTTTGGATGAAGATTGATATTTTATCAATAAGTGTCACTATTTATACAATGTTATGCAAAAAAGATAATATTCTCCCAACGATATTATCGTAGAAATATTTTATATGTTTAATTTTCTTTAAACTCACTTAACTAATATATAAAAATTTATTTTATATTCACTCTTCTCAGAAAACAGAGAATATTCTTTATGTGGAGTGGCTCCCCAGCTATCATCGCCTCCAACGCCTGTCATTTTATGATCAACATGAAGCTCGATTAAGTCTCTTTTTTTTATATCCGTAGTATGCTTGAGATTCAAATCTTTATCCGGACCGGCATCAAAATCTTCCACCAAATTATTAAGAGCATTAAATTCGATTAAAGAATCTGCTACTATCATCAAACCATGGTCATCTTTATTTAAAAGCGAGAGCCAGCGCACATCCGATTTGTGTCCATTTTCCTGTGGACGAATATATGGTGTATATTGTTCGCCAACCGATGAGGAATAAATACCGAGGGTCGAAGCCGTTTTTCTATCCCAATAATTTTCCCAGGGACCTCTCCCGAAAAATTCAAGATTATCGTATTCCGCCGGAAGAAGCATTTTCATACCAATCCTTGGGACTATTACATTAGACGGATCATCTATTTCAATCTCATTCTCTAGATAAATAACACCGTTTTCATAAATAGTGTAATTAGCTTTCCAAATAGTCTTTATTATTTGGAAATTATAATCAACAATTAATATTATCGTTCCGTCTTGATTTTTGTTATATGTAATCTTGTCTGCGAACAAATCATTTTCGGATGCGTTTTTATATTCGGCACATTTTCTAGGCATATTCCAGCCATAATCGTTATCGGTGGGCGCACGCCAGAATGTGGGACGCAATCCTTTATGATCTTTTATCAGTTCATTTCCATTATAATTATAAGAGGTCATTATACCAGAGAGTTTATTAAATTCTATACTAAAATTTTCTCCTCTGAACTCTATATTATCTTTATCTGTAATTGTGATCATATTTTTTGTGGGAAGTATTATATCGTGCTTCCTTTCTATACAAGGAAATTGGATCTGCTCATAAGCGATTTCCCATCCTTTGGGAAGAGGGGGTTCTTCGGATTTTAATTTTGCTGAAAGATTAAGAAAATACTCCTTTCCGGAGGTGAATGATAATTTCCCGAAATCAATTTTGATTTTTCCTTTTTCTTCGGGTTCAATATTCATTGTATCGATTGAACCGACTTTTATAATTTTTCCATTTTCCAGAATAGACCAATCGAATTGATATTTTTCCAAATTCGTGAATCGAAATTTATTTGATATCTCAATTAGTCCTTCATTCAAGTCCACCGGAGTAAAAGCAATATTCTGATAAACTTTTTTTACTTCCATACTATGTGGCTTGAAAGAACGATCAGGAAATACAACTCCATTTATAAGGAAATTACCATCGGAAGGAGTCCCATTAGGTCCATAATCACCGCCATAAGCCCAATACTCACCCGATGAATCTTTTTTCAATAATCCTTGATCCGCCCAGTCCCAAATAAATCCTCCTTGCAGATTAGGATATTTTTCAATTGTCTCCCAGTAATCTTTGAGGTTACCAATACTATTACCCATTGCATGAGCGTATTCGCAGAGGATTAAAGGTCGGTCGTGATTATTAATAGCGTATTTTTCCATATCCCATATTTGATCATACATGGGACAGTAAATATCAGTATTCCATTCGAACAAAGCGCGCTCGTACTGTACAGGGCGAGTATTATCTCTTTGTTTTATCCAATTATAAGTATTATAAAAATTATAACCATTACCCGCTTCGTTCCCGAGCGACCAAATTATCACACTTGGATGATTCTTATCGCGTTCAACAGAATTTTTTGTCCTTGTTAAATGAGCATTTAGCCATGCCGGATTATTACCGAGCGTGCCGCCAACTTTTAGGTTATATCCCATTCCGTGAGATTCTATATTGGCTTCGGCAACAAGATAAATTCCATATTTATCGCATAGTTTGTACCATTCCTCCGGTTGAGGATAGTGAGAAGTACGAACGGCATTGATATTTAGCTTTTTCATCTGCTCAATATCTTTAAGCATCAATGCTCTATCAACTACCTGTCCCGTCAGTGGATTAAACTCATGAAGATTTACACCTTTGATCAAAATTCTTTTTCCATTAACTAAAAGTGTACCATCTCTAATTTCTACTTTTCTAAAACCGATTTGAGTGGAAGTTAATTCGAGTATGCTATTATTTTCATCTTTCGTATAAATAAGTAGCGTGTATAGATTAGGCGATTCTGCGGACCACTGTTTTACATTACTGATTTTGTGGTCAAAAGAAATGATTGCATTTTTTTCGTTATTAAATTTATCGGTGGATTTTGTTTCAGTGAAGATTATTGAACTATCAGAATCAATTAGTTCGATGGTAATATTAGCCTCTACAATTTTTTCTATGTGATTTTTTAGTTCTATATCGAGATTAAAAATTCCTGCTGTATATTCATCATCGAGAATCGCTTTTACAAAGAAATCTTTGATTCTTGTTTGAGGTTGTGAATAGAGATAAACTTCGCGTGGGATTCCGCTGATGCGCCAATAGTCCTGACATTCAAGGTAGCTGCCATCACTCCATCTAATTACTTCTAAAGCAATAAGGTTTTTCCCATTTACTAAATATTTAGTAATATTAAATTCGGCAGGTGTTTTACTATCTTTAGTAAGTCCAACATATTTCCCGTTTACATAAATATATCCGGCTGATTTAATTGCACCGAAATGAATAAAAATTTCTTTACCTTTCCAATTTGTAGGGAGTTCAAATTCCTTTCTGTAATATCCAAATGAATTATTATCCATATCCACGTAGGGTGGTTTTTGAGAACGATCGGCTGCCCATTCATAAGGATGATTAAGATAATGAGGAATTCCATACCCTTTTATTTCCATATTAGATGGTACTTCTATTTTATTCCACTTTGATATATCGAGTTTATTCTCAAAGTAATTGATAATTCTGTTTTGAAATCCCAGAGCGAAATTAAAACCCCAAATACCATTAAGGGAAAGAAAATTTTGAGAGTTTTCTTTTATGTCGGCAATTGCTTCATTGCGATTGGAATAAGTAAAAAATGTGGAGTGAGGTGCTTCTTTATTAATATTTTGGATTGCAGGGTTTTCTAATTCAGGATGTGGAGACCTTTTCGGCTGACAATAAATAATTGAACTTAGAGCTAAAAAAAGTAAAGAGAGCACAGCAATCAGTATGTTTTTCATATCTAAAATCCCCGATGTAATTAATCTATTATTGAAATCTGATACTTTATATCCGTTTTATAATTATCAATCGGTTTAGAAATATCTATATATATCGGTAAAGCCTTTAATGCGGGATAAGGAGAGAAGAAAAGATCGTTATTTCTATTCAATATTATTTCACCATTTCCTTGAGTAATTTTAAATAAAAATTTATTTTCTGGTGTTTTTATTAAAACATTTTTTGAATCAATCTTTTCAAGCGTCATACCATCCTTAAAAATTATTGGTTCTATAATTTTTACATCGGGACAGGAGTCGTGATAAGTAAGTATAATTTCCTTTTCAATTATATTATCAGTGAATCGATGAATTAAAGAATAACTGACACCACCAGCGAGCCATCGTCTATCTCTAAGTTCTCCTTGAGCTGTTACTGTAATTGTGGAATCATCTTGTAATAATTTTTGATGAGCATCAAATTCAAAAAGATTTGTGAAGTATCCGATTGAATCGGAATATTCTATGCGAGGAGTTAGTGGAAGATTTTTCCCGATTTCAGGAAAGCTCATTGGTTCCCACCTATGATATTCAGTACTGCTTGCAGCTTGAAGAAGTCCATATCCATCAATCCAAAGATTACAGATAGAGCCACCGGAGGGACGAAACATATATTTACTATTTTCTCTTTTTTCATAATCTTTATATCCATAAGAAGAGATTGTTGTCATATAATTTTTCGTTCTTACTAAATCTAAATTGAGAGTCTCAAAATGCTTCGACCAATTTTTATTATTACTAGGGATTTTCTCTAAATTTATTGAAGAATCTGTCGCTCGTTGATAACCCATTGCAATACTTTTTGCTTTAGTAAAAGTTGGATAGATGCAAGGTGGGTCATTAAAAATAAGTGAATGATGATAACCATAAGTTAAATAACCATTTTGAATGTTATTTCTTATTGAAAGAAGATTTCTATAAGCAGCTGAAGCAAAAACAGGAAATTTATCAGCATAAAGCATAAAAGATAAGATTACACCATCGGAAGTAGCCCCGCCATAAATAGTCCATTTATTACTCCTTATCCCCCATGAATTATCCAACATTCCATCAGGATAAATAAAATAAAGGTGATTATTTATACTCTCAATAACCATTTCCTTTACAAAATCATCATTCGTCAATTCCGCATATAACCCCAACCCCCAAAGAGACATTTCCAAATTGTAGCCGAGATCTACTCCATATTTATTTTTATTCTCTCTTCCTCCTTCTCCTTGAATGAAGAAATCGGAATCCATTTTAGAAATAATTCTATGCGCTAATGATTTCGCTTTTAATAAATAATTTGAATCAGGAATAATTTTATAAACTGATGCGAGAGAAGCAGTAGTTGTAGCACAATAATTAATGCTCGCAAATTCGGGAGTCATTATTCGTAAAAGATAATCAGCACCTTTCTTGATTGAATTTTTCCAGATATCTTTTTTAGTGGGACTAATATACTTTTCAATTAGAGGATATGTAAGAGCGAGCATTAATACTTGATCAGTTGTTGTGCCTGTCCATTCTTCGGGGGTTTCTTTCCAACTTCCATTCTTTTCTTGTTGAGCAAAAAGCCAATCAGCTAAAATAAGGGAAGCATTTAAGTATTTTTTGTCGTTTGCAATTAGATAGGATATTGCGAAAGGATAAACACTCTCTGCTGCTCTAGTATGAAGCACATTACAATGAGGACATGTTATTGCTCCGAAATTATTATCCTTCTCGTCAGTAATTTGATTAGCAATAATTCTATCTGATAATTCGATAAGCGTATTACTAAACTCGGATTTTAAATTTGCTTCGGCAGGAATAGAAAATTGATTTGCATTTTGTGCTGATAAAAACTGCACAAAAACTAGGAGATTAAAGAACCATAAAAAGATGAGCTTCATTTAGATAATATTTTATTTAGTACAAAATTAACAGTTATAAATGAGAATAGAAAATAAAATACTTAATTATTATTTTCTTAAAAATGAGCACTCATTTCTTGGCATAAAAAAAGCCCGACTAATGAAATCAGCCGGGCTTGAAAATATCTAATTAAGGGCTTACTTAATCAGAATGAATTTTTTTGTTGAAACAAATGAACCGGAAGTCAAGCGATAAAAATAAACACCACTTGAAAGATATTTTCCGTCAAAATTCACTTTATGATTACCGGGAGTCTGAATTTCATTTATAAGAGTAGAAACTTCCCTTCCGAGTATATCAAATACTTTTAATTGAACAATCCCTTCTTTAGGAATCTGATATTTAATAGTAGTTGTTGGATTAAAAGGATTCGGATAGTTTTGCTCTAACGAATAAACATTAGGAATAACACCGTTATTTAAGTCATCAACAGAAGTAGGCTTCTTAATTGCAGGGATTCTAATATTATTATTAATATTAGTTATTTCTTCTTGAGAAAGAGCATAATTAAATATCTGAATATTATCCATACTTCCTGAGAAGAATGAAAGTGGAGCTAGAGTACCATTTACACCAAGTATCGGAACAATACCGGTTTTGACAGTACCTCCTAAAGGAAGTGATGCTTTAAAAACACCATTAAGATAAACAGAAGCATTAACGCCATCGAAAACACCAATAACATTAATCCATTGACCGGTAATTAAATCAGCCTGAGGAATACCGGGTCGAGCTGCTCCAGCAGTAGATGTAGCTTTAAATCTTAATTCCTTATTTCCTCTATCTGCATAAATAACAAATTCATCACCTTGAGAATCGAAAAGAGGACCAAATGCATGCTTCATTTCGGTAGGAAGATAATCGAGCTTTGTCCATACTGAAACAGAAACAAAACCGCCATCAATATCAAAAGAAGCAGAAGGACTAAACTGAACATAATCATCAACGCCATCGAACTTCATTCCATTACCTAAAATACCTTCTGAAATCATCGGACCATTTTTTACGAATCCATTATTCATATTACCTGATAAATCAACTACAACTGAGTCACTATCCACATTGTCCAACTGATAATAAGCAACTAGTTTTTCAGGCATTGGTTTATGATCAAACTTTGCGCTATCAGGCAACATCATGTTTGCAGCAGCTGCTTTGTCTTTTATATTAGTGGTAACTAGAGTATATCTCATTTCTTCTAAAGGAGTAGTCATCAGAATAACTGATTTTTCATTCGCAGAAAGTTTAGCTTCAAGAACTGAAGCATTATTATCCAAAGAATAATTAGTTTTTAATTCGGCGGAAGTTTTATCTAATGCTTCGCTGAATTCTACTACTACCTTAGTCGGATCTGAAACTGATGTTATATATAATAATTCCGGTTTGATTTTATCTAAGCCAGTTTTAGCAGAAATTTCATTACTATAATCAGAACTAGAAAGTCCGAGAACGTTTTTGGCTTTTATGCGATAATAATATGTAGAAGATTCAGCAGTTCCCATATCGGTAAATTCTGTTGTATCATTTACTGTTGCATAAAGTACTTCAGGATTAGCTTTTGTATCTCTATATATTTGGTATCCCATCACCTTGCTTTCATAATTGATCGCTTCATTCCAAGTAAGGTTAATTGAGTTACCTGAGGGAGAAGCTGATTTTAATTCAACAATACCAGGAGCAGGATCGACAGGAGTTGATTTTGTAGATTTGAATAGAGCAACAACTTCATTTGGCTTTAGGGCTTTATTAAGAATAAGAACTTCATCCATACTTCCTTTAAAGTAACTTGCGCCTGTATTAGAGCTTCTGCCTAAATAAGCTTGTTGATATGGTTTAACTGTACCTGTAACAGGAAGAAATCCTTTTAATACACCATTCATATAGATGAAAGCATTAGCACCATCATAAACACCAACAATATGAACCCATTCATTAAGGACTAAATCTTTAGCAGGAATTCCGGGTCTTGCCGCACCTGCGCTTGTAGTAACCTTAAATCTTAATTCATTATTTCCTCTATCTGCATAAATTACATAGTTATCAGTTTCAGAATCGAATAATGGACCATAAGCAGTCGGTAAATCTGCAGGCAAATAATTTAATTTAGCCCAAACAGATATAGTAACTTCGTTACCTCCGATATCAAATGAAGTTGAAGGTTTAAATTCCACATGGTCGTCCACTCCATCAAAGACCATTCCATTACCTAAAATACCTTCACTGAATGCTATGTCGTTTTTTAGGGTTCCGTTATTAAGATTTGCTGAGCCATCAACTAAAGTACTATCGACTGCTGAATCTAAACTATAATAAGCAACTGTATTTGCAGTTAGACCCTTATGCATAAAAATAAGAGTCGCAGTTGCCATTGTATTTGGTTTTATAGCTTTATCTTTTACGCCTTTAACTATAATCGAATAAGAGGATTCCATTAATTCAGAAGTGGTAAGGATTACAGATTTCTTATCTAATGCTAATTGCGCATCTGAAATAGTAACCGCTTTATTAATTGTATAATTAGCAAGAGTTACAGCAGTAGTTGAATCCACTAATTCATTGAAGTCAACAATTACTTGAGTATTAAGAGAATTTGAAGTTACAAAACTTACTAATGGTTTTGTTTTATCATTAGAAGTAGTAGCTGAAATTTCATTACTGAAATTGGCACTCAAAGTATTGATACCATTTCTAGCTTTCATTCGATAATAATATTTTTTAAGCTCTGTATTTGTCTGGTCAGTATATTCAGTAACTTTTCCAGTGGTTGCAAAAAGAGTTTCAGGTGCTGAAGTAGTATCTCTATAAATTTCATACCCGATAATATCACTTTCTGCATCTGTTACAGCATCCCATTTTAAAGTAATTTTTGTTTCAACAACATCAGCCGAAAGAATATTTACATCTGCTGGAGGGGTTGTATCTGAAGCAAGAATAAATGTGAGAGGATTATCAGTTGTAATACCATCAGCTCCAAGTTCAATTAAGGTTTTCATCATTGGTGCGGCGTTTATAGTCCACATATTAAATTTCACATTTTTAGAATGAGCATATTCTAGAAATGCTGCGGATGGTGTAGCACTGCTACCAATCCAATTGCTATTGCCTAAGGCAGACAATTGATCGACAACAGCATTAGAATTAGAACTTACGAATACTTGGATAGGAATTGTTGGATCGATTGCATTTGCTTCTTTAATTTGATTAAAATTAAAACTCGAAATCAAAACTTGATCTTGCATACCAAGGTCTTGCACCATTTTAACAACCAATGGTACAACTTTAGGATCAGGCGTTTTGATTTCAATTACAACCTTAGTTTTATTTGCACTATTTTTAGCTAGAACTAAGGATTCATAAAGAGTAGGAATTGGTTCACCGGTAAAACTTGCGTTAAATTTTACGCCTGCATCATAGGCTCTTAACTGGGCATATGTAAGTACACTTACAGTTCCTGCTCCAGTAGTTGTCCTATTAATTGTGCCGTCGTGCATTATGACGAGAGAATCATCTTTGGACATTTGAACATCTAACTCATAATAATCGGCATTAACTGCTATAGCATTTCTAAAAGCTGCCAAAGTGTTTTCAGGAGCGAGAGCTGCTCCACCGCGATGTGCGATGTTTTTCACTTGTGCATTAGTAATTAAACCGGAAAATAATAGTAAGGAAAGAATTAATAAGAACGATTGTCTTATTTTTTTCATACTGCCTCCATTCATGTAATATGATTAAAACAAATACTTAAGAAAATATTTTTATAGGGGGAATAACATTAAAGTATTTTTCTAATTATAAGATAGTTTTAGTAAGTCAATATGACAATCGCACGTTCGTGGTATATTCGATAAAGTACCAATTCAGATAAGGTTCTCTTTGAAGGCTTTAGTAATAGCACCGGACTTGGTATTAACGTGCAATTTTACATAAATATTTTTTAGGTGAGTATTTACAGTATGAAAACTAAGATAGAGTTGATCGGCTATCTGTTGTTTAGTTAAACCGGTAACCATAAATTTTAAGATTTCCTTTTCCCTATCGGTTAATCCATAATCATTTTTCTTTGGTTTAAGATTACTAAAAATCTCGAGGACTTTATGGGCAATTTGCATACTCATAGGAGCACCACCAGAAAGCACTTCTTCAATTGCGCCAATGATTTTATCAGGAGAAGAATCTTTTAATAAATAACCGGAAGCCCCTGCACATAAAGCGTCAAACACTTTTTCATTATCATCATATATAGTTAAGATAAGTATATGAGTTGAAGGCGAAAGCATTTTAAATTTCTCAATACCTTCAATACCAGTCATACCGGGTAAACCAATATCAAGAAGGATTACTTCAGGAGGAAACTCTGTCTGCAGTTTTGAAATTGCCTCTTCACATGTTTCAAAAGCATTAGTACATTTCATTCCCGGAGTATGATTAATTAATCCATTAATTGTCCTTCTGAAATGTAAATTATCTTCAATAAGCCATATATTAAAATTTTCTTTGTCTAATTCATTATTTTGATTCATTTTCATAACCTCGAAAACAAACTACATCAATATTAATCTTATATCCATAGCACATTCGTGGTATTTTAATTTTTTTTTAAATATTTTTTTTTGTTTTCATAGTTCAATGCTATTTCAGTGCCTAAATCTTTATTGGAATTAATTTGTAAGACAGCACCAATTTTTTCGGCACGTCTTCTCATATTTTTCAATCCGTTATTCTCTGTAATCGTCTCAAATTCAAAACCAGATCCATCATCTTTTATGACCATCCAAAAAGAAGAATGATTCCCTTTAATAATAATTTCACAGCTTTTGGCTAACGAATGCCGGACGACATTATTGAGAGCTTCCTTATAAATAAGAAAGATATTGCGTTTGACTTCAAGATTGAAAGAATCAATTTTTATATCACCGATCATATCAAACTTCCAATTTATTCCTGCAAGAAGTTTTGAAGCAGTATCCTTCATCTTTAACGTTGTACTAATATTAAAATCTTTTCTAGGATTAATAAACCAGATAATATCGCGCATCGCTTCGATAGTTTCCTTTGCGGTTTGGCTGATAAATTGAGAGAGTTCTTTTTCATTTTCATTAAGAGATGGACTACTCATCAGAAGCTGACTATCCACGCTAATACTACTGAGATTACTTCCTATTTCATCATGAAGATCGCTTGCAATAGTTAAACGAATTCGTTCGATCTCCAAAAGTTGCTTTATATGTGAGCGATAAATTACATAAGCGATCATAGCAATAACAAACATCAATATTGACCGAAACCACCATGTTGACCACCAAGCAGGATAAATTATCATCGCAATTGATTTCGGATTACTCCAGACATTATCAGCATTAGCTGCTTTAACTAAAAATTTATATTTCCCTGCTTTAATATCGGTATAAAATGCTTCTACTCTTCCATTAGCATCTACCCAATCAGGGTCAATACCCTCAAGCATAAATTTAAAACTGTGCTTATAGTTTGGTTCAAGGTCCAAGGCACTAAATTCAAATGAAAAAAAGTTTTGGTCATAATTAAGTTCAATTTTTTTGGTTGCACTGAGTGATTGAGGCAAGATAACTTCTTTATTAAAAATCTTAAATGATGTAATAGCGATAGGCGGGGGAATTGAATCAAATTTAATTTCATGCGGATAAAATTTTATAAATCCATTTATACCACCAAAATAGAAGCTACCGTCTTTACCTACAAAACTTGCCCGCCAATTAAATTGATCATCAATTAATCCATCATTTACATCAAATATTCTAAAATTTTCTGTAACAGGATTAAATCTGGCAAGACCTTTCATTGTACTAATCCAGATGAATCCCTTTTCATCTTCATGGATACCAAAAACCACATCATTAGGAAGTCCATTTTTTGTATTGAAATTATAAAATTTATTTTTCGATTTATCATATTTATTTACTCCCCCGCTATGAGTAGCAATCCAGATATTTCCAAAATGATCTTCGTTAATTGCGGTTATCTTACTAGAACTAACTGAATAATTATTCTTATTATCAGGGAAAAAATGAGAATACTTATTTGTTCTAGGGTTATACTTATAAAGTCCATCTAACCATGTTCCAATCCATAGATTTTCTTCTCTATCTTCAAATAAGGAATTTACGGAAACATCAGAAGGCATTATAACTGAGGAGTCTGAAAGCAAAGGAGCGAATGGATAAAAAAGTTCTTTTTGTCTATCAAATAATTGGAGACCTTCATTCGTTCCAATTAAAAGATCATTATTTTTGTTTTCTAATATTTGCTGAACCCAATTAGAAGCTATTCCAAATTTTTTATTTATATCAAAGGTATATTTAGTGAAGCGATTAGATTTTGTATCAAATTTATTAAGACCTCCATTCATAGTGCCGATCCAAACAGTTCCATTGTGGTCTTCATAAATATTGACTACATCATTATTGCTAAGACTATTTTCAGAATTGTTTTGTACATAATGAGTTATTTTATTTGAAGAGAGATCAATTTTATCAAACCCGGAACCGCCATAACCAACCCAAAGAGTGGCATCTTTACCCTGAAAAATAGAGCTTACAACTCTTCCATTGATACTAGTTTTTCGAATAGGGAGATGACGATATTGAATGAAATTATTTTTAAATGGAAGTTTATTCAATCCATCTTCAGTGCCTATCCAGAAATTGCCTTTTCTATCTTCATATACCCATCTAACTCTACTCGAAGAGAGTGAATTAATATCATCTTCTTCATTTCGAAAATAGAATAAATTGCTTTTTGATTTTTCGGTGGTAATGAGAAATAATCCAACATAATCATAAGTGCCAATCCAAAGCCTATTTTCACTATCCTTAAATGCTAACCTTATTGTAGAATTATTAATAGCATTTAGTTCAGGAAGTTCATAAGTGAGTTTAATACTTTTTTTTGTAATTGGATTTAATCTATCAACTCCTTTGAATGTACTAAGAAGAATAGTTCCATCAGAATCGACATACAAATACCAAACTCCATTATCAGATATAGAACTTTTGTCTTTAATATTGTGAATAAAATGATTGATTACTTTTCCAGCTTCAGGATCGAATTGTACTAATCCACTATTCCAAGTAGCGACCCACAGCATTTTGTTTTTATCTTCAAGAATATAAGTAATGTTATTATCTGGAAAAGAATTTAAATTTTTACTATAAGTTGTAATTTTTCCAGTACTTGGATTGTATTTACTTAAGCCTGAAGTTGTCGTTCCGTACCAAATATTCTTTTTACTATCTTCAAAAAGTGCTTGAATATAATTATTCTCTGAGGCACTAAAATTAATTCTTTTAAAGGATTCCATTTTAGGATCAAAAATACAAAGTCCTCTACCCCAAGTGCCTATATAAAAAGTGGAGTCGCTACTTTCGAGTAAAGACATCACATAATTTTCAGGCAAGGAAAGTGAATCTGCGGGATCGTACTTAAATACCTTAAATGACTGTCCGTCAAATCGATTTAGCCCATCCTTCGTAGCAATCCACAAAAAATTATCGCTAGTCTGAAGAATACAATTAATGGAATTATTAGATAGACCATTCTTAATATTATATCGGACAAAATTTGTAGAATTATATTGAGCCTGAATTAAAGTGGAATATAAAACAATTACAAAAATCATTTTTACAAAGACATTATACTTAATGAATTGCCTCATTTAAGTTTCGTTCCTTTAGAAATCGAATAATTGAAAGAATTATTTATATGATTTGCGAACTCTTTAAATATATCCAAAATATCCGATAATAAGTATATTGTTAAGTCAATTCTTATGCACAAAGGAAAAATGAAACCTTTTATAATTTTATTAATTACTACTCTTTCACTGTTCGCTCAATCGAATCCTGATAGTATAATAAATTCACTTCAAAGATTAGATGAAAAAGAGCAGATTGATTCATTATCCGTTTTATGCTGGAATTATAGAAGTATCACACCTAAGACATCAATTAAATATGGACTATTAGCTTTAAAGAAGATGGAAAAAATATCTTACTTTAAACATAAGTCAGAAGTTTTAAATTTTCTCGGCGTAATTTATGGAAATATTGGTAACCTTGATTCTGCATATTATTATTATCAAATAGCACTAGATGTTGCAAAAGGAAATAAGGTATATAGCGAAATAGCTTATTCACTAAATAATATCGGGGACTATTATTATAAGAATGCACTTTATTCAACAGCCTTAGAAAAAATGATGGAAGCATATAATATTTTTGAAGAAATAAATGATAAGAAAGGTATGGCATACGTTCTAAATGATATTGGAGAAATTTATAGAAATCAAAAAGACTATGAAAAAGCACTTGATTATTTTGACAGATCAGCTAAGATTAGATCTGATAGGAACGATACTCGTGGATTAGCAAAATCATTAATAAATATTGCTTCGGTTTATGTTGAACAAAAATTAGAAGAAAAAGCATTAATGACGTTTTATAAGGCAATCGACTTAAGTGAGAAATCTGATTATTTAAAAGGAAAAAGTTGGGCACTTGCAGGCATTAGTGATGTGTTTTATGCTCAAGGTAAAAGAGAAAAAGCACTCGAATATTTATTTAAAGCATTAGAACTAGATACAAAGATTCAAAATAAGTATGGTGAAATCTCTTCTTATAATATGATTGGTAAAATATATATCGAATCGAATTTGTTAGTTCAAGCAGAAGAATACTTAAATAAAGCTGAATATGAATCACGCAATACAGGGCATCTCGATCAACTTCTAATATCTTACGAATACCAAACTAAATTAGCCGTAGGAAAAAATAATTATAAGTTAGCTTATGATTATCAAAAATTGTATGAAGAATTAAAAGAAAAAATTTATGGACAAGAGAATAAGAATAAAATAGCAGACCTTCAAACAGCATTCATAACTGAAAGAAAAGACAGGGAAAATGATCTGCTGAAAAAAGATATTGAATTTGAAAAAACTACGAGAAACTATGCAATATTAATTACAATTTTAGTACTTGCTTCAATAGTCTTATTAGTCATGAGATTTAAGACGCAGAAAAAGGCAAATCTCTATTTGACGGAATTAAATTCATCAAAAGATAAATTCTTTTCAATAATTGCTCACGATCTAAAAAATCCATTTGGAGCAGTTTCTAATTTTGCAGAGTTTCTAAAAACGGATTATGACGATCTAACAGAGAGCGAGAGAAAGGAAATTATCAGTGGACTTTATGAGGCTTCTATTGATATTCAGAAACTTTTAATGGATTTGCTTACTTGGGCAAGAACTCAAAAAGGTGAAATCGGTGTAACAAAAACGAAATTAAATATAAAAACTATTTTTAATTCAATCTGTAAATCATATAGCCTGGCAGCAAAAAAGAAGAGCATTAATTTGAGAATAGATATAGATGAATCACTTGAAATAAGTGCAGATAAATTAATTGTAGAAACAGTTATCGGAAATTTTGTTAATAACGCAATTAAATTTTCTAACCCAAATAGTGATGTGATTTTGTTTGTAACTAATAAAGAAGATAAAATCAGATTTTCTGTATCCGATTCAGGTAAAGGTATGAGTCCGGCAATTATCGAAGAACTTCTACATGCAAATGCTAATATAACTACTATGGGAACAAATAATGAAAGAGGTACTGGTTTAGGGTTAAAGATATGTAAAGAGTTTGCAGAGATACATAATGGTAAAGTATTAATTGATAGTGAAGTCGGTAAAGGGAGTACATTTTCATTTGAGATAAATAATAAATAGTACTCGTTTGTATTTCATGATAATAAGAGGGAATAGAATTTTGTAAAATAAATCTATTCCCTTTTTTAATTTATCAATAAATGATACTTTGAATAGCGTGAGCAGGTATCTTAATATTCACTAATTCCATTTCAACATACAATCCGTAATCTATTGCCTCATCGGTTTGATTCATAATAACAGTAACCATCCTTCCATTTTCATTTAGAAAAGAAGTAGCGGAAAGAGTAGCTCGACTTGTAGTAGTGCTTATTCTTCTTGCATTCGGACGAATAAATTTCGAGAAATGTCCTATGTAATAGTAAGAAGGGGTATATATTAAATCTCCCGTTTTGCCATCGAGATGAACCGGAGCGAAGCAATAATTCTGAACATGATTAGGACCACCCTTATCATCTAACAAAATATTCCAATCAGTCCAAGCGACAGTGCCATTATTAAAATCATTAATCATCGAAAGACCATACCGTTCTCCATTACCCCAGAATTGATATTTTGTCGAATCAAAACTCATTGCACAACCTTCTGTAAAAAATAATTTTTTATCTGGATAACTTTCGCGCACAAATGCGATATTATCATATTTCTGCGGAGCACCTGTCCAGCTTTCATACCAATGGAAAGCAGTACCCCAAGCATATTTTGCAGCATCGGGATCGTCATATATCGTATTAGCTCTTTGAGTAATTAAATCTCTATTATGATCCCAAACTAAAATTTTCTTATCGCCGAGATTCTCTTTTTCCATAACGGGTCCTAAATGGTATTTAAGAAAATCTCGCTCTTCTTCGGCAGTAAAAATAGATGATTCCCATGTCTGTACAGCCATTGGTTCATTCTGTACTGTAATTCCCCATATAGGTAAATTTTCAGTTTCGTAGGCTTTAATAAATTTTGTATAGTACATCGCCCAAGAATCATAATACTCCGGAAGAAGTTTTCCACCGTGTAGCATATCTTTATTTGTTTTCATAAAAGCAGGAGGGCTCCAAGGGCTAGCATATAAAAGCAGTGAGCCACCCGCTGTTTCAGTAGCTTTCTGAATCAATGGGATTCTGAATCTTTTATCGTGATCAATCGAAAATGAATTTAATTCTTTATCGCCTTCTTTTATATAAGTATAACTGCCACTACTAAAATCACAACTATGAATAGTAGTGCGAGCTAGTGAATAACCAATTCCTTTATCTTTATCATAATAAGCGGTCAATAATTCCTGCTGTTTCTCATGTGAGAGAACAGCGAAGACTTCTGCGGAAGCATCTGTAATTGCTCCACCTATACCTAGGAATTCTTGAAATTTTTTATTAGGGTTTACGAAGACTGATATTTCAGTTTCAATTGGTTGACTGCCTTTTTTAAATGTTAAATCTGTTTCGTTTCTGCTTAGCCTTAAATCATTTCCTTCGGCAGTGGTATAAACAGTAATCATTTTTCCTTTTGTAGAAAATTCTATATTTGATGAAAGAGTTTCCTTTTGAGTAGTGCACCCTGCAAAAAACGCAGCAATAATTAATAGATAAATTTTATATTTCATTATACCCTCGAGATAAGAAAAAATGTTATTTACAAAGCAAAATTATCATAAATATGTCCCAAAATCGAACCATCTCCCATAATTATATACTTATTAAATAAAATATTTATTAAATTTATTCAATTCTAAGGAGATTAAAAATGCTTAACAGATTCTTAAGTTTTCTTAAATTTTCTATAATTTCTTTCTTGCTAGTTCTTACATTACAGGCACAAGAAATCCCGCAGCAAACCCCATTACAATTACCTAATTTATCAGGTTATCCGGTCGTTCTCGATAAAGATACACTATTCAATATTTACAATGGCATTGGTCCATTTTCTGCGGAGAAAAGAGCAAGTGAAATAAGTTTAGGACTTAAGGACTTAGTTGAAAACGATTCTTTAAATGTCGATTCCCTGAAGTTAGAGATGCAAAATGGGATGGCTTTAATAAGAAATAAAAAAATAATTATCATGACAGTTACTCCGGCGGATACTCTCTCAAATGCAAAGTCATTAGAAATCCTTAGTAATGAATATTATGAGTTAATAAAAGAAAAAGTAAAGAGTACTAAAAATGTATACAGCCAGAAAACTATAATAGAAAAAATCATTTATATCGGAATCTTTTTTGCGGCTTTTATTTTCTTGATGTGGATTAATCGATTAGTATTTCCTAAGATTTATACTGGTTTAGAGAAATTAGAAGGAAAGGTTTTCAAATCATTCAGCATAAAACAGTTTGAAATCCTTAAGGGTACCGACTTAATTGATTTAGCTACAATTGTAATGAAAGGACTAAGACTCTTTATTACGCTTGCCGCCATATATTCCTTATTAGTCTTTATAGTAACTAATCTTCCGTGGACACGGCATTGGTATATACAACCGATATTAAGAGGAATATTGCTTTTTATTTTTGTTACAGTTGTTGCTTCGGTGCTTGTTAAGGGAGTAAATGTTTCTTATCGATACTTTACGATTAAGTATAGAAGCTGGAAAGGAACATTAATAAAATCATTCAAAGTAAAATCAGTAGAATTATTATCCGCCGACAAAGCAGTTGACATGCTCGATTTTATTACGAAAATAGTAAGAATATTTCTCTGGTTAATTGTTGGGTATTTTTATATAACGCTTGTATTTAGTTTCTTTGAGTTTAGCAGAACCTGGGCTTCACAATTAATTAATTACATCTTAAATCCACTCAACAAAGTGGTGATGTCGATAATTAATTTTCTGCCGGATTTATTTTTTATCATAGTTATTTTAGCAGTTTTTAATTATCTAATAAAATTTGTAAAATACTTTTTTAGTGAGATCGAGAAAGAAAATATAAAGCTTCCGGGATTTCATGTTGATTGGGTGCCATCAACTTATAAAATTGTACGTTTCCTAATAATAGTACTCGCCATAATAATAATATTTCCATATTTGCCCGGATCAGATTCTGAAGCCTTCAAAGGTGTATCCGTATTTCTTGGTATCCTTTTCTCTCTCGGTTCTACTTCTGCAATTTCAAATATTGTTGCTGGTACGGTATTGACTTATATGCGTCCTTTCAGATTAGGTGATAGAGTAAAGATAGCCGATACTGTTGGAGATGTTGTAGAAAAAACATTATTGGTAACAAGAGTAAGAACAACCAAGAATGTAGAAATCTCGATTCCAAACTCTATGGTGCTTGGAAGTCATATAGTAAATTATAGTACAGCAGCACTCGAGATGGGTTTAGTGCTTCATACAACAGTAACAATCGGATACGACGTTCCTTGGAAACAGGTGCATGAACTATTAATATCAGCGGCATTAGAAACGGATAATATTTCAAAAACTCCCGCGCCATTTGTGCTACAAACAAGTTTAGATGATTTTTATGTATCTTATGAATTGAATGCTTATACCGATCAACCGGGAATTATGGCAAGAACATATTCAATGCTTCATTCAAAGATTCAAGATAAATTCAATGAAGGCGGAGTTGAGATTATGTCTCCGCATTATGGTGCTATGAGAGATGGCAATCAGACTACTATCCCGGCAGATTATTTACCTAAAGAATATCAAGCACCTTCATTCAGACTTTTTGGTCTTGATCTTTTTGGTAACAAAAACAACGATAATAAATAATATTTTATAAATAAATAGAAAGAAATATGGAAGATTTATTTAATTATTCAATTTTTACAATTAGTGGTTATTCACTTCGTGTTGTAGTTCTATTTCAACTTGCATTGCTCTTACTAGCTACAATTTTGATTCTCTCCTTAGTTAAAAAAGTTTTATACAAATCGATAAAAATCGAGAAATCGCGTAAATACTCCGTCTATCAATTGATTAAATATTTGATCGTAATAATTAATTTTTTATTCTTGCTTCGAATTGTCGGCATTGATGTTACAGTCTTAATGGCGAGTTTAGCAGCTCTATTAGTTGGTTTAGGTTTTGGACTTCAGAATTTATTCAGCGATTATATGTCGGGCATTATAATCCTCTTTGACTCCTCTATCAAAGTAAATGACGTAATAGATGTCGATGGAACTGTGGGACAGGTAATAAGTATTGGATTAAGAACTACTACCGTAAAAACACGAAACGATCAGTACATAATATTACCAAATACACAACTTACGAGCAAAGAATTAATTAACTGGACTCATCAAGCCGGGGCATCGAGATTTGAGATTAATATTGGTGTCGATTATTCGTCTGATATTCATTTAGTAATGAAGTTATTAAAGAAAGCTGCAATTGACCAAGATGGCGTGCTAAATAGCCCCGAGCCATTTGTAAGATTTAATGAATATGGAGATTCAGCACTTTTATTCACTTTATATTTTTGGGCGGATGAAGTCTTCAGAGTTGAGAATATAAAGAGTCAATTAAGAGTTCGGTTATTTGATGTATTTAATGCAAACGGAATAAGTATTCCATTTCCTCAAAGAGTATTATATATAAAGCACGAAAAACAGAACGAAATTCTGGAGTAGTGCTAAGAACCGATCAATAGCGTTATACATACTAAGCACCTAGTTAATATTTTATAAAATATAAAAGGTAAGCTCACTCAAAAAATACGCACATGAAAAAATTCGACACAGAAGTACACTTAAGTCGTGAGATGGGTTTAATGGATGCGACTTTAATTGGAGTAGGTGCAATGATTGGTGCCGGGATATTCGTCCTGACCGGAATTGCCGCAGGAGTTGCAGGTCCTGCACTAATAATTACATTTACTTTAAACGGATTGGTAGCGTTAATGACTGCATTTTCTTATGCTGAATTAGGGTCGTGCTTTCATGATGCCGGTGGAGGTTATCTTTGGGTAAAAGAAGGTCTTCCGAAATGGAATGGGTTTATTTCAGGGTGGATGAGCTGGTTTGCACATGCTGTGGCTTGCAGTCTATACGCCCTTGGCTTTGGAGCATATTTCGATCTGGTATTAAGAGAGTTTAATATTATAATGCCGGCGTGGGGATTTTTCTCACCTCAAAAAATTCTAGCTGCGATTACTGCCGTTGTTTTTGCCTATGTCAATTTCAGAGGCGCATCCGAGACCGGCAAAGTTGGCAACTTTGTAACCATCGCTAAAATTGTTATTCTATTTATCTTCATTGGTTTTGGTATAAACGTTATGTTTGGAGAAACGGATGTTTTCGCTGCATTTACTCCATTCATGCCGAATGGTTGGGATGGTGTTTTTAAAGCGATGGGCTTAACGTTTATTGCATTCCAAGGATTTGAGGTGATTTCACAATGCTCGGAGGAAATTAAAAATCCGAAGAAAAATATTCCACGTGCAGTTTTTCTCTCCTTAATAATTGTGATTCCAATTTATCTATTGATTGCGGTTGTTTCTTTAGGTACAGTTCAATCAGGAAATATGACTCCTTGGGATTATTTAGCATCTCATAAGGAAACTGCATTGGTTCAGGTGGCAGCTAGATTTTTTGTCGGTGGCGGAATTATGCTTCTAATTGGTGGTGTGATTTCTACTATGTCTGCATTAAATGCGACTGTTTATTCTTCATCACGAGTAGCATTCGCAATGGGAAGAGACCGCAACTTCCCTTCAATTTTTGGAAAAGTTCATAAGAAAAATTTTACTCCACATTATTCAATTATTTTTTCATTGATAATTGTTGTTACAATGGCTTTATCTTTACCAATTGAAGATGTTGCAAGTGCTGCCGATATTATGTTCTTACTTCTTTTTATGCAAGTAAATATTACGCTCATCAGATTACGTAAAAAGAGACCGGATCTTGACCGAGGGTTCTTCGTTCCTCTATTTCCATATGTTACAATAGTAGGTATTCTCTTTCTACTTTTCCTTGCCGGTTATATGTTTAGTTATAGTCCAACAGCATGGATAGTTACAGTAGTTTGGGTAGCAGTAGGATTATTTGTATATAAGTATTATGCAGCTGATAGAGAAGTTCAACACATAAGAAAAACACGTACGCTTAATGATTTGGAAAGTAAGATTTATAGGGTATTAGTTCCATTAGCAAATCAAAAGAGCGTTGTCGGATTAGCAAGCATTGCGAATGCATTAGCAAAGAAGAATAGTGCAGAGATAATATTGCTAAATGTTAATGAAGTAAAAGAAGGAGTTCCTCTTGTCTCTAAAGAAGATGAAAATGATAGAGCTAATTCGCTTTTCCAAAATGCAGAATCAGTTTTCTCAAAGACAGGTACACCATTTAGAAGCGTAATCAATGTAGCACATAGGATTTCACAAGGAATTGTAGATACTGCAATTGAAAATGAATGTAACTTTATTATTGTTGGAAGAGAAAAACATCTAAGTTTTTTTGAAAGATATTTCTCTTCAATTATTGATAGCGTGATTGCGAAAGCACCATGCGAATTAGCTATACTTCATGGACATATAGAACCGGAAAAAATCAAAACGATTTTAATTCCATACAATCATAATATCCACACTAACCTGGCAATTGAAATCGCTCCTATATTAGCTGATTATTTTGAATGTAAAGTAAAATTCGTAATGGTTTTTGAACCAAATTTGAGTAAAGAAGACCGAATTAAACATGAAACTAAACTCAAAGAATTAATCGCAGAGAATGGATTTGAAGCCGAAATTAAATTGATTCATGATGAAGATATATTGAGTAGTGTAGTAAATGAATCTCAGACTGCCGATCTGATATTAATGGGCGGAAGAAGCGGCGATATGTTTGAATTACTATTAGGAAGATCACTTACTCAAGAAATAACTGAACAATCTGGTTGCCCTGTAATATGGGTAAAAGAATATGAAGAAAGAGAATCTTTTTGGAAATTATTAATGAAACCAATTAAAGAACCCGGAGAATAATAATGGACACAAATTTTGATAATTTGTTTTATGATTTATGGCGGACAATTGTTGCATATCTGCCAAATTTAATTGCCGGTTTACTTTTAATAATAATCGGCTGGATCTTAGGCTGGTTCATAAAGCGTGTAGTAATTCAGATGTTAGTAGTATTACGCTTTGAGAAATTGCTCGCTCGCTTTAGATGGAAAAACGAACTTTCTAAAGCTGATGTAAGGTTCTCGATTTACAATCTTATTGGAAATATCTTTTTCATATTAATCTTCCTAATATTCCTTAACTCTGCATTAGTGGCACTTAATCTTATTGTACTCTCGAGGTTAATCGAGCATGGAGTACTTTTCATTCCTAAAATAATTTTAGCATTATTTATTTTTGGTATTGGATGGTGGATCTCATCCAAAGCATCTGCTGCTATTGTTAATGCTCTGATAATAGAAAATGTTCATCGAGCTACTTTTATTGGGAGAATTGCAAAATTTACTTTTATAGTATTCTTCTCTTCAATTGTATTGATAGAACTAAACGTTGCAGCGATGCTAGTCTATATAGCATTTTCTGCTTTTATTGTTACACTTGGCGTGATTACGGTTTTATATGTAATTGGTAACAAAAAATATGCGAAGGAATTATCAACGGAGAAGGAATGAAGAGATAGTTTTCTTATATTAAATAAAATTGAGAAATAAAGGAGAAAAATGCCGATAAAAAATTTGGATTCATTTCAAAAGAAAATTACTGTCCGCCCATTAAGAATAGCTGATTATGACGATTTAGTAGAGATACAGAATAAAAGCTTTCCGGGAATGCTACCATGGTCAAAGGAACAGATTGAAAGTCAATTAAAAATATTTCCAGACGGGCAAATTGTAGTGGAATATAAAAACAAAGTGATTGCCTCTTCATCAAGTTTAGTAATAGATATAGATATTTATAGTGAACGCCACAGTTGGTATGATATAAGCAGTCAGGGTTATATTAAAAATCATAATCCTGAGGGAGATACTTTATATGGAATCGAGATTCAAGTCCACCCATCATATAGAGGGATGAAATTAGCTAGGCGATTATATGATGCTCGCAAAGAATTGGCACGCACACATAATTTAATGCGCATTGTTGTCGGCGGAAGAATGCCTGAATTTATAAAGTACAAAGATAAATTAACAATAGAAGAATTTGTGGATAAAGTTTCTCGGAAAGTGATATACGATCCGGTATTAACCACACAATTATCAAATGGCTTCGTGTTAAAAAGGATTATACCGGAGTATCTCAAGAGCGATAAAGAATCGGCAGGTTTTGCTACCTTATTGGAATGGACTAATATTAATTATACTCCGCACCAACATAAAAAGAACACTTATTCCAGACCGGTTAGAATAACTGTTATTCAATATGGGATGAGAAAAATAGATAGCTTTGAGGAATTTGCGACACAATGTGAATATTTTGTGGATGTAGCATCGGGATATAAGAGTGATTTTATATTATTCCCGGAATTACTTACAACTCAATTACTCTCATTTCTTGAGACCAAGCGTCCCGGATTAGCCGCACGAGAACTTTCTCAATACACCGGTCAATATTTAGAGATGTTTACCAAATTAGCAGTTAAATATAATATAAATATCATCGGCGGTTCTCATTTTATTAATGAAGATGACCATTTGTATAATGTTTCTTTCCTATTCAAACGAAATGGTGAAATAGGGAAACAATACAAGCTACATATAACACCAAACGAAAAAAAATGGTGGGGCGTGGAAGCGGGGAATACTTTAGAAGTATTTGATACTGATTGCGGTAAAATTGCAATTAATATCTGCTATGATGTAGAATTTCCTGAACTTGGTAGAATGGCAGCGGAGAAAGGTGCTCAAATAATTTTTGTCCCGTTCTGCACAGATGAGAGAAAAGGTTATTTGCGAGTAAGATATTGTGCACAGGCACGATGCATCGAAAATCAAGTTTTCGTTGCCATGGCTGGTACGGTAGGTAATCTTCCCGAAGTAGAAAATATGGATATTCAGTATGCTCAATCAGCAATCTTAACGCCATCAGATTTTTTCTTTGCACGCGATGGAATTGCGGCTGAATGTATGCCAAATATTGAAACTGTTGTGGTTCACGATGTCGATCTTGAAGTTTTGAAGCAAAGTAGATTGGTGGGCACAACACTTAATTGGAAAGACAGAAGAACTGATTTGTATTAGAAATTACCTCTATAGATTTCTCTTATTTTATGGTTTCTTTAAGTGCTACTGGCACTTTTATAACTTTCATTGCATACTTTTTAATGTAAGTTTAATCATTATTATATAATTTTCTCCATTTCTATTTTTAATACTTGAGAGCATATTTAATCAAAACAATATTTATCTCCACGATATACATAAAAGGGCTGAATTTTGGAATTCAGCCCTCGATAAGTGCTAAAAGAATTTTCTATTTCAGCATAATCATCTTTTTGGTTGCGGTGTATTCATCAGTTTGTAATCGGTAGAAATATATACCTGAAGATAAAGGAAGTGAGATATTTTCGGTGTATTCCCCTGCCTGTTTTAATTCATTAACGATTGAGGCGATCTCTTTACCAAGTAGATCATAAATTTTTAGACTAATAAAACTGCTTTTTGGAATTTGATATGTAATTGATGTCGTTGGATTAAATGGATTAGGATAATTCTGCGAGAGTCCATAATCGATTGGTAATGCATCTATTTCATCTTTAATATCTAATAGATTAGAATCGTGGAAAGAAAGTCCGGCATAAGAACCGACCCAAAAATTACCTTTAGAATCAATAAATAATGAGCGGCAGATATTAGTACCAATCCCTGAATTAGATGTATTTAAATATTGCCAATTAGTGCCGTCATATTTTGCTAATCCATCCTGTGAAACAAACCATAAATTATCTTTACTATCGGAATAGATTTCACGTAAATAGTTAGTATTCAGTCCTGAATTTTCTTTTGTTAAAGTGCTCCAAGAACCGTCGTTCTTATATATGTATGCCCCGTAATTTCGATCACTTATCCAAACATTATTCTCCTTATCAATTTCGATATTTGACGTGGATAGAAATGTAGAAAGTAAAGGTGAATTTGATGAAGTAAAGTTTGTAACTGTACCGTTCTCAATTATAGATACTCCTTTAGTAAAAGTGGCAATTACCACATTATTTTTATCAACAGCTATATTATAAAGAGACGAATTTAATATTCCAGAATTTGAGGCAGTATATTCAGTCCAAGAAGAACCATCATACTTGAGAATGCTATTTGTAGATCCGCACCAAATATTATTTTCTGAATCGATATCCAAATCGTAAAGGTGAATATTTGGCATTCCGGAATTAATATCATTTAATAATTCCCAATTATTTCCATCATATTTCAGAAGTCCGAAATTACAAGCTCCCCATAAAATACCTTGGCTATCAAGTTTAATTTTATTTATTATTAAAAATGGGTCGAAATTAGATGAATGCCATACTGTCCAAACACCATTACTAACTGTGGTAATTCCCCTACCGGTATTTATAATAATATCACCAATGGAAGATTCAACTATTTGTTGATAATAAAAACCATCTAAAGCCGGTTGATTCCAAATATCGATATGTTTCCAACCTATTGCCGGACTATATTTATCAATACCTTTTATTGTAGAGATATAATTAATATTATTTTTGCCGATAAGTAGCGAATAAGTCTCATTATCCGAAAGCCCAGAATAGTCTTTAGTAACATTACTCCAAGAAGTATTATCATAATAAAAATACCCATTGGAAGAAGTGAACCATTTATTATCATAATCATCAATATAAATATTTTGAACATAGGTGAAATTCATGCCGGTATTAGATCCATCGTAGATAACTGCATTTATGCCATCATATTTTATAATACTGCTTTTGTAAGTACCTCCAATCCAGAGATTATTTTGATTATCGGTCGCAATACATTTAAGACCAATATTGAAAGGCAGAAACGATTTACCCGGTTCAAAAACAGTCCAAGTGCTCCCTTCAAGTTTTGCGAGATGACCGCCATAAGAGAGAGCAAGCCATATAACTCCATTATTTGATATAGCTATTTTAATTATAGTATCATATCCTTTTCCCCATGAATTTACTTTGTTATATGTAACCCAATTAGTACCATCAAATTTATTTAATCCATTCGCCGTACCAATCCATAGATTTCCTGTAGCATCTTCTTTAATATCATAGATATAATTTTCAACCAATCCGGAATTATTGCTATTAAAGAGGGTCCAATTAGTGCCATCGAACTTAGCAAGACCCGAAGCTGTGCCAATCCACTTAATTCCATTTCTATCAACAAGTATAACATTAATCATATTATCGGGGAGTAATGAATTGTTTCTCGTATAAGAAGTTACTTCATCGGTGAGCTTATCAATTTTAGAAAGTCCTGCTCCTCCTACCCAAACGTATTGATTGTCTTCTGCAATAGCATACGAATTACCATTACCGATATAATGCTGCCAATCTGAATTTTCCTGTTGAAGTGCATGGATGTAAATAGGGATAAAAATAAAAAATGATATAAATAGTAAAACTACCTTTTTCATACTGCCTCCAAAAGTATTTATTGAAATTTGTCTAAATATATTTAATCAATAAAAGTGCCAAGCTAGAATGTTGGATTAGGTCTTTATTTGCAAGGAGATAGAAATGATATGTAAACTTTAGTTGTACCAGATACAACTAAAGTTTACACTTTTTTTGAAGTCACTGGGGAATTATTAGTTAATACTATACTTTTTCATTTTGCGCCAGAGAGTGGAAGGATCAATATTTAGTTCTTTTGCCGTCGCACTTCGATTGTTATTATTTTTCTGCAAAATTGAAATAATCAATTGCTTTTCGGCATCTTTAAAGCCGAGTGGTGAATTTGTATTGTGAGAAAGTTTATTATGATTGCCCTCCCTTAACCTTTTCGGGAGACATTCCGTTTGAATAATTTCATTATTACAAATAACGAAGCAATGCTCTATCACATTTTCTAATTCACGAATATTTCCTTCCCATTCTTGTTCCAGCAAGATATCATAAGCGGAGGAAGAAAACTGTTTAATATTTTTCCCGAATTTTTCATTGAATTTTTTAATAAAGTGATTTATTAAAAGCGGGAAATCATCCATTCGCTCCCTCAAAGGTGGCAGATGAATATTAACAACATTAATGCGATAGAATAGATCGGCACGAAATCGTCCTTCGGCAATTTCATCAGATAAGATTTTATTCGTTGCAGCAATAATTCTTACATCCATCTTAATCGATTTATTGCCCCCGACACGTTCAAATTCGCGAGTTTCTAAAACGCGAAGTAATTTAGTCTGTATGGAAATTGAAAGATCACCAATTTCATCTAAAAAAATTGTACCACCTTGCGCAAGTTCGAACCTGCCCAGTTTACTTTTTACTGCACCTGTAAATGCACCCTTTTCATGACCAAAAAGTTCGCTTTCGATAAGAGATTCAACAAATGCACTGCAATTAACGGCAATAAAAGGAGCTTTCTTGCGAGGACTATTAAGATGAATGGCACGAGCCGCCAATTCTTTTCCTGTGCCACTTTCGCCTGTAATCAGAACTGAACTATCTGTTTGGGAAACACTTTCCAGTAGACTATATATACTTCGGATTTCTTTATTCCCACCGATAATATTTTCGTACTTATAAAATTCATTTAGATGTGAAGAGAGATTTTTGATTTCTGAAATATCGATAAAAGTTTCTACTGCACCGATATTTTCATTTTTATTATTAAGCAAAATGGAAGAATTAACACGGATCGGAATTCTTTTTCCACTCTTATGGAGAATTTCTAATTCATTTCCAATCATCGGTTTGCCGTTATTAAGAGTATGCTCCATGTGGCAGCCGTTTTGGCATAAAGAAGACCCAAAAATATCCCAACATTTTTTGCCAATCGCATCCAATTTTTTAAAGCCTGTAATCTTTTCGGCGGAATTATTAAAGGAAGTTACATTCCAATCGTTATCGATTGTGAAAGTACCTTCTATATTACTATTAAAAATTGCATCAAGTTTATTTTTCTGATCTATTAGTTCATTGGTTCTTGTTTCGAGTTCTGCAGAAAGGGAAAGCATCTCATTAGTATCACGGAAAACCAAAACTACACTTAAAACTATTTCACCATTTGTGATAGGTGTAATAGAAGCGAGGACATTTTTAATGTTTCCTTTGTTATTTACTATCTTAGTGGAAATGTTCGTAAATACAAGATTTTTGGCTAAAGCATCTTTTATATAATTAATTACTTCCTCATTTTGAGGGAAAATAAGCTGATAATCAAACCCTACTATATCATCTTCCTCAAAGCCCGTGATTCGAGATGCGGCTTCATTAAAAACTATAATTTTCAGTTCTTTTCCTATAACTGCAATTCCATCAGGGATTACGATTGCTTCTCTATTTTTATTAATAATATTTTGAACTTCTTTCATTTTTCACTCCATAATTACTATTGCAATTTAGCATTATTATTGCACAAATAAAATGCCATAGCAATGCCCCTTGCAATAATGCAATTTTCTTCTTTATGCAAAGTTGTGATTTTCAACTAATATCGTCATTTTTTCTTTTGGAACGATTAATGCAATAAATATGATAAACATTTTTAATAAAGGAAAGTTATGAATAAGAGAATAGCAGTAGCAATTGAAGAAACAGAAAGTAAAGAGATAGTGGCTGATCATTTTGGTCATTGTTCTAAATTTGTGGTTTGCGAATTTGACGATCAAAAAAATATAGTTAAGACTGAAACATTTTTTAATCCATTAGCAGGCGGGCATCATGGCGCATGTCAATTACCGGGATATGTCCAGCAGTTCAATGTAAGCGCAATTATAGCGGGCGGAATGGGACAAAAAGCGATAACTAATTTTAATGAGTTCGGAATTGAAGTAATTACGGCTCCGGGATTAATTTATACTGATGCGATAGAACGTTTTATGGATGGAAAACTTATGGGATATGATACCTGCAAGCATGAACATCATGGCGAAGGGCACGGTGACGGAAATGGCAGCGGGAGTGGGCAAGGTTTTGGACATGGACATAATAATAATTAAATGAATGACTTAAAAATATCCATAGCGTCAGGGAAAGGTGGAACGGGCAAAACAACCATTGCGGCAAGTCTTGCTTCCATTATACCGAATAGCGTGTATATAGATTGTGATGTCGAAGAACCAAATGGTCATCTCCTCTTAAAGCCAAAAATTAATACAGAAGAATTTGTATCAAAGTTACTCCCAAAGATTGATCCCTTCAAGTGCACGGTCTGCGGTAATTGTGTAGAAGTATGCGAATTTAATGCATTAATAAATCTGAAATTTGAGATTACGTTAATCGATGAGATGTGTCATGGATGCGGAGCGTGCGCTTATTTTTGTCCCGAAAAGGCTATCACAGAAATAGAGAAACCAATTGGCGTAATTAGAAGAGGAATTACCGAAGATAATATTTATTTTATCGATGGGTTGCTCAATATCGGAGAAGTAGCCGCAGCACCACTCATAAAAGCAGTGAAAAAGAAAATTCCTGAAGGTGGAACTGCCCCTTATAATACAGCAATCGGCAAGGGAACATCTTCATACAAAAAGGGAATTATTGCAGTAAAGAACGAGTTTTATGATAGTCAAATCGATAATGAAACGACTTCTTACAAAAAGGAAATCCCCAAAGGGAGAGACGACTTTGATAAGAATGATTTTGATAATAAAATTTTTTCTGACAATAAATCGTTTCTGGATAATGTTAAACCAGAGTCTTCATCTTCCGAATATTTCAAAACTTATATTATCGATTCACCTCCGGGTACATCATGCTCAATGGTGGAAGCAGTTATCGATTCCGATTATTGTGTATTAGTAACCGAGTCAACACCATTTGGCTTGAATGATCTTAAGCTCGCTATGGAAGTGCTAAAAACAATCCGAGTTCCATTTGGTGTAGTTATAAATAAATATGATGATTCATATAGAGAGATGGAAAAATATTTAGAAGAATCAAAAACTGACCTACTCCTTAAAATACCTTTCGACAGAAAATATGCAGTTTCATATTCAAAAGGGATTTTACCTTTAGTTTTATATCCCGAATTGCGAACTGACTTTTTTGATTTATACGAAACGATAAAAAGGATGATCGGATTGGAAATGGGAAAGGTGCAAAGTGTCTGATAACGGTTACAAACAAATTGTAATATTGAGCGGAAAAGGTGGCACTGGCAAAACTACTATATCGGCAGCGTTTGCGAGTTTTGAAAATAACAAAGTGATTGTTGATTGCGATGTGGATGCTGCGAATATGCACTTGATGCTCAAACCAAAATCAGAAATTAGTCATGAATTTTCGGGTGGTAAAAAGGCAGCTATTAATAATGAAATTTGTACTCAATGCGGTCTTTGCGAAACTGTATGCCGATTTGATGCAATCAGTAATTTCACTGTCGATCAATTAAAATGCGAAGGATGCGGATTTTGTTTTAGAGTCTGCCCGGCTAATGCAATCACTTTCTCTCCTTCAATTGGTGGAAATTATTTTGAGTGCGAATTGGAAGATGAATCAAAATTCTTTTATGCAAAACTTTTCCCCGGTGAAGGGAATTCGGGCAAGCTAGTAAGTGAAATAAAAAAGAAAGCGATTAATTCTATTAAAGATTCGTCCCGAAAGTTTGTAATTGTCGATGGACCTCCAGGAATCGGATGCCCTGTCAATGCAAGTATTTCAAAAGCTGATTTTGCAGTATTAGTTACCGAGCCAACCCTATCAGGAGTTCATGATCTAAAACGGTTAGTGAAATTATTAATTACGTTCAAAATCAAAATGGGAATCATTATTAATAAAAGCGATTTGAATGAAGCAGTTGCTGAACAGATTAAAGATCATGCCGATGAAAAAGAGATCCCTATACTCGGAGAAATACCTTTTAATTCGGAATTTGTTAAAGCTCTCATAGAAGGGAATAATATTGTAGATGTGGATGAATCAGTAAAAAAAGAATTATTAAGTATTTGGGAAAAAACGAAATCATATATTATAAATTAATGAAATGGAGAAGAAATGAATCAAGAACAAACTGAAGAAATGAAGAATACAAAAGAAAAAATTGCTTTTACGTCAACAGGCGGATCGATGGAATCATTATTGAGTGAGCAATTTGGGAGATGCCAATATTTTATTATTGTTGATCCTGAGACAGGAAAATTTGATGCGATATCGAACTTAGGCGAACAGATGCAAAGTGGAGCAGGTCCAAAAGCGGCAGAGCTTATCCATCATCATGGTGCTAACGTGGTAGTTACAGGTCATGTAGGAGATAAAGCAGAAGACGTTCTAAAAAGAGTAAATATAAAAATCGTTACAGGATATAAAGGCAATATAAAAGTAAAAGATGCTCTAACAGAATATTTATCAAAATAGAGTATAATTTATTGGAAGATTTAATTACAAATGGGATTGCGGTTCAGTTATGCGAATCCGGTTTCTGTTCCATTGAACTGCCTCTGCAAGTTCACACTTATGATATCGATATAGCTCAGCATGTAAATAATATTGTCTATTTACGTTGGCTCGAAGATATGCGCAGTGAACTTTTTACTAAGCTAAATTTATTAGAATCGTTAATGGCATTAAATTATTATCCTGTAGTGGCATCGTGCGAGATGAAGTATAAAAAGCAGATTAAACTTTTGGATCGTCCGATTGGGCGGATGTTCCTAGAGAGCAGCTCTCACGGCATATTAATATTCAAAGCAGAAATAAGAATTAATGACAAAATAGCCTTTTGTGCTTCTCAAAAATGCGTGATAATGGACTTGAAGAATAATTTAATGATAACGGATAATATTATAAAAATGATTTAAGCGCATTTAGCCATTTATTATATGCTTCGCTTGTTTGAACGAATGTAAGTGGATCGGGATCGATTACTTCTATTTTCTTAAGCGAAGTAAAAGCTTCCTCGAATGAGCGATAGAAACCTGCGCCTACCGCCGCACCGCGTGCTGCACCAATTGATCCATCAGTTTCGTATAGCTCTATTGATGCGCCGGTTATATTTGCTAATGTCTCTCTAAAGATAGGACTCAAGAACATATTCCCTTTACCTGCACGAATAACATTAATATTTAATCCCATCTCCTTCATTATATCAATGCCATATTTAAAGGAGAAAACAATCCCCTCTTGAGCGGCGCGCAATACGTGAGCTTTAGAATGATGATTAAAATCGAGATTAAGTATATGACTGCCGATATTTTTATTTTTCAAAACTCTTTCTGCTCCATTACCGAATGGGAGTACCACAACGCCATTTGAACCGATTTGTATAGTTTTTGCTGATTCATTCATTTCAGAATAAGAAAGTCCACTCGCAAAATTTTTTCTTATCCAAGAATTAAGTATGCCTGTTCCATTAATACAAAGAAGTACACCGAGTTTTATTGAATCATTTAAATAGTTAACATGTGCGAATTGATTTACACGGGAATAGTTATCAAAATTATTTTTATCAATTACTCCATAGACCACACCGGAAGTTCCTGCGGTGGCAGCCACTTCTCCTGCATTGAGTACGTTTAATGAAAAGGCATTATTTGGTTGATCGCCTGCTCGATATGATACAATTGCATGGCTGCTTATTCCAAGCTCCTCGGCTACCGAACTTAAAATCTTTCCTTGATTCGAGAATGTTGAATTAACTTGCGGAATTTTGCTTTCGGGTATATCATAATAATTTAGTAGTTTTTCGGAGATTGCATTGGTGGTAAAATCCCAGAAAATACCTTCGGATAAACCGGAGACAGTTGTAGATATTTCGCCCGTTAATTTCATTGCTAAAAAATCACCCGGGAGCATTATTTTATCTATCTTATCGAAAAGTTCCGGCTCATGTTCTTTTACCCATCTTAGTTTAGAAGCAGTAAAATTTCCCGGCGAATTAAGAAAATGATTAAGGCAGTATTCTTCACCTAAATTTTCAAATGCTGCATTACCAATCTCTACGGCACGGCTATCGCACCATATAATCGATGGTCTAAGGACTTTTTGATTTTTATCGACTAATACAAGTCCATGCATCTGATAAGAGATACCGATCGATTTTATTTCGCTGCCATTGATGCTCGATTCGGAAAGTAATTTTTTTAATAAACGCTTGGAATAGCTCCACCATAATTCGGGGTCTTGCTCAGCGAAACCGGGATGAGGTGAATTAATTGCCATTTCTTCTTTAGGATAAAAATCAGATGCTAATATTTTTCCTGATTCTACATCAAGAATAGATACCTTGATAGAAGAACTGCCAATATCGAAACCTAATGAATACATTCACTCCCCATAACTTGATAATATTAGTTCAGTATTTAACACAATATCCCAATAAAAATCAACTTATTCCGAACTATAAATAATCGGCTGTTAATTTTAATGTATAAGTGGAAGTGGTTTAAGTAACAGTTTTACAAATATCTATAAGAAATTTATATTCATTGAAGTAATCTGATTTTTCTGTTTGTCCAAGTCGAAGCACAACTAGATTTTTAGATGGGACAATAAAAAGATATTGACCATAATGACCTGTTGCGAAAAAAAGGTCATCGGGTAATAGTTCTATAAAAGGCAAACGAGATTCTCTTTTACTACCGTTTGGTTTAACCCAAATATGTGCGCCGAATTTCTGAAAGCGTGATGATACAGTGCGTGTCGTTGAATATTTCATCCACCAATCAGGAAAAAGATTTTCGCCATTCCAAATTCCGTTTTGTAGATAAAGCTTTCCGAGACGTGCCCATTGATGTGCGGTAGCATATAACCCCGAAGAGAGAAGCATAGTCCCAGATAAATCTGTTTCAACTACGGAACTATTCATACCAATTTTATCTAGTAATTCCGAATGAGTGAAGTTATAAGGATCTAGATTTCTTTCTAATAATTTTTCTTTCAGAAATTGCGATAGCAGATTTGAGCTCCCACTTGAATAATTCCAAACTGTACCGGGTTTATAAATTGTTTTTGAATTCGCAGCATATTTTGCAGAATCATTGTATAAGTAAAGCATTTTAATAGCATCTGAATCAAATTCTTTATAACTTTCTCTAAATTCTAACCCGGCATTCATTCTCAAAATATTATCCAAAGTTATTTCCTTTTTCGCCGGATCATCTTTCCAATAAGAAAGATTAAATCGATCTTCGACTTTTACAAATCCCTTGTTAATAAGAATAGCCGTTAAAGCATTGGCAAAAGTTTTGGTCATCGACCAGCCGCATAATCTGCTCTCCGCATTAGCTGAATTAGAATATTTCTCGCCGATTATTTTGCCCTTGTATAAAATGATCACGGCTTCGGTTTTCAATACTCGCAAAGAATCTTTTTCAATAAACTGTTCATCTATTATTTTATTAAGGTGGAAGTAATTAATTTCATTAAATTTTTCGGATGTATATAAAATAGAATCACCTTCAAGAGAATCATTTTTTGATTCAGGAATTATCTTGTCAATAAATGAATTCGGATCAGCATCTAATACCGCACCATGTGAGGGAAAGAATTGAGCCTTTCTTTTTATGAGACCCCAAAGTAATGAGCATGTAACTGATCGGGCTTTATAGTCAACTTTATAATTAAAAAAATGAAGTACACTGAAGCTAAGATCATTTTTTATCGCTTCTTCGGGATTTCTTTTAGAAACAAAAACTGCGGAACAAAGAATTTTTGCTTTATAACCAGCACCTATCTTAGCAATTGTATAATAGTAATTTCCAAAATAGATTATGAAGGCTAAGAGAGCAAGAGCAATAAAATTAATAATCATTTCGCTTTTTTTTATTTAATATACGAAATAATAAATAGTAAATATAATCAATAGAACCATACCAGTTTTTAGAATGATTATTAAGTAAATAAGACTAGGTAAAAATATTAATTTTCCTTATAAAGGTAATTTTTCTACTATTGTGAGTATTCCAATTTCTTCATTTATCGGAATGGATTTTATCGAAATCTTGGGGTTTGGATTTATGTATACTTCCACACAAAGCCGACAATACTTGGGAGGGGAGGATTTTTTCTGCGGCATTTAGTTTTATTGCTTCAAATTAAGAACAAGATCCCCTTTCGTCCATGTTTATTAAGCCGAAGGCTATCGGGATACCAATTTCTACAATTGTAAAATGATCTTCTTTACTCTCAATTTTTAAGTAACCATTAAAGTACTTGAGAGATTTCTTTGCTAGAGATAAGCCCACTCCCATTCCATCATGATCATATATATTTTTTGAGAATTGATTCAAAAGATCAATATTATTAATTGATTTTTTATCCATTCCCGAACCATGATCATGAATCTTTATTTTATAATACTGGTCTTCGATCCAGCCTCTCACTAAAATACTCGTTCCTTTTTCGGAGAATAGTATAGAGTTTTCAAGTAATTCATATAAGATGGTTTTGAAATATCTGTCATTAATTAAAAGACGTGCATCATCTAACTGAATATACATATCCTCATTTCGTTTATACTCATAAAAGTAATTTATGATTTCATTAGAAAAAGATGCGGATTCTATTTCAAAAGGTGTGCATATATTTTTATTATTCTCAATTTCATTTTTATCTAAATATACTAATTCAGAAAATTGAAGCATTTTTTCAATTCTTTTAAGGAGACGTTTTCCTGAACGATGGATTACATCAACCATACTTTTTATTTCATCAAGGGGAAGAGATTCGATATCTTCCTTGATTATTTCTGAAAAACCGAGTATTCCTACTAATGGAGTGCGAAGTTCATGAGGGACACGAGTTATTAATTGCTCTTTCAATTCTTTAACGTTTTCACCATTTATTTCTTTTTTGGCTAATCGAAGATTGATTGCTTTAAGAAGGTCTTGAGCTTTGTATGGTTTAATAATATAATCGTCAGCACCCAAATTCATTCCAAATCTCAAGTCTTCCATATCGACTTTAGCGGTAAGAAATAAAAATGGAATAAGCGCAGTATCTTTTCCTTCTTGAAGAAGCTGTAATAATTCATACCCATTTAAGTTGGGCATATTTATATCACTAATAATAATATCAGGCAGAAATTCAGATGCAATTTTATATCCCGCTTCGCCATCATTAGATGTTAAAACATAATATCCTTCTTCTTCTAAAAGTGTTTTTATGTTCGATTGAATATCAAGTTCATCTTCTACAACTAAAACAGAATACATAGTTTCCCTTAGTTCGATTATCTACACTCCATTATCGGTATCTAAGAAGATGAATCAAGATATAATGTTGCCGGCGGGTTTTTAATGATGCGAACGGCTAATTTTTATCTTTTTTAATCTTTGAAGCATATCTTTTACTAATAATAAATTCTTCATCTACAGCTTGTAAATGGATGGACATTCTGCCACCGCTTAATTTTTCGATTTTATTTATATGGTTCATATTGATGATCGTTCCGCGATGAATCCTTAAAAATAATTTTTCGGGCAGTTGTTCTTCCCATGTGTTGATTGCTCTTCTTATTATAAATGATTTTCCGGTTGCGATTCTAATATTAGTGTATTGGTTCTCTGCTTTAATATATACAATATCCTGTATAGTAATAAATGTTTGTCTTCCATTAACACTAATAAAAAATTTGTCCTCCGGTACATAAAGGTCTGAATCTCTCTCGGATAACTTAAGTTTATTAATATTGTCTTCAATAATAACGTTATGCTTATTAATTCGCGTTTTAACAGCACTTAGGAGTTCTTGCATTTTGAACGGTTTGAAAATATAATCATCAGCACCAAGCTCCATTCCTAATCGGAAATCGCTACGATCAACCATAGCAGTAAGAAATATGAAAGGTATTGTGCGGGTCTCTTTATCTTTAGATAATTCTCTTAAAACGTCATAGCCCGAAATTCCGGGCATTCTTATATCAGAGATAATTAGATCGGGGAGAAATTCTTTTGCTTTTTCAATACCACATTCACCATCTGGGCAATCAATTACTTTATAATTCTCTTGTTCTAGAATCTCAATTATGTTTGATCTTATATTTATATCGTCTTCGATTACTAATATTGTTTTTTGTTCCATTACTTCCTATAAATAATTTAGAAATAAAAAAAACAGTTAAATTCTATCCGGATTAAAATCACAATCAATAGGTCAATTCGTAATGCCCTTTTAATACCATTCATTTATAATACTAATTGCCGATAAATTCTTCGTATCTTTTATCGCATTCCTTTGAATCAGCTTTTCTGTTTTGGATTAGAATGCGGTACTTAAACGTAACTGAATCTCCGGCATCAAGCATGTAATTAAGTTCTTGTTTACCTTCGCTAAATATTTTTGCTCCCAAAGGATTAGCTGCAAAAAGACCATAATCACGAGCGTGCCAATAAGTAGGGAAACCGACATTTTGAGGATTATCAAAAATCACCACGGACACGTCATGGCTATTAATATTGCCGGATAGTGCCACCCATTTAGCTCTTTTACCCCATGCATCATTACCTTCAAGTCCTTCACTATTTAGATAATTGCCTGTAACGTTTCTATTATCTAAGACTGCTACTTCTGTTTTATTGCCATGCGAATCAGTCAATGCAATAGGTTGTGTTGTAGGAAGTTCGAGTTGACGCGCTACACGTAAGCCCATCATACCTTCTTTATTATCCTTAAATTGTACGTCATCATTAATTGCAGTTAGTTTAGTAATTCTATCAATCGTTCTCGAACCTCCATCTTCACGAATAATAAAATGAGTTACTTCTTCTAAAAGAACTTCTCCATCATTATCCATCCAGTCAGAAGAGACAATTAATTCAGCTTTATTATCAGTTACTTTTTCAAAAATAATATCTTTATGATTTATTGTTCCCATTTTATCTGCCTGCTCGGCAGGTATTGCATTCGAGTTATTCCAAAAATCTAATCCATTGACATCGCCGTAATTAAACCAAAGTCCAATTTGATGTGGATGATCAATGCGTTCGCCCTTTCGTGGAGCTAGTGGATAACCTCTTGTTATTGTATCCCCCGAAGCAGAAATTATCGGATAGAGAACGGGCTTTCTTAATACAGGGATTTCATCATTATAAAGATAGGATGTGAAAAGTTTTCCCTCGATTAGAATATCAATCTTCTTTTCAGAATCATTATTTACGAACTTAAATTTGCTATCCGGCTGTGCATTGATGCTGCTCGAAAAAGAAATGAAGATCAAAAAAAGTACAAATCTTATTTTACTCATATCGCACCGATGTTTTTATTATAATTAAATATAAAAAACCGTTCAATCAATAGCAGGTTTTTAGTAGTAAATGAAGTTTAAAGTCGATCTTCTTATTCGGGAACTATAATCCCTCTAATAATTTATTACGGTAAAATGCTCTATTAAATCAAAATTTCCTTTATTTATTTGAATTCTCCCCAATCAGGCGGCAAAATAAATACTTCAGTAGAATTTGCGACTAGGAGAATTCATGTTACCTCATAATTGGAATTTGATTCTGAACAAACTTTCCGGTATTAATAATATCAATGATATTATAAGTTCCTAATTTTCTAGCACGTAAGAATCCAGACCACGCAGCATCAGCCAACAGACCTTTATCTAATAATTCAATAAGCCATTGATGAGCATAATCAGGTTTTATCTGTCTAATACCGGCTCTAATTTCGAGCAGCCATTTACGATTAAACTTTTCTTGCGATCCAATTGCAGGAGACATAATAATTGGAAGTCCCAATGCAGAATAAAAAGATAGTTCACTGGGCTTGGTCCATAGAATATCGGTGCTATGCATTAAACGATTAAATGTATTAAAATAATCTTCTATATTATTTTCGCAAAAAACTTCTATTTGTTTTGGGTCGTTACTAATTTCGGAAGCGACTTTTACAAAATAATTTTTAATATTTTCTCTTGTTCCGGCTACGAGATTAAGTTTTATTTTATTCTCTAAAATGAGAGTTTTAAGACTCTTTGCTAACGCTGCCCCAATTTCTTTTTGGGCTCCAGCTCCACCAATAGAATAAGTTAAAGTTATTTTTTTGTCTACCTCAATAGCACAATTTTCTTCTCCTAAGAAATGACGAACATTAATACCATGCCTTGAACAAAACTCACCTTTAGGATCGAGCCTCTTTAATCGTTGAGCAAGATCGTATTTTAGTACGTCAAGCTCCCTATTACCAATCAATTCAAGTGGTAATGGGAACCCGGTCAGTAATACTTTTTCATTTGGTACACCGTAGGCACGAAGTCTTTGCTCCACCTTGCTACAAGGTGCAAAATAGGTTATCTTGCTCTCCCATGGATCTTTAGCCACCCAAACACGATTCAAGTCTGCATCACAGATTATACAATAAACATCGCTTATACCACGCATATTGGCCGCAACTGCCGGAGCATAGAAAGATGTTATCATTGGCTGATCTTTCGTTCGGATTGTTTCTAACATTCCCGAACAAAGTCCACGTTTAATATTATGTTCTAGCAAATCAACTTGAAGTGTTTTATAAGACAGGTCTCTTAAAGGATATAAAGAGGGTATATGCAGGAGTGAATCTAAAAGCCCAAAGATAAAATTTCCGATAATAGGTAAACCTTTAGCACGTGAAATTAGTTCATAAGCACGAAGAACTCTCTTCCAAAGTTTTTGTTCACCTTTAGAAGTGGAGGAATCCACCCCAACATTAATTATTTTTCCATCCGCAATTGATTTTAGAGGATATACAGCTCTCTGATGCCCGAAGCCCATATCGGCAGATACGAGCCATACTTTTTTATTTTCAGTTTCTATCATTATACACACATTATTTTTATCTGGTAAAGTTAAGGTATCCTTTAAAATAATAATAGCTCTTTTTACGATTTATCAATTAAATAATATGTTTTAACATCAATTCTTATAGAAGTATATTCTCGAAAATAACAGCATTAAATTAGAGAAATGTATGTGAGAATATTTTTCATTAATAATCAATAGAAAAAAAGTCTTTATCAAAACCGAGTATTATATACTCACTTATTCAGCGGAATTATTAATAAGAAAAGCGGACAAAAAAAATTACTCGGGATATTGCACTTAATCCAAATGGTAATTCTCAAGCAAAAAGCTTGCTCTCACGATATAATTATGGTGAGAGCATTTCGCTAACGATAATTTTATTTATTTGTAATCAGTATAACCTTTTGCGCCGGGAGAATAAAATGTAGTGGTATCAGGCTTCGTTAGTTCAGTTCCATTTTTTAATTTCGTTACTAAATCAGGATTAGAAATAAATGGTTTCCCGAAAGCTACTAAATTAGCTTTATCCTCTTCCAAGTCTTTTTCTGCCAGCTCTGCATCATATCCACCGGCTAGAATTACGGTACCTTTGAAATTATCTCTGATTGATTTTTTTACAGATGGTTTTACTTCAGGTGCACCCATTGAACTATGATCGGCGATATGAATATATACTATCCCAATTTCGCTAAGTTTCTTTGATAAGATAGCATAAGTCTCTTCAATCTCATCATAAAACTTCATACCATTTGCTGCTCCATAAGGAGAAACACGAATACCGACTTTATTGCCGCCGATAGCGTCTGTAACTTTTTGTGCTACTTCTAAAACGAACTTAATTCTATTTTCTATCGAACCGCCATACTCATCTGTGCGCTGATTTGTAATTGGGCTGATGAATTGTTCAATCAAATAACCGTTAGCACCGTGAAGTTCAATACCATCGAATCCTGCATCGACAGCATTCTTAGCACCTTGAACAAATTCGGCAATTGCATCTTTAATATCTTGGAGGCTCATTTCCTCAGGAGCGGGATATTGTTGGAGTTCTTTCTGATCTGTCCATATACTACCTTCGAGCTGTAATGCTGATGGTGCGATTACTTTTGCGTTTTCAGGCATATTAAGCGAATGAGATACTCTGCCCGTATGCATCATCTGCACAAAAATTTTCCCACCCTTATCATGTACTGCGGTAGTTACTTTCCTCCATCCTTCAATTTGCTCTTTGTTAAAAATCCCCGGAATACGTGAATAACCAAGTCCATTTGGTGATGGAGAAGTGCCTTCTGTAATTAATAACCCTGCATCAGCTCTTAATGAATAATATTCTTCCATTAGATTATTTGGAATGTTTCCGATAGCTCGACTTCTTGTCATTGGTGACATTACAATTCTGTTCTTTAATTCAATATCACCTAATTTATACTCACTAAATAATTTCTTTTCCATTTTTACCTCTTTATATGTTAATATTTCAATTTATTTATAATGTTATAACATCTATATGATAAAAAAGATTCCCAAAAGATTCAAAAAAGATTCAAAAAATAATGTCCCTAGATATGAAATATTGAAAAGAACATAAAAAAACCTCGAAGAAAGTGAAAGCCACTTAAATCCGAGGTAAAATTGATATTGAGATTCATAAAAGAATATATTCGTTTATCCAAGGTTTCAGGAGAATCGAGAAAACGAAAATATCCTCTTATTTAAAACTTCTTGCGAATAAATCAATAATTGCTTTCCTGCCATTATCCTGTAAGAAACGTGTTCCTGTACCTACGAAATGAGGATGTTGAATAACCGGATCATCGCATTTAACCCATTTCAGATGCTCCCAAGTAAACCAAGCATCTTTTTCTTGATCGAAAACGAAAATTGGTTTATTACAAATTTTAGCAAATTCTGCACCCCAACCCGTGCCACCTTTAACGGTGTTATCATCAAGTATATGACCGATAACATAAATCTCTTGACCGTTATTAATTTGATACCATATACTTTGCAATACTTTTCTAAGTTTTGGTGTAGCAGTATAATTTCGGTTAAGTAATTTAGAAATATATTCCAAACTCACATCGCCATTTTTAAGTTCGTCATGATTAAGCACTCTGATGCCACGACCGCGTTCGATATTATGTCCTTCAAAAGTAAAATTAACTTCTTCAATTCCTAAACTTTCAGCAGTTTTTCCAAATTCAGCTTCTGCGCCTTGAATTCCACCACTAAATAAAATCACTTCTTCTTTATTCATTTGCTTTCCTTTTCTTAATTATTAATTATTAGATGATAAAAACAGTTCAAAGATACACACACTTTTTAAAAGAAGCATTATTACCGGATATAAATAATATACCCTATTTTAATTATCAATTAAAAGTATTTCAAATATCACTCATTTGGATTAATCCAAACTGTATTATATTTGAAAGACATTTTTGCTATTAATGGGGACATATGAAGTCAATTATTTTATTCTCATTACTCCTATTTTCGGAAAGTGCCTTAGGGCAATCCAGTCTTCAATTTAAAAAAGAGATAGATTCACTTCAACTAGCTGCCGGCAAGTCTCTAACGACTAAAGATAGTCTTATCGCTATTCAAACCTATTATCAGATTGCAAAACTATATGATCGAAATGGTGATTTAGAGAAGAGTAACGAATTCTTGATTAAAGCGCTCGAAGGAGCAAAGGAATTAAAAGAATATAAATTAACCGGGCAAGTTTCCAATTATCTCGCATCTAATTATAGTTCAGTTAGTAAACGTAAGGAAGCATTAACTCTTTATGAGGATGCTTATAATATGTTTGCGTTAATTAAAGATACTTTGCGGATGTCAGCAGTATTAATAAATATCGGCACTGAATATGTATCACTCACAGAATATCAAAAAGCTATTGAAACAGAATTAAAAGCCCTACGCCTAAAAGTGGCGGCTAAAGACAGCTCCAATATTGCCTATTTCCATATTTCACTCGCTGAACTATTTTTCAAAATCAAAAATTTTGATAAATGGGAAGAATACCTATTTACCGCCAAGAAACTTTCGGAAAATGAAGAATATGCTGACTTCCATACACGCACTAAAACTCTTAATGAATTAGGTGAATATTATCGCCGTAAAAATAATATTCGAAAATCGATTGAGACTTATAAAACAATCTATAATATTAGTCTGAAAGAAGAATATATAAATGGAATATCAATTGCATTGACTAATCTTGTGCCATTATATATCAGGACCGGTGATTATATAAATGCAGAAAAAGCGGCTTATCAATCACTTGAGTTTGATAAAAAGAGAAATTATGTATCGGGTATTATATATAATCTTGTTCAACTCGGTTCGCTAAATAGGAATCTGAATCGCAATGCGATATCTCAGAAATATCTTTTAGAAGGATTGACACTCGCTCAAAAACATAATTCAAAGGAAAATGAAATTAGGGCTTACGAAGAATTATACTTGGTGAATAAAAATCTATCTAATCCAAATGAAGCATTAAGATATTATGAAAAATATATTACAGAAAGGGATTCGATTTTAGATCAAGAAACAAAAAGAAATATTGCTGAAATTGAAACAAAATACGAAACTGAGAATAAAGAGAATAAGATTGCTCTTTTAGACAATGAAAATAAATTGCATCTGAATGAACTTGCAAATCAAAGAATATTAATTGCAGGAATTATTATATCTGCATCTCTTTTTATTCTACTGGGGTTTATTTATTACCGTCATAATAAAACGAAAGATGAATTAAAGACACTTCTTGCTGAACATAAAATGCTCCGCTCACAAATGAATCCGCATTTTATTTTTAATTCATTAATGGCTATTCAAAATTATCTTTTTAAAAATGATTCGCTCAAAACAGCGGATTATCTTTCGGAGTTTGCATCGTTAATGAGATTAATTCTTACAAGCTCGCGTGAGGATAAGATATCACTTGAAGATGAACTTAAAATTACAAACTATTATTTAAGTCTTCAGAAAATGAGATTTAATAATGCATTTGAGTATACCATAAATGTGGATAATAATATAGATCAAGCTGCTACTTTCCTCCCCCCAATGCTTATTCAGCCTTTTATAGAAAATGCGGTGGAACATGGAATGAAAATATTTGCTAATAACGAAGGCAGAATCATTATCGATTTTACCATTCGTGATTCCGAATTAAGAATAGTAATTACTGACAATGGACAGGGACTGATAGATAAGAAACAAGATGGGCATATATCTTACGCTACTCAAATTACAAAAGAAAGAATTGCTGCGATTGAGAAAATGAAAAACGGAAGGATTAAATTAGAGATTACGAATATTCTCGAAGATATTACTACTAAAGGTACTTCGGTAGTTTTTACAATTCCAGAAACATTTTATAATGTTAAGTAGGCGGATATGATAAACACAATAATTATTGATGATGAAAAAAGCTGCCTTGAAGCGGTTTCTATAATTCTTAATAATAATTTTAATAGTATAAAAATTATTGGTGAAGCTAATTCAGTAAAAAGTGGAATTGAATTACTCAAAAAAGAAAAACCGGAACTACTTTTTCTCGATATTGATTTAGGAGATGGGACAGGCTTCGATATCTTGAGAGCGATTGATTGTAAAAAAATAAAAGTGATTTTTATTACTGCATTTCATGAATACGCAATAAAGGCATTTAAGTTTAGTGCTTTCGATTATTTACTTAAACCGCTTAAAGCGAGCGACTTAATAGCCACCGTCAATAGGGTGATTGAAGAATCTTTGGATAAAGATTATTCTGATAAGTTTGATGCAATGCTTTCAAATTTTAGCTCGGTTCACCCTAAATTAAAAAAGATGGTTCTTAAAACATCCGATAAAATTCATGTCGTAAATATTAATGATATCATACATTGTAAAGCCGATAATACATATACAACATTCTTCCTCGTAACAGGTAAAAAGATAGTTGTATCTAAACCACTAAAGAAATATGAGGAGATGTTATCAGATAATGGGTTTATGCGAGTTCATCAATCACATTTAATAAATCTAAATTATATTCAGCATTTAAATAAGCAGGATGGTGGTATTTTAGTAATGTCAGATAATTCCGAAATCCCTGTTTCTTACCAGCAGAAACAAGCATTAACGAAATACTTCGAGTCGTTATAAATATTTAGTCATTCAAATTCTGTTTAGAACCACTCCAATTCAAGTTCTTGCTGCGCTTTTACAAGTTCATTCATTTTATCTATTCCAATAAAATTAATTTAATACTGCTAATTAATTCCTTGTGGAGTACTAAATATGAAAAATCTAATTTACTTAATTCTGCTTCTTGTAATAATATCTTTTAACGGATGCAAAAAAGATAATCCTACCGAACCAGATAATAACAATAAAGCTCCTGAAACTATAATTAATGATAAAGCCAAACCGATCGATGATGAACTACGAAATAATTTAACGATAACAGACACATCAAATTTTACGATGACATTACCTTCATCAATGGTTTCACAAAAAAATATCAAGGTAGGCGATATATTAGTTGATAAACCTTCATCCAAAGCCCGATATGGATTTCTCCGGACAATCACTTCTATCCAATCAAGTGGAGCAAATGCAACTATTACCACCTCTCAAGCGACACTTAAAGATGTTATTAAACAAGGAAAAATCAATATTAAGAAAGCGAAACTCTCGAAGAGCAATCTTGAATCAATTAAGCTAATGAGTGGTGCTAAACTCTCGAAAAGCAATGTACTTAACAAACAAGATATGATTGGAATTGATTGGAATTTCGATAATGATCTTTATAAAAGCGGTAATAATTATGTAAATATAAATGGGAATTTTCTTTTTGATATCGATTTGAATTTCGATTTGGAAGTTGATTTAACGGGCGTGGATTATTTCAAAACCTCAGTTGAAGTCAATCAGGATATATCAATGCGTCTAAAATCAAATTTTAGTAAAGAATTATCTGACGTTAAAATTCCATTTGCTAAAGCAATTTTCAATCCTATTGTATTTGTTGTAGGAATTATTCCAGTTGTTCTCGTGCCTGAGGTTACATTATATATTGGTGCTAATGGTAAAGTAACTGCCGAAACAGAATCGTGGTGTAAAGAATCCTTCACAGGTGAATATGGTCTGGAATACAAGAATGATAATTGGAATCCAATAAAAACAGATAATTTTCAAAAGGATTATTTAGTGCCTAATACAAGAACAGGCAATAGTTTCAAAGCATTTGTTGGTCCAAAAACCTCTATTAAATTATATGGAGTAGCTGGACCTTATGTAAGTTTAGATGCAATTTCTGAACTAAAAACAACCGCCGCAGCTTCTGGTGTTAAAATCGATTTCTTAATTGCGTTTGAATGTAATGCTGGAGCTGAAGTTGAAGTATTAGGATGGGAGCTGCTTAATTATTCTAAACAAATTTTCGTAAAAGAAATTTATAGATATACAAATAACGGTGGTACAACAGAAAAACAATTTAAAATTACATATCCATCTCCGGGGCTATCTGTGGTGAAGGGCGATTTAATAAAGATAACTACATTTAGTTCCGGGGATAATCCTAATTACGTAAAATTCTTTATAGACGATAAAGAAGTTTATACGGATAATTCCGCCCCCTATGAATATGAATGGATGACGCAGAATTTTTCTGCCGGTGGTCATTCAATTAAAACCATTGCCTATTACTCAAACTTAACATTAGAAGCTGTTGTTTCGGTTTCAATTAGAGAAGGCAATTGGACAAAAATAGATATTGGTAATCTACTTGGCGCGTCTGAAATTATACATAGAATTTATTTCTTAAATGAAAGTGTCGGCTTCGCAGTTGGTGGAGCGGTTAATACATCATTTATCTTAAAGACAACTGATGGTGGTAATTCATGGAAGAGAGTACTATATAAAAATGGTCCTGAAGATCATGAAGTAACTGATATTATTGCAGAAAATTCTTCCGTACTTTATGCAATAACAGATAACTATTTATATTTATCGACAGATAATGGTGAGTCTTGGAATCCATTTCAACCAAGTGGAGAAGTATATAGCAGAATCGGTGGAAGTAAAATGGCTATTGGTTCAGAGGGATTAATCATCGCAGGTTATGGCTCATTCTATTTAAAGACCTCTTCACAAGACGGTACAGCGTGGAAAGAAATTCCTAATTACATCGATATTTATGTCGGCAGCGCACTTGCAATAAAGTATCTATCAGGCAAAAAAATTGTTGTTCTCGATAGAAAGGATAATAATTATGGAGAGAATAGACCATTACACTTATTATTCAGTTATGATGGTGGATATACATGGGAAAGTAAAGCGTTAAACATTCCATTCGAATGGGAACCTGTGGATATGGATTTTGCAGATGACACGAACGGATGGATTGTGGGAAAAGATCAAAATGATCGCGGCTTCATTCTCTCTACTAACAATGGCGGTGATAGTTGGCAATTACTTGTCGATCCGGTTAAAGAAGAACTATTTAGCTTATTCGCAGTGGATTTTACTGATTATCAGCATGGATTTACTGCCGGCTCACTTGTCGATCTTGAACAAGGTGGTATTTCATGGCATCAAGGAATTCTAAGCAGCAACAACAAAGGAATTAACTGGAGCAATCATAAACTTAATAATTATGATTTAAATGGAGAAGTGAGAACTTTATTCTTCTTAGATATAAATAATGGCTGGGCAGCCGGCTCGAAGAAAGTTATGTATAAATATAAAATTAATTAAAGGAGCAAGAATGAAAAAGCTTTTAATATTCATATCTGTTTTAATGACTGTCTTTTCTGCTTTGAATGGACAGGTTCAATGGAATAAGTATGATTTTATTCCTGGAGATGTAATAATTTTTGAAGACGATCTCAGCAGCGAAAGGAATGGAGAATTTCCATCGAAATGGGATCTAACAAATGGTACAATTGAAAACCTCACCTTTGATGGAGCAAATGTAATCGCATTTCTTAAGTGCAATGTAAATGGAAGTGGTGGAATTGTTCCTTTACTTAAGAATGCAAAGGAAGATTATCTGCCCGAAGAATTTACAATTGAATTTGATGCATACTTTGAGAAATTGGGAAGCTATTATCATGTAATTCTTGCCGATATGAAAAATCAAATTAAATTCGATAAGGAATTTAAATCTGCAGGTAAATGGATCAGTTTTGAACAAAACTCATCAAAGACAAAAGAATTTAGTGCTAATTATTATCCCGGTACAACGGCTACTACAACTAATTTTATTTCCGGCTGGCGTCATATAGCCATTTCATTCAATAAGCGAGCACTTAAAACCTATATTGATGATTCACGCATATCTAATATTCCTAATCTAGGCTTTAATCCCACCGGTATTACGATTGGTTTTCATAATCCTACGCCGGGTAAAACAGGGTATATCAAAAATATACGTATTGCAAAAGGTGCTGTTCCTCTTTATGATAAATTAATGAGTGAGGGCAAAATAATTACAACAGGGATAAGATTCGATGTAAATAAATCCTCTATCAAACCTGAATCGATGGGAGTAATTAATGATATCGTAAGCTTATTAAAAGATAAATCAAATATTAATTTTTCTATTGAGGGACATACTGATAGCGATGGGGATAATAAGGCAAATCAGACACTTTCGGAAGCTCGTGCTAATTCTGTAAAAGCAAAAATGATTGAATTAGGAATAAGTTCTTCGAGATTGAAATCAAAAGGTTTTGGCGAATCTAAACCTATTTCGGATAATAACTCTCTAGAAGGAAAAGCTAATAATAGAAGAGTAGAATTTATAAAATTTTAAAAGGAAGAAATAAAATGAAACGGATCTTAATATTTTTCTTTATCGCGACAATCTGCATCGCTCAATCAACACCAGATAAAATTGGTGGTCTATCCAAAATCGAGTTTGAGAAATGGGTGAAACAGATGAGTTTTAGCGGATATAAATTCGCTATGTTTTCACATGAAACGGATTCATATCAAGCAGGATTCATTAAAGGAGAGAACACAATAACAATTTTAGCATCGCTAGACGATGGTTCGTTTAAGGATGATATGATGAAGAAAATGGGCTATACTGTCTATGAGCAGAATGGATTAAAGCATTATTATATAGCCTACCCGGAAATGAGTTCAACAACTATTAAAGTGCCTAAATACAAAGTTATCTTCAGTATTGGTGTCCAGGGTAAATCATCAAAAGATGCTTTGGAGAAATTAATAGATCAAACTAAGGTTTACGAGAAATAGTAATTTCTGAAATTCTCTCAAGCATTTTGCTTGTATTAAAATGCTTGAGAGATGAATAATTATCTCCATGCGCCGAGGATTAAGCCCATCAGAGTAAAATAAAGTGTGATAAAACCACCATTAATAAAAATATATTTCCAAGAGCGACCTTCGAATAGAGCGATAACAGCAAATATTAAAGCTGCCCAGCCGAAACCAGCTAAGAAGCCGGCTGTGGCTCCCCAAGTCATATCTGTTTTCGCATCACCAAGAAAGAATGCCATATTGTAACTCATTATTAAAGCAAAAATAAATGTAAGAGTATAAGTAGTTACCGGATTTACTTTCTTTAAGTCCTCATCTGTAAATTTATTGGAAGACATCCATCCTTTATAAAATAACATTGGTGAATACCAGAGACCACCTAAGACAAGACTAAGAATAGCACAGACAAAAACTGCGATGTGATTTATATACATATTTTCCATTTTGTTCCCACCCTCTTTTTGGTTTAATTAAAATAAAGATATTCCCTCTTATTTTCATATTTTTTTGAGGATGCAGAACTGAAATTACTATTTGTGATAAGAGTGAGCTTTTAATAATGTGCGGGAAATCATTAGGCATCTCCTAATTATTCTATACGGGAATTTTTCTCTATTGAGAGAAGAGGATTAATTATTTCTAGGTTAGTGTAGGGTGGATAATTTTTAAAGAGAAAGAAGACTAATTATCTCCAGTAAACCTTTGGACGGAAATATTCCATTGGGAGCAGATGAATATTAAATTTCGGTGTGCCGTTCTTTATGTTGAGACTTCCTTAAAGTGAGGAAGAGGAGTAGTCATCTTCTCTCTGTATTTTAGAATTCGGTTTCCAAAGCGTACGGAAGAAGAATGCCGCGATGAGGAGTGCGGCGATGCCTTGTACGAATATAGTTTCAGATGTACCTACATAATGAGATACACTCCCTATCATTAATGCACCAACGGGCTGCATTCCAAAAAATGCCATTGCATAATAACTCATTATCCTTCCTCTCATTTCCTTAGATGATGAAGTCTGCAATATTGTATTTGTTATCGTACCCAGGGACATCATACCGAATCCCGATACTGTAGCAAATATTAATGCAAAGAAGATATTTTCAGTCTGAGAAAATAGCATAAGTCCGACACCAAAAATCAAGATTGCAGAAATCAATACTTTACGAAGATTAGCATCCGGCTTTAGTGAAGCAAGAAAGATTGCGCCAATTATTCCTCCTATACCTGAAGCACTAAAAAGATAACCGTAAGTTGATGCATTACCATGGAGCGATATTTTTGCTACCACCGGCAATAACGTTACATAAGGAATAACCAAAAAACTACTAAGAGCTAAAAGCAAAACTATCGAACCAATTGATGGTGCTGATTTTAAATATGTAACTCCTTCTTTAAGTCCTTCGATTACTTTTTGTTTCTGTTCTTGTGGAATATATTTTGGAAGATGCATCATCATTAACGAAATTATAACTGCGACAAAACTTAGTGAGTTAATAAGGAAACAGATTCCGGCACCAAATAGCTCCAAAACAATTCCTGCGATTGCCGGTCCGATTAATTTAGCAACTTGCACCATTGAAGAATTAAGAGCAATTGCATTTCCTAAATCCTCTTTATTTTCAACCAAATCCTGAACTAATGATTGACGAGCAGGTACATCAAATGCATTTATTATCCCGAGTAGCACACTTAAAAAAAGTATTTCAGGTACAGAATATTTTGTAAATACAATTATTACAGTCAATAATATAGCCTGAATCATTGAAGCAATTTGAGTAATAAGCAATACTTTATATCTGCTATATCGATCCGCTACAGTTCCGCCAAGCAAAGAAAATAAAAAAGTTGGAAATTGAATTGCGAATACCGAAAGCCCTAATATAAATGCTGAGTGAGTCTGGACATAAATCACCCAATATACTGCTGTGCGCTGCATCCATGTACCCATCAAGGAGAACGACTGCCCCGAAAAGAACAATCTATAATTTCGACTTCTAAATGCCTTGAATGTATTTATGCTCAATAACTTATTCATAATACAAAAATAGTATTTTCTAATTCTCGCTTATAATTTTATACAAGTCTTATCGAATTAATAAGGAAATTTGTTTAATAATTTATTGTAGTTGATATTACCACAAACTCATGTAGGTTACCACCTCAATACGATTAATATAATATTTACACATTAAACATCGCTTGTGCTCTACTTTCTCTACCCCCCTATGTATTAATTTTACACCAGACAAAAATAATATTCAATATTCACAATAAGGAGTGAGTAAAAATATGAAAAAATATATCGCAATGATTATCGTACTAGGAGCAATGGTTGCTTCGCCTTTATCAGCACAGAATAAAGGATTCGGAATGGGACTAATGTTAGGAGAACCAACCGGACTTAGTGCTAAGGCGTGGACTTCGCCAACTAATGCAGTAGATTTTGGACTTGGTGTAGGTTTAGGTGGTGATAGAATTAAATACAAAGGTGTTTATAATGACGGAAGTAGAGTCCATTTTCATATGGATTATCTCTGGCATTCATTTAGAGCGATAAATGCAAGTGGAAGAGTGCCATTATATTATGGTATAGGTGCGAGATTTAATAGTGGTGGTGGATATGAAAGTTCACTCGGTATTAGAGGTGTTGTTGGTATTGAGTGGTTTCCACAAGATTCACCTTTAGATATTTTCTTTGAAGTAGTTCCTGTATTTCAGATAACTCCACTTACAGGTTTAGGGTTTGATGCGGCAGTCGGTATAAGATATTTCTTTCAATAAAAGCAATTTTCAAAAATAACAAAGGGGATTCAAACATGAAGATTATAAAAAGATTTTTTGTTGTGGCCGTGGTTGTAGTTCCAATGATCTTTACAGGTTGCAATGCTAGTAATGCAGTAAAAGGCGGTGCAATTGGTGGAGCTGCCGGTGGAGTAGTTGGTGGTGTTATCGGTAAGCAATTTGGCAATACTACAATTGGCGCTATTGCAGGTGCAGCACTTGGTGGAACAGCCGGCGTTCTTATTGGCAAACACATGGATAAGCAAGCCGAAGAAATGAAAAAAGAAGTTGAGAATGCTCAAATCGAAAGAGTAGGCGAAGGTATAAAAGTTGTATTTGATTCTGGTATTTTATTCAAAACTAACGCTTATGCTTTAGAGCCAAACGCAAAAGAGAACGTTTCTGAATTAGCTCAAATTCTAAAAAAATATCCTGACTCAAATATTATGGTAGTCGGTTATACAGATTCTGACGGTCCAGAAGACTTTAATAAAACACTTTCAGAGAAAAGAGCAAGTTCAGTAGCTGATTATGCAATTATGAATGGTGTAAGTTCATCAAGAATAAATGTAGTTGGATTAGGCGAAACAGAATTTGTTGCAACAAACGAAACTGATGCTGGTAAGAGACAGAATAGAAGAGTAGAAATTGCAATCTATGCTAATGAAAAACTAAAAGACCAAGCAAAAGATGGCGAACTAAAAATAAATTAAAAGTAACATCACCCTGATTGTTAGTTCCCTTTGAATTATATCAAAGTTTGCGACCCCTTATTCATTGGGAGCTAACAATTACTATTCAATTTAGTATCCCCTGATACTCTTATAACAAATCCATACTTCAAACTAAAAATCGTACTTACAAATTTTTATTTAACTCAAATTAAGCTTGATTCGGTGGTGACAATATTTGTAATTGCATGTTTTTCATCAAGCTTTTTGAGCGCGAAGGCATAAGCCCCAATTGATATAGATTTACTAGCACCGAGTCTCGAAATTCCTATTCCTATTTTTCGGGATGGATCATAAATTACTTTTTTATTTGTTAAAGGAACGATAATCTCCTTCGCTTGGCTTTTAATAAATTTCTTTAAATCATCTTCATCATCAAGATTATAAACATCCGCAAGTAATCTATTTGTTTGCTCTCTATTCGATATTCTAAAAGAACTTTTCATCTCTTCAATAATAAATGGCATAAATAAGGAAGACGCACCGGTTAATCCACCGCCCATAACTACAAGTCCATCAAGGAGTGTAATCGCATTGGATATTGCATCGCCTACAACTTGAGCCATTTGTTTATAAGCATCAATTGCAGCTTCTTTATTCCCTTTTAATTCTCCGATTGCAATTTCGTAAATTTCTTTTGGTGAAGGAGCATCTTCTTTTTTCATTCCAGTAAGTTCACAATAAACTCTTTTCACGCCTCTAATACTTGCATGTTCTTCTACACTTTCATTCGGTGAAAGTTTATTTCTAAAAAGACATATTTCACCGCCAATGGAATTATCTCCTAAATACATTTCTCCATTTCTTACTATACCAGCACCTAAACCGGTACCGAGTGTAATGCCTAATAAATTATTATAACGTTTAGGATTACCTACGGATTCTAATTTTTCATTTATAGCCGGAAGAAGTCCGGCAATATCTTCTCCATAGGCATAAAGATCACCATCATTATTAATGAAAGTTGGGAGACCAAACTTTTCGGTAAGCATGGGACCGAGTGCAACACCACCTCTATAACCCGTAAGGTTACCTAAGTTACCAAGTACTCCATTAGGATAATCAGCAGGACCAGGAAAACCGAAACTTATAGCCGCCGGTTCGCAATTAAGTTTTTCCTTTATTAAAGTAAAACCGGTTAAAATATTATTAAGTGATCTTTCGAGATCATCGCCATTGGAATCTAATCGTATTTCATTTACAATCTGTTTATTGCCTTGAATTGCGGCGAATACAAAATTAGTCCCGCCTGCATCTAATGTCATAACTATACGTTTATCATCTTCATATTTCATTTTATATTTCCGCGAATGTTATTCCCTTCAGTCAGTCAATTTTATTAATTCGCTTCGAAAGAGAATAAACGATTATCATCTACATTTCGCAAAGAGATCGACATACTAATTTTTTCCCCTTTCTCATCTGTTAAATCAATCTTGAATAATTCATCATCTATTTCTTGCATTACAGATATCCTATCAATATCAGCTTCTTCATTTATAGCTTTAATTAAATAAGCCGAATGGAATGAGCCATTGCTACTCAATTGAAATATTGATGTAGGAGTCAATATATTTTTTGCATGACTTCCAAAATAGTTTTTTTCTAACTTTAATGTTGGCTGTTCATATTGTGCGATAGGAATCAGTACAAGTTTATCACCAGAATCGATTAATAACCGATTAGTATCTTTATAAGGGGTAACTTTCAAATCAGCATAACGGAAAATAGTTTCATAATTATGTTCATAATCGCATTCAAAATAATCGTGAATTAATAAATATTTATCTAATACTAAAGCAACATCGCGAGTCCATTTGACCCCTGAATTTATTGCCTCATTTTCAGGCGATATCATTCTGCTAAAAATATATTTATCCTTAGAAATAAATTTATTAATCTTATTATCTGTAAATCTTTTAGCCGCCCATTGAACATCTTTAAGTGAAGTAAGGAAATCACTCTTTCCGTCAATAAGAACAGTATTATGAGCTTCCGATCGTCTATACCAATCGACTAATAATGGGTTATCATAATTACAGCAGCCGCTATCTACGAATATCGGATTTTTATTGAACCAGAAATTAACCGCTAATCTTCCTGCATGATCATGTGCTCCGATTAATTTAGCTGCATATAGATTTATATACCAAGATTCTTGCGTATTGCTTCTGGAACGCATTACAGCAAATTCAGAATCAGGCAGTAAGATAGATTTTGGAACATCGGATAAATGTTTTTTACTAATTATATCGACCAACGAAGCCAGTATATATTTAGTATCTTGTTCATAAGAATCATTAATTGGAGGAACAGTACCATCGGGTTGTTTTATTATAGATAAGTACCGATACATTTTTTTTAATAGAGGATAAATCTTTTCTGGCTCGCCCACATTATTGGATTTAAATAAAAGGTATGAATCTCGAAATACGGAAGTCATAAAAGGATAATATCCAAACATCTGTTCGACGTTTCCACCATCATCATAGAATGCTTTATCAGCATGATGATTAATGATTCTTATACCTGTTTCTAATAGTTCAGGAGCTTCCGGTAATGCTGGGAATAATATTGCAAGATAAAGAATTGCGAGAGCACCATGAGATTGATGATTAAACTCATTCAATTCTTTTTTACCGAAGTCTTTTATTAATATCTTTGCATGCTGCGCTTGAAGATCATAAATTGTTTTTTTATCTGCTTCCGATAATCCATCTTTTGCCAAATAATAACACCAAGATAGATTAATTGATCTCCATGCAACCTGCATATCGAACCAATTATATTTTGATTTAGATGGACCTTCCATTGGATTTTCTTTTATCCAATTTTTTAATAAATCCATCATAAATATCAGATGCTCTTTGTTTTTATCTATATAATATAATCGAGCAAATGAAGGGAGATAATAGAATCGATTAAACCAAACACTTTTCTCTAATTCAGTTTTTTCAAAAATGCTCCAATCATTTGGAGAACCGAGATTAGTATCAAGATATTCTTGATTGATTATTTTTACTATTTCCTTATCATCTTCAGTTGAGAGAGTCTCCATCTGAACAAATTTGCCACCTTGATCTTTCGGAATAAACTCACCGAAATTATATTGCTTAGCATATTTATAAAACGGAAATACGCCTTCATTAGAAGGGGTATTATCAAAACGTGTATCAATAGAATTAATGAATCTATTAGCCCCAAGAACTGAACCAAAGAGCGAACCGGAAAGGATCACACTTGTTCCGAGAACTGATTTCCCAATAAAATTTCTTCTTGATATGTTATTTTTTTCTTCTTTCATGATTTACCTAAATATCTATCCTCAACTTCGCATCTGATTCCGAAAACAATTTGTCTATTTTAGAACAATCTTGATAAGTCCATTTTTCAATAGCGAGCGTCTTCCGATTGTAATATTTTTATTTTAGTACGATCATCTTTTTACTTTGGATAAAATTATCAGCCGATAGACGATAGTAATAAACACCACTTGCTAAATTAGAAGCATTGAATTGTACTTGATAGTTACCACCTGCCTGTTCTTTATTTACAAGGGTTGTAAGCTCTCTTCCTAAAAGATCAAATATTGCGAGATGAACTTTGGATTGATTTGGCAACGAATAATTAATTACCGTAACAGGATTAAATGGATTAGGATAGTTTTGCATCAGCCCAAATTCATTAGGCATTTCTTCACTTTTTTTTTCATCCTTTACGTCAGTTACAATTTTTTGAATAGCTTGGAAAAAACCTGTTCCTATTTTTTCATAACCACTTTTATTTGGATGATATGAATCGGCTGATATTTCGCTATTTACCATCATAGAATTAATATCTATAAACGATAGATTCTCACCTTTGGCAATATGCGCATCTACAACTTTTTTAATATCACCGTTAAGTGTTACAATTTTACCATTTGTTATAGGAAGCGGAGTAGGAGGAATTGATGTAACAATAAGATGCCCTTTAGCAACTCTAAGTATGCGTGTAATAAGCGTATCATATCTAGTGACAAATGTCGTTAATTGATAATTCCCAATTATATCATTAGTACCAGCCATCAATAAAATCACCTGTGCACTCGCATCAGTAACTAATTGTTCAATTGTTTTGGTGGGGTAACCCCTCGTGTTATATCTCATATCGGTAATTTCATGAGTTTTCAGTCCACCATATCCATCGTGTTCGATATCTCCTTCTAGAGTATTATAGAGATCAGGATAATCAGACCATTTAGAACCTGAATTAGCAGCGTTCTCACACAAGCCTCTAAAATCGATAGGAACATTTATACCTTTCAATAATTCTTTTAGGTATTGTCTGTATGTAACTCCCTCTGTACCTCTAGTAATCGAATCACCAATCGGTTGTATTGATAATGTATCGCCCGGAACTATATTAATTGGTTGAGCCAGAGCAACTTGTGTAATCAAAATGAACATAAATAACAATTTTTTAAGCATGATTTTCCTTCTTTAGATTTTTATAAATTACTGCTGCCGACAAAATGCCAACAGCCAAAATTATTGCACCATAGAAATATTCTAGGAATATTATTTGTCCGATACCGAATAAGAATGAATAAACTACCACAATTCCGAGCAGCCAATTAACTAATTGGTCTTTGAAATTAGTTTTCACGTGCAAATCAGGAATTAAATCGGAGATTTTTTTCCAACCGATTCCGCCCGGAAAAGTCAATCGATAAAACTTTATTAATTTTTCTTGAGGCACTGGTTCAGTTATATAGGTTACAACCAACCAGACAATGGTAGTACCAAATACAATAGGATAAAGTGTAATCGGTGATTCCATTCCGAAATAAAATTTTGCGATTGGATAGATAATAAGCGGAGCTATCATTGCCGAGATTTCAGACCACGCATTAATACGCCACCAATACCACCTTAATATTAATACTGCACCCATTCCGGCACTAGCATTAATAATAAATTCCCAAGCACCTGAAATTGTTGTCAAGAAGAATCTAGTAACTATTAGGGAGAATACAATCATCACCACAATTCCAATACGCGAAATAAGAACATAATGTTTTTCGTCTGCATCTCTTACAATAAACCTTCGATAAAAATCATTGATTAAGTAAGAAGTTCCCCAGTTTAATTGAGAAGCAAGAGTGGACATATAAGCAGCGAGGAAGACAGCTATTAATAGTCCTAATAGACCTCCAGGTAAATAGTTGACCATAATTTTAGGATACATAACTCCGGGATCAACTGTATTCTCATACTTCTCATACATTTGTTTAAATTCTGCTGTCTGATAAGCGGGATTTGATGATTTTAATACATCTTGATTATTATAAGCTTGCACTACTACTTCATATAATTCTGGATTTTCTGTTTGTATAGTAGAGACATTATCAGCCCTTGGTAAAAGCACCAATGCAGCTAGAGCAACAATAATCCATGGCCATGGGCGTAATGTGTAATGAGCGATTGTAAACCAAAGCGTAGCGAAAAGACTATGTTTTTCATCTTTAGCAGACATCATTCTTTGAGCGATATAACCTCCGCCGCCTGGATCTGCACCCGGATACCAACTAGACCACCATTGCAATCCCACATGGGCAAAAAAAGCACCGACTGAAATAGCCATTGCACCACCTGTAATTCCATCTAAACTCACATCTCCAATCTTTGGGAAAAAATCAAAAACTTGCGAGCCAAGTTTCCCTTTGAGTGCCGCCATACCACCTACTTGCGGAAGATTAACAACTATAATCGCTAAGATGATACATCCTAACATTGCAAAGACGAATTGAAAACTATCTGTTCTTGCAGTACCTAATAATCCGGAAGCAGAAGAATAGATAGCAATAATAATTGCCGTAATAACAACCAATAAGAATGGATCAACTTCTGGAATTGTAACATGGAATATTTTTTCCATTGCTTTATGAACCCAGCCAATTACAATAGCGTTCATAAAGAGTCCGAGATATAATGCACGAAAACCGCGTAAGAAAGAAGCCGGCTTACCGGAATATCTTAATTCTACAAACTCCACATCGGTCATAATATTTGCTCTTCGCCATAATTTAGCAAAGAAGAAAACGGTTAGCATACCACCAATTGCAAGATTCCACCAAAGCCAGTTGCCCGCTATTCCGTTTTTAGCTACTAGTTCAGTTACAGCTAAAGGTGTATCAGCCGCAAATGTTGTTGCAACCATTGCAGTACCTGCAATATACCAAGGCATGTTTCTGCCTGATAAGAAAAATTCATCAGTACCCTTACCCGCTTTCTTTGAGTAATATGCAGCTATACCAAAAATGATAAGGAAGAAAACAATAACAATTACAAAATCCAACATCTCTAAATGTGCCATAGATTTTTCTTATAAAAAAGTTGAAAAATATTACTAATTAACTTTCGCTAATAGTTTGTTAATTGAACTTAATATTGCTAGTTCAGCTTCTCCTTTTGGAACCGCCGCAGTTTTTAATATTTCTGCACTTGCCGTTATCCAAAGAGCATCAGCTTTCTTATTTTCCTTTATTAATTCCAATGCTTCTAATCCAATTAACGATACTTTTGATAAATCTTCCGAAAGCTGTTCCACCTCTGCTAATATTGGTCTTGCTTTAATAAGAGGCAATAAATTTTTATGATTCTCTTTCCACGTTTCTAAATGTGATTTAACTTTTTCATAACAATCGCTATTAATCTTTTCGTTTGATAAAAGTTCATCAACAGACGTATTGAATAAACGTGCGCTTCTTGGATCAGGCAGAGCTATATCTACAATGCGTGTCATTGGATAGTATGATTTAGCAATATGCGGACGATCACGAGAGTAAGTATATAAAGGTTTTACAGCATTTACAAAATTTTTCAATGTTTCTATATCATAACTATTTGCAATTCTTCTTAACATCATATCTTGGTTTTTAATATGCGTTACTCCATAATTTTCCAATTGCAAACTGACTTGATCTAAACGATTAAACATATTGTTTAAATTATTTATAGAGCCGGAAGACCAAAGTCTTTCAGCAATAGCGGCAGTTCTAGGCCAGATTCTTGAATCAATTGTTTCAGGTCCTACGAACTCTGCCCACATAGTAGCTTCGCCGCCAAGTATTCTTTCTTTCACTTCATCAGTCAAAATTGAATCAGGAGGAATTGGATCATTATTATAATGGTATTCTGTCGATTGAACTAGATCAATATAAAAACCGTGTGAAATCAAACTTCTATAACCTTTCTTTGCCGTTTCATAAAGTGTGGTTCTTCCTTTCCATGCTTGAACAATATAGTCTTTTGATATGTCAGGCATTTCATCTGTGTACCAGCCAACCATTGTTTTATTAAGTTTGGAAAGAATCTTATCAAGGCGAACATTGAAATAATTTTGAAGTGCGTGATTATCTTTTAGATTATTTGCTTTCATAAATTCTTGAATCTTTGGATTAGCATTCCATTGCTTTCCATTATTTTCATCACCACCTAAATGCCAATATTTATCAGGGAAGAGTTCAGTCATTTCTATGAAAAATGTTTCCAAGAATTTATAAACTTCTTCATTTGTTGGGTCAATCGTTGGGTTAAAGATACCCCACATTCGTTCAATTACATAAGGTCCTGGTGCACTTGCTAATTCAGGATAACCTACGACCCAAGCAGTTGCGTGTCCGGGTAGATCAAATTCTGGGACTACTCTTATTCCTCTTTCATAAGCATAATTTACAACATCTTTAATCTGTTCATGCGTATAGAAAAAACCATCAGAGCCAAGTTCATGAAGCTTTGGAAATGATTTTGATTCAATTCTAAAACCGTGATCATCAGTTAAGTGCCAATGGAGAACATTCATTTTAACTGCTGCCATAGCATCGATATTTCTTTTCATTACTTCGATCGGTTCAAAATGACGAGAAATATCGATCATTAGTCCGCGCCAAACAAAACGCGGCTTATCTTTAATAGTTACGCCTGGGAAATAATATCCGGCTTCATCAGAATCTAGTAATTGAGCTAAAGTCGAAAGAGCATGCATTGCACCGAATGAATTTGGTGCATCGATTTTTATCTGCTTCTCATTGACTACTAATTCATAAGTTTCATCAACGCCTAATTTTAATTCTACATCTTCTGATATATTTATTACAACACCTTTCCCTTTCGCATCCGGTTGGACGAATGGGAATTGATTATTTAAAAATAATCCTGATCGATCAGTAATTAATTTTATACTTCTATATGCAGCATCAAATAATTTTTTTTCATTTTTATTAATTACAATTGTGAAATCTTTATCGAGAAGAAACTTACCGTCATTTAATTGAATATTTTCCGGCATTGGCATTAGACTTAAATCCTTAACTTCTTTTTGAGAAAAGATTGTTATAGGAATTAGTAATAATATTATTAAGGATTTTAATCCATAAGCTAATTTTTTCATTTTCATTCTATTTTGTTTTAGAGATTTTTAATTAAACTTTAATAAAGATTTTTTTATAATAAAGTATCCACATAATACCACACCATATCGAGCAATATAAAATTGCATAAACGAGTGAAGCTCCATTGATACCGAACAATCCGAGTAAGACATTCTCATAAACCCAAGAACGTGCGTGATATTCAATTCCATTTGAAGTGAAAGTCAATAATTTTATAATCTTTGCAACTACTATGGATAAGACATAAACAGTAATTGCATTCATCCCAAGAACTATAAATGGCTTTGCATATTTTTGATAACCAAGTCCATCTATTAAATAATAAAATATACTAAAAAGAATTAGACCTAATCCACAGGTTAAAACGGTGAATGAGCTTGTCCATAAGTTTTTATTAATAGGCAGCCAAATATCCCAGACTAAACCAAGTAAAAAAAGGAGAACACCAACGCCAAACATTATAGATGCAGTAGTTTGAATTTCCTTTTTCAATCTGAGGAAATGCCCGGTAAGCACCCCAAAAAGAGTAAGCGAAAGTGAAGGCAAAGTACTAATAAAACCTTCTGGTTCACCCAGCTTTTCATAGCTACCCATAAAACCCGAAAGAACAAATCGATCTAAATAATTCGCGGCGTTTTCTCCTTTTCCGTAGCTACCCAATGGAAATCCGGGTACAGATACCCATTCCATTATTGCCCAATATATAAATAGCAAAGACACTGCTATTATTGCCTGTGTCTTATATTCAGTATTTAGAAAAAGAACCGATACAATTAAATAACAGATAGCTATACGCTGCAAAACGCCCATAATTCTAAATTGGTGGAAATTAAAATCAGGGAACGAGTTTATAAATAAACCTAATAAAAATAGTATAATACTTCGCTTAACTATTTTTAAATATATATTTTTTTTATCAAAGTTTTCATCCTTTGCTTTACCCAATGCATAGGTAATAGATACACCAACAATGAATAAAAAGAAAGGATAAACTAAATCAGCAATAGTCCAACCATGCCAATTTGCATGTTTAAATATGGGATAACCATATTTCCAACTACCGGGATTTAGAACGATAATCATCCCCGCAATCGTCAATCCCCTAAATGCATCTATTGATGCAAGGCGTTGCTTAATATTATTCACTATTACTTTGCTCATAATTACCTTTATGCATCCGATTCTTAAAAAGATTTGTTAACCGATTATTTAAGAAGTATCATTTTCCTTTTTTGAGAAAATTCATTTGATCTCAACTCGTAAAAATAAACTCCCGATGAAAGATTTTCATTTGTAAAAATCACTTCGTGCCAACCGGATGATAAGTCATCATTTATTAATTCAACCTCTTTTTGCCCAAGAAGATTATAGATGCTTAATGAAACGTTGCTTGAATTCTTTAAGTAAAAGCTAATCATAGTAGAAGGATTAAATGGATTAGGATAATTTTGTTCTAATACAAATTCATTATTTATCGGTGCATCATTTTTTTTTACCGAAACCGGATCATTTTTCAAAACTCGATAATATCTGTATGAATGAATTGCAAAGCCCAAGAAGACATCTTCGTTACCATAAACATTATTGACAGTAGCTAATTGTTCTTCCATAAAAGCAACACCTTCTTCATAGAAAGAAACTGTTTCAGGTTCAATTTGTTTAGTCTCCACTCCAATCCAAACTTTTTTATTTAATTCTTTCGCATGGTCAATTTCATTTTTAGCATCGCTAATAATTACGCTGGCTTTTTCATTATAATCCATGATAGCAACATAATCTATTTTACTTTGCAATTTTTTTAATTCATCAATACCGACATGACTTTCAAACCAACGAGGAATTGCTATTCCGAAATACAAATTGGAATTTGAACTATCGACCAAGGCTTGGCATGTATCATTAAACGCAAGGAATGAATTCCAAACTGCCATTCTATCAGAATCCCAATAAGGGGCTCTATAACTACTTCCGACTTTTAATAAATATGGTTCTACATCGAAATGCACTCCTTTAAATTTTTGTTCTTCCTTTGAACATGAAGCATTATATTCAATCACCTTTTTGATTCTATCATAACCATAAGCTTGATTATAAGTTGCCCATGAAGGATCACCATCAAGATATTCAATCGTTATACCACTATCAGAAGCCTCTGAAATAAAGTTTTGTAAATTACCATAATTACTATATATAAAAGCACTACAGCTTAAAAATAGTGTTGTAATTTTATTATCGGCATTGCCATGTGGTGCTCTGCAAAAATCAAATAGATCTTGTCTATAAGTTCCATAATTATTTATCATGCTATTAACTTGATTAGCACTATTCCAGATCCACATCGCTCTTCCCTTTTGAGCGAAAACATTTTCTTGAAAAATTATTGCTACTGAGAATAGAATTATATAAATATATTTTTTATTAGTCATTTTTAATCTTTCTTTTTATTAATAATTAATTTTCAAAAATAATATTTCCCTTAAGGAGAACTTTATTAATTCTCAGCTTGTACTTCGTATTGTTATTCAATATTTCTGTTACCAGAATATCAGCATTATTTCCGATAGCTATACTTCCGGTCGTTTTTAATCCAAGAATACTCGCTGGGTTTTGTGAGCACATTTTAGAGGCATTCAATAATGCATCAGCAAAACCCAACGGTTTATGTAGTTCATTCCACACACCTTCAATAGGCTGCATAAACCACGATATTAAGTTTTCAAAAGCCTTATCCATTGTAAGCACACTGCCGAAGAGTGCATTGAAATTCCCTTTATCGGCAATATAAAGAAACTCTCCGTTCTTACTTAATTTTCCTACAACCCCATTCATTATATATTCATTTACTTTTTTCATATTAGTAACGAACATACTATCTGAAATGGCGATACACTTATCAATTCCTTTTCTCTTTAATATATCCATAAGGTAAGATTTATCAACATGATAACCATCAGGAATAATTTCAAGATGCATTTGAGGTGATTTCAAAAGTGTTTCTAATGCTCCACCATTATCAAATGGTTTGAATGATGAGGATGAAGGACCGTTTAATACATGAATTGCTAATTGTAATCCATTTTTAATTGCAGCTGTATATTCATCACCCGTTGCAGATGTATGCCCTGCGGCTACAAGAATTTTTTTCTTTTTAAGATAAGCAATAAGATTGAATGCATCTTTACCCCATTCAGGTACAACATTAACTATCTTGATATGTCCACCTGCGGCATTTTGCAATTCATCAAATAATTTTATCGAAGGCTTAAAAAAATATTTAGGATTATGAGCACCCTTATATCTTTCATCTTTCATAAAGACACCTTCTATATATATTCCATAGAAGATATCTTTTAATATTGATTCAGATTTATTTTTATAATCAGCGATGTAACTAAATATTTTCTTAATTTTTTCAATTGGTGCTTCTAAAGCAGTAAATCCCACTAAAGTCGTTCCATGTTTCGCAAACTCTTTCATTGAATTTTCTATGCCGGATAAATATTTCTCCTTACTTACCGAGAATGATTCTTTTTTATAATCATACCAGCCATTTGTTAAATCGAATCCACCAATTCCATTAGTATGAAGATCGATAAAACCGGGTAGAATATATTTCCCTTTAGCATCTATAACTTGAGCAGAATTATCTTTTACTAAATTTTTAGAAATTTTCGTAATAATGCCATCTTCAATTTCAATATGAACTTTTTTTAGACCATTGGGAAGAAGGATATTCCCATTTTTAATGATTATTTTCATCCTTTTTGATTCTTAATTCGTTTAAATAATTTGTCAACTTTCTCAACCTCTTCATCAGTTTGTTTATTAATCAATCCTTCAAAATAGAAAACCGAGAATGAAACTAATAATTCCGCACCGGTATAGTATTCAAATGCAGTAGGTATTCCCGTCATCCAAGGAACTCCATACTTCACGATTACAAACGTAGCGAATCCCGCTGCCCACGAATAGATCGCTCCGCGCCAGGTCGGTTTTCTAAAAATCATTCCGAATAGTAATGGGATCGATATCGGACCAAGTATTGCAGCATACCATTCAACCATCGTATTAAATGCACCTTCAAGATGAATAGTGATTAAAGCTGATACTATCGTTAATAACCCAAATACAATTGTAGATATCATTCCAATCTTTACAAGTTTATTTTCGGAAGCATTTGCACTGAATGACCTTTGATAAATATCTTTAGTAAAAACTGCTGATAGTGAATTTAAGTCAGCACTAATCATTGACATTGTAGCAGCGAAAATTGAACTAACAAAAAGACCGATCATACCAGGAGTTAATTGGCTAAAGAATTTTTGAGCAACTAATACATAAGCTTGTTCCGGATTTTCAATTTCGCCGATTACTAATCTCGCAGACCAGATAGGGATATAAATTGCCAATGGATAGATTAGGTATAACATTGCCGATAATATTGCTGCCTTCTTAGCATCTGATGGTTTACCGATGGAATAAAAACGTTGAGCAAGTCCCCATGTACCGCCATTATAACTAAGTATAATTACAAATAGATAGACCAACATAAATCCTGGGGAGATGGCATTACTGAATAAAGATGAATGCCCGGCAGGTAAATTGTCCCACATATTTGACCAGCCGCCAACAGCTGTTAAAACCAAATAAACTAAGACAAATGAAGTACCGAATTGCACAACAAATTGCATAAAATCTGTAAGCATAGTTGCCCAAAGACCACCGAACATAATATAGATCATGGTTACTAAACCGCAAGCGATAATAGTAAATTCAAGCGGGAATCCGGAGACTACATGGACAATAATTGAGAGAGAATAGAGCTTCACACCTTCATCAATAAACTTAATACCGATGCCGCTCCATGCAAATAATTTCCTTGTCTTTAGATCAAATCGTTCTTCTAAATATTCTACGGGAGTAATAACATTAAGGCGTACCCATTTAGGAGCCCAAGTATAAGCACCTATAATCATTGCAATAAATATAGGAACTGCAAAAAATGTCCAGATAGAAAATCCGCTCATATAGGCAACAGTAGCATGTCCAACGAAAGCGAATGCGCTATAACCACTCATATGATGAGAGATAGCAGCCATCCACCAAGGGACACTTCTTCCGCCGGCAAAATAATCTTCCATATTTTTTACTTTACTTTTGGCGTAGTAACCGATTGCGGAAACTAAAATTGTGTAAATAAGAATTACAACATAATCTGCATTTTGAAGGAGCATATATTTCTCATTATTTTAATTTTACTTAAAGATTATTAAGGTGTTTCAAAGTAGTTTATTATAGAATCATATATTAACCCGGCATTTATATCAGCGGATTTTTCGGTCATCCAGTCATTTGCCCAGTCAGTATATTCTTTTTTCAATCTAATTGTTAATTCTAAAATCTCTTTACTATCAACTAATTTCGACCCGTCTGCATTATCAGCAATCTTAGAAGCTAAAATCGATTGCCAATATTGAAAGTACGCTGCCTTACTCCAGTTTTCTAATATTTCAAAACCGGAATTTGATTTAGGAATTATCTGAATAAATTCACTCATTCCAGCTCCAATTTCTTTGGATGATTTAGAAATCATTTGCTTCATTGCATCCCATTGATTTTTAGTCTTCCATTTAGCAATTAAGTCTTTGATATAATTTGCAGGTGCGGGTTTGGAGTCTTTTAATCCTGTCCACATTATTCCAGTTGTGTTTTGATAATTAAATGGGAATGTAAAACCGATTTTTTCAAAGGCATTATTGATATCAATATCATCGCTTATTAAATAATATCTCTGAACTTCATTCAAAATTTTTTCTTTACAGAGTGTGGGATTATTAATCGTGAATGGCGCGCTATATAGCCACAATTCTTGTGTTTCAAAATTTGGGATGCGTACCGCCCAGCTTGTAACGCAAGTTCCTAATAAATCTAATTTAGCTGTTTTACGTGCTGCACCGATTATGTTATCGAAGTGTAAATTATTTGTACCTACGAAAACTGCATCTCCGTAACTACGAGCACTACTGCATAAGATTATTTCATATCCTTTCATTTTTAAGTAGTCGCTAGTATAAAATGGATTGAAATTTCTATCTTTGTCAAATATTTGCGTGAAAGTATTTTTTATTTCATCTGTAATTTTATCTTTAGCTAATCGTCCCTTTCCCCAGACCATAACTCTTTCAGGAGACGAATCGCCATCCCAGTAATTCCAATCCCATATAACAAACTTTTTTGATATTGCATCGAGTTCATCTGGATGGCTTAAAATCATATCACACCAAACACCTGGTCTAATATTTTTTTCGAATAGAGGCACTGCAATATCATTCAAATAATCAGCATATAATTTATTCTTGCCAACTTTATCTGCGGTACTTTTACAAACATCACATGTTGCAAAAGCATAAGCTTCGTCCCCACCTAAATGGAAATATTTTACATCGCCGAATATTTCTAGATATTCATTAATCCAACTTTTCATAAATGTTTTTACATCATCGTTGCTCGTGCAATAACAATCGTATCGACTTGAATCCTCTCGAAATGAAAAATATTTTTCATGCTGCAATACGTATTCCCCGTGACCAATAGTTTGAAGCAAAGGTATCGGTTCTAAACCTAATGATCTTGAGTATTTTATTATTTCCTTAAATTCATCTTTAGAAAATGCATCATCGCTTGCACATTCAGGGCAGGTTTCCCATTTAATGTCATCTTCAATTTCCCAAAGTATTGCATTGTAACCCATTTGGGAAGCTTTATCAATCCATTTTATTACATAATCTTTGTTCAACGAAACAGAATTAAAATCGAAATGAAATATTATTAATTGTTCTTTTTTGTTTTGACTGTACACTATGCTCGAAGCAAATAGAAACAATAAAACAATAAGAAATAACTTTATACCACTTTTGAGCATAACTCTTTCCCTTTTTGGACATCTATGACTTCACCGGTTTCAATACTTAAATGAATAGCTTCAATGGCTTTTGTAACTTCGTGCCCATCAATTCCTGAAGGATATGTCCCTTCCAATTCATTCAATGTTAGACCATTTTTTAAGTGGACTACATTCTCTATAAAATGTTGAATGCTATTTATACCATATCCAACATATCTTGGTTTACCATAAATATCTTTTTCTAAATGCATAAAGCCGGAATTATGATTTCGAATACCTTTTTCTGATGTAAAGCATGAAGTAGTTCCACGGTTATGTGAATCCGCCTCTACAATACCCTCAGTACCGATCAACCTAAATCCTTGATTAACGATAGAAGAGAAATTCTCAGGTAAAACCCAAGAACTATCTAGCGTAATAATAGCATTGTTTTCAAAGGTTAGCATACTTGTGATCGAGTCATAAGTATCAAGTCCAAGTTTTTGTAATTTGTTTTTCTGTCCTTTTGCATAAACGCTTTTTACTCTGCTATTCATCAGCCAGCTAATTAGATCGATAAAATTAGAGCCTAGAAACCATGCAGGAGAAGTGTTACTAACCCAATCTTTGAACCAATCACGCGGTACTACAATCTGATCTTCCATATAGCAATAACCATAAAGAAAATCTCCGAACCTATTTTTCTTTACCAGATCTTTTATTTCGACATGATATGGATCATATCGTTTATGGAAATCGATCTGTAAAATCAATTTTCTTTCTTTTGCAATATTCACCATCTCTAAAGAACCAATAGAATTAGTATCTAATGGTTTTTCTACAAGTACATGTAATCCGTGCATTAACGAATTGAGAACGATATCTTTATGTTGATAATCAACAGTAGCGACAGATACTGCATCTAGATTTTCCTTCTCTATCATTTCTAAATAATTAGAATAAACGGGAATATTAAAATTATTTTTAATCGCTGAATGTTTTGTGGCATCAATTTCAGCAGCAGCTACCAATTCAACATTTAGAATTTCTTCTAATTGTCTAAATGCGTGCAGATGAAATATTCCAAATCTTCCAACACCAATAGTTGCAATTCTTAGTTTTTTCATTACGTTCTTAATTTTTCCTCAACACTATTTTTCGTCAATGAAAGTGTTAATTTTATTTTTAAAAAAATCATCAATTATTGGAACAGTTGCACCAATCGTTCCGGAATGACTTCCCATTTTTGAAAAGACTATTTCAGTATTTCTTCTAGGCATTTCTAAAGCTCTTTTTTGAACTACATGCATCATTGCAGGAGTTACAATATTTTCTGCACAACCAATTTTTCCACCTACAATTATTCTTTCAGGATTAAATAAATTTATAAGAGTAACAATACCCTCGCCGATATTCTGACCCATTTTATCAACCAGGTTATAAGCTAATTTATCGCTTGATAAAGCTGCTTGACAGATGAGATCAAAATCCAATTTATTTATATCGCGCTCTGTCAAATCGAGGAGACTGGAATTAACACCTTTTTGAATCAAATCTTTTGCCTGATTAACAATTGCTCTGGTACTTGCAATTGCTTCGAGACAGCCGAGGTTTCCACACTCGCATAAAGGTCCATGATCATCAACGGATATATGCCCAAATTCACCTGCTGAACCGGATACACCTTCAAATAATTCTCCATTAAGAATAATCCCCATACCAAGACCGGTACCCACATTTAAGTAAAGTATACTATTCTTACCCATACCGACACCGAAATTTTGCTCTGCTAATGCTGCGGCATTCGCAACGTTAAGTATATAATTCGGCATCTTGAATTTCTTAGCGAGAATATCTTTAAATGCTACTACTCCCCAATTAACTAAATGGGGGAATGGAATAGCTGAGCCATCATTTGGATTATATAAACCGGCAATGGATAACCCAATTCCGAGATATTTATCACGAGGGATTTTTGCTTTTTTTATTAACTGATCAATCGCCTCTATCAACATTTTTAATACTGTGTCTTTACCATCTTCCTTATTATAAGGAATTGCTTCGTAAAAAAGTGGTTCTCCTTTTAGATTACAAATACAAGTATGAATCCGCGTATGAGATAGTTGACAGCCTATTGAATATCGGAAATTATGATTGATATTATATAATGCAGATCTTCTTCCGCCAATGGATTCTTCTTTACCATCTTGAACAATCAATCCGATTTTGCTTAAAGTGGTAGTAATCGTATTAACCTTAGCAAAAGAGATACTAGTGCTATTAACAATATCCCTATTTGTTATTGGTCCATCTGAATAGATTTTCTCAATAACGACAGAGACATTTCTCTGCCTCAATAATGTCTGCCCTTTAACCGGATTTACCTTCTTTATATTCATAATAGATTCGCTTAATACTTCTTGTTTATTAAAGCATTAGTAAACTAGCTGTTAACTGTAATGGAGAAGTAAATCTCCCTGTATTTTCAACCATATAACTGATATCTAGCTTGAAGCCGAGACTATTAGAAATAGAATATCTTACACCAGCACCGGCAGTGAATCCTCCAAGATCATAATTCACTCTATAACCGCATCTCACATTAAATAGACCTAAATAACTATATTCTAAACCAAGATTTAATCTTTCAGAATAATCTCTTAAATGAATAGCATCAACAGCAACCAAAAGAGAATTTTTAGAAGTATTCTCCCAAAGATCGAACATATTCATCGAGAGACCTATCTTAAATGTAAGCGGAGTACTAAATGATTCTTGCTCGTATTTTAAGTCAGTGGAGAAATTCTGTATAGTCATAGAGAATGCTAAACTTTTAAATCCAGGATAATAAAGAGTTCCAAAATCTAAAGCAAAAGCAGACATAGTATTATCTGTTAAGCTTTTTTCACCTGCCGGATTTAATGTAACATTACTTCCGTAATTCTCATATAAGTATCTTACCTGCCCACCGAATGAGAATTGAGGGGAGACCTTTTTAGAATATGTAAAACCGATTGCCATATCAGTTGGCGAAAATGTTCCTTCATCGACATAACCGTACTGAGCGGATTCTTCAATTGTTTGTGCTACGGAAGTTTTATGTAGTTCACCATAATCCATCCATAAAACATTAGCACCGATTACTCCCCATTCATTTAAATTAACACCAACACCAATTGCGTTCAGTGAAATATCTGCAATCCATGAGTTATGACTGAAAAGAAATTCATTATTTTCCATTTCAGCTAAACCGGCAGGATTCCAGAACATAGCGTTAACGCCTTTAACTGCGGAGATACCTGCCTCTCCACGTCCAACCATTTCAGCTCCAACACCTATTTTTAGGTATTGCATGCCGCTCTGTCCCACTTTATTAAAATTATCCTGCGCAAAATTATGATTAAAGGATAACAACAAAAAGAGGAAAATCATTAGGAAAAGATTTCGTTTAATCATCTTATCACCACAAATTTTATTATTTCATTTCCCAAATCAGATTCAACATGAGCTAAATAAAGCCCACTTACGATAAACTGATTTGAATCAGTTACTTGATTCCATTCTTCTGAACCTAAACCACTATCGTGGTATATTGTTTTTACTAGATCGCCTGAAACAGTAAATATTCTTATAGTACATCTCTTTGGCAGTCCTACAAATAAAAGTTTATTATTTTGTACATCACTCGGATTATTGGGATCACCATAATTGATTGAACGAATATTATATGGATTTGGTACAACTCTTAAATTTGACTTAAATCCTTCGTTCGTATTCTGTGGTTCTACAGCAGAAGATGCCCCAACATAAGCAGTCGATGTAAGACGAGAACTTTCGAGCGACTGTCCAGGATGTATATAATTATCTTTGCCATCATCAAAAGCTGTAACAGCATAATAGTAATTAAAACCAACTACTACATTAGAATCTATATAGGAATGAACGATAGGATTACCAGAATTACCTCCCATTTCATAAATCATTTCCCATTTATTATCTGGTGATATTGCAGCACGATATAGTCTATATCCCCAGAAATCTTTTTTCTTGGTATCAGGATCTATCGCTTGCTCGGAGCTGGCAGACCACTCGATTTTAATATTCCCCATACTTGAAGTAACAAATATAGAATCCGGGGATGGCGGGGGATCAGGAATATTGAATCTTTTTTTGAATGCCAACTTTGCTGCAGAAAGAGAATTAAATAATGAATCTCTTCCTGTTGCCACTTCTGCTTCATATTGTGTTTTTGTGATTGTTCCACTTAACAATTTCATTCCTAAGTCTTCTGCTTTTTCTCTATCGATTCCATCAATAACCTGAACAAGTACTATGCGTACATCTTCATTAACGGGGATATTATAAGGACCAAAGCTCATTAGAAAATCTTGCACACCATAACCTGCAAAATTTTTATTGCCGCCTTGGGATAATTTTTGAATTTGCGCACTCGCACTAGATTCCAGTCCCGAAGAATTATCAACATTCACCGGCTGTTTTGGATCGTCTGATGAACCTGATTCTAAATCATCAATTGCCTGTTTATCAGCATGAAGAATTCCAAGTCCATAAAAACCGGGTACCCTCGGTTCCATTGTAATTGGATCAGGATCGTAGCTGTCTGTATCAACATTATTACCATCCCATGCGATTAGCACACGAGTGGAATCCGCAGTTTTATTTCCCTTGATCCATTCATCATAATTAGACCCATAATACTCATAATTATCGTCTGCTTCAGTTCCGCCAAATCTTGGTTTGATATCAGTGGAAAATGGGAATCCAAACCAAACATCTTTTAATTGGTTTTTTAATTCTTTCGTTTGGACATTATTATCAATATTACCGGTATTAATAAACCGATATTCGAAAACTACATAGTTTTTATGCCCCTCAATTGCATAAGCATAAGTCTTAAGCTGAACAGTAATACCAAGTGTAGTTGTCCAAACAGATTCAATCTGTTCATCACAAATAAGAGATGGTACTAAGGAAGCGTTATCGAATGTTTCCGCTTTTATTTGACCTCTTCCATCATATACCCTTACACTTGGATATGGATATCTAATTCTTTTTTGTAAGCTAAGCGGCACAATATCATTTGTATTCAGATATAAATTACCGCAGGCAACGAATGCATCTTTAGAAGTAGTATCTCCCACTCCCATAAAATTTCTTGCACCTAACCAAACTCCCCATGATTCGATATACATCTTCTTCGATGAGAAATTGAAATAGCGTGAATCGTAGGGCCATGTTGGATATAAAACGGTATTATTACGATAGAGCAAAGCCCCGTTTTCACTTACTTCCAAAGCCAGACGATTTATATGATGTTCAAACGCTTTTTGTGCGTGCAATATATTCCATGAAGAAATGAGCAATAAAGAGAATACGATTATTTTGAAACTGCGTTTCATCAAAACTCCATTTTAAAAATTAATTTTTATTCCTAAATAAATATCACGCGGTGTATTAAATAAAAGTTGATTCGGGAAATTTGCATTTGTCGGCAATTTAATGTTATCAGCTTTATAATCACCCGGATTATCATTTCCACCCTCTTCAGGAAGATTTAATGATTCTAAATACTCATTATATAATTTCAAGTAAGGAAGAAGAAGCGATCTTAAATTCGGATTTAGCTCCTTAACATTAAATAAGTTATATACTTCCAAATAAATAACAGTTGAGAAACCAGCGATTTCAACACCTTTGGATAATCTCATATTAGTATTCATATGAGGATTCCATCTCATATTATTATTTACACCAGGAAGTCCTTTTGGATTATATGTAAATGTTTTTCCACTTCGATATTCGTGAGTAAAATTGAGAACCCAATCACCAAAGAGATCAAAACCCAAGATATCTTCACCCCAGCCTACAGGGGATTTAAAGGTAATATTTGCCAAAAAAGAATATGAAGCTCCAGGAGTATATTGAGAGCTGCTGCTCATTCCCGGTGTTTTTAATACTTCTTCGTAAAATACAGCTTGACCAAAATCACCTGATGAAGTAATCAAATAATCAAAACTCAAGCTACCAAGAATATAATCACCAACCTTTTTCTCGAATATTGCTTCAAGACCACGAGAATCAGCGTAATTATCGTTTGAATAAGTAGATATTCTATTTCCGATTTCAGAATAATAATCTACCCATTTAACTTGATTAGTAATATTTCTATAAAAACCTGATACGTGAAATAAATATTCATTTCCTATCTGCTGTTCAAATCCTAATTCATAAGCGATTGTGCGTTGTGGTTTTAAGTTTGAGTTTTCAATTCGATCATAGAAGCCGCCATATCTTTCTCTTTTATTATAAAGAAAACTAACACCCGGCTCATCATAAAAATGTCCATAGTTAAAAAATAGTTTACTTTTTTCACTTATTGGATGTGAAATACCAATTCTTGGACTTACATACATAAATGGTTCAATTCTTTCGGTCGGGACTAAGTAAAGACTATCAACAGTATAGTAATCGGAAAATAGATCTGTATAGTAACTACCTCTTCTATCTGTATAATCCACTCGAAGACCAATATTAGCAATCATACCGCTAAACTCAATTTTATCCTGCGCATACATAGCCATCTTAATCGGTATTTGTCTGAATTGATCGAACTTAACTAATGGTGGTGAAATCTGTATAAGTCCATGATTCATATTCATATCATCATAATTAAATTCTAAACCCGCTTTTATCTGATGATTATCATTTATCTGACTAACAATATCGAATCGTGTATTTATTAAAATCTCTGTTGAATAATCTCTTTCTTTACCATGACCGCCGAGTATAAATGAGAAACCGGAAGTTTTAATTCCAAATTGACTTTCTTTACCGCCAAAATCTGCTACATCATAAGGAGTCCAACCATTTGGCTGTTCATTAAATCCAACGCCACCGACAGTAAAAGCAATATCATTGCTTCTTTCATCTGCATGATTAACAAATGAACGGCGTAATAAATAAGATAACTTAAAATCATAAAAAGTATTCTCGGATAATGCGTGGGAAATGTTAAGAGCAAATTGATTTCTATAACGATCTGCTATCGAACGCATTGCCTGGTAATATTTCGTTAATGGATACTGCATACTATAAATTGCCTGCTCGGTAGTTGTAACAGAAACTTGCGGCGTATTATATGTTGTGCTCGAAAGATTTTGCTGATATGTTCCTTGAAAATTTACTTTCATACCTTTAATTGGATTAAAAGTAAGTTTCCAGAACCAGTTCATATCTTCGAAGTGATCTCTTGAAAGAGGAACTGCAAACATATTATATTCATATCTCCAACTTGTAAAGAAGCGAAGATTAGCATCTTTACTTATATAACTAAAAAGAGGAACCGGACCGCCGACTGTAGCTTCGACAATATAATCAGGCTTGTGACCGTAATCTCTCGGTCTATGCTGATATTTCCAAACTTCCTGAGCTTGTTCCGGAGTGAAGCCGTATGTCGTATCATTCGCAGAGAAATATTCCCAATAACTATCAGGTTTTCCTTCTGTATGAACTCCATCAGGACCGAACAACGCATCGTTATAACCATAGAGAAGCCATTCAGGTGCTGATTTAGTATCGAATATTGATTCGCCGAAATGTTTTCTATCAGCCGGACTATATTTTACGTCTGCGCTAAATGTATATTTTTCAGTCCCATCTTTAGTTACTACGTTAATTACACCTGAACGAATATTTCCATATTCAGCATTAAAACCACCCGTTAAAATCTCAGCAGCTTTCAGAGAACTCATATTAAAATTAGTCAATGAACCGCTCGATAGTGCTTCTGTAACATTAAGACCATCAACAAACACACCAACACCTGTACCACCGCGAATTGATAATTCATTCGTTATCTGTTCTTGACTATCATTAGTCTTTGGTTTATAAATTGTACCCGGCTGCATATTCAATAAATTATTGAAATCTATTACGGGCATCGTTTCAACTTCCGATATTTCAATATCTCTTTTACTGGAGGAGACATCCAACGCAATCGGAGGTCTGGTTGCTCTCACTATAATTTCTTTTTCTAAAGATATCGATGTTCTTTGCAACTCCACTTGAATGTCGGTAGTTCTATCAATTATTATTTTTACGTTTTCCACAACTACACTTTGGTAACCGATATAAGATAACTTTATTTTATAGGTGCCGGGAGATAATCCTAAGATTGTAAACCTTCCATCAATATCGGAAGCAGTTCCCGTTTGAGTTCCCATAACAATAATATTAACGCCAATTAAAGCTTCGCCGGTTTCAGCATCTTTAACCGTACCGACAATTTTTCCGGAATTAGCCGCCAATAATAAAGTGTGGTTTACAAGTAAAAATAATATGATATAAATTATTTTTGTATAGCTTTTTGTTTTGCAATGATTTGCCATTTTCAAGCACTCATTAAATTTTAAATTCATTAAAAAATAGAAAAGAGACCCAATATAATTGGGTCTCACGGAATTATAATTACTTTATTAACAACATCTTTTTAGCTGAGGTAAATGAACCAACCTGAATTCTATAAATATACATACCACTTGCAAGTTCTTTTGCATTGAAATTAATTTGATGACTTCCAGCAGATTTAACTTCATTTACTAATGATGCCACTTCCTGTCCAATCATATTAAATACTTTTAAGGTAACAACACCTTCTTGAGGTATATTATAAACTATCTTTGTTGTAGGATTGAAAGGATTTGGATAGTTCTGGCTTAATTCATATCGTGAAGGAATTATTCCATTTTCTTCAACACTTGTACCTGGATCATTAACCAATTCTAATTTCACATCATCAATTCCATAAGAAGCTTCAGGAGCACCATCGGCACCATGAATTACAATAACAGCTTGAATGTATGAAGTCCCTTCAGGCAATTTCTGTTCATTTGAATATTCAGCCCATTCTGTTGTTACTGAATCAGGGAAAACTTCCCAATACTGAAATGTTGAGCCAGTAATACTCTTAGCGGATATTTTTAATGCTGCAAAGTTTGCACCCGGGAAAGCAGGTGATAAATCTTTAAAATATGAGCTAAACTTCCATGTCTGTCCTTCTTTTGCAGGGAATGAATTTTGATACAACAAATAGTAACCACCTAATGTGCTTGTACATTTAACCCAGTTTACACCACTATGTGCAGTAGCCATATCGCTTTTAAATTCGATACTTGCACCTGCTTGAGCATAACCAATCCAACCAACAGGGACGCCATTTTCAGTTACACCTTGTTCAAATCCCGGATTAGCTAATAAGTTGGTAGTATCTTTAACTGATTCCACTAATTCTAATCTAACATCATCAATTCCGTAAGAAGCTTCAGGAGCACCGTCAGCACCATGTATAACAATAGTAGCTTGCATAAAACCAGCACCTTCAGGCATTGTCTGTCTATTAGAGAACTTTTTCCAATATGAA